>OJME01000215.1_pt1 | contig 53597 bp, 47 predicted proteins | sample 1597151 | NCBI WGS metagenome assembly OJME01 (sample SAMEA2452118, study PRJEB22498) | human gut metagenome | biome: human feces; feature: human gut; material: feces | place: Australia | collected 2012
TCTATTATTGCACTCAAATAGGCCTTTGTACCATTAGTTAATTTAAACTCAGTTACATAAGTTAGCCATTTAATATATTTCTCTACACTTAATATTTTTAATTTATATGGTACTTTCGATTTTCTTCCAATAAAAATATGCTCCCACCATAGTAACCGTTTTTTTATTTTAACTGTCTACTATAAAGGGAGCGTATCAAAAGTTATATGATTGCCTATTTTTAAATATATTAAAACGCAAGATCTTAAGCTTTATTTATATTTATATCATAAGTTTGTATGTTTTGATTTTCTAATATTTTATAAAAATCCTCTATATTTTTCAGATTTTTAATTTTATCAGTGTTTTTTAATATTCTTAGTTGAGGAGTTTGAGATTTATCATTTTCATTTGAAACTAAGACATTGCAAAAATCATCCTCAGTAGTTTGCAAGAAGTTAACCAATGGTGAAAATAATTCTTTATTTATAAATTCTTTTGATTTTAAAATTAAAATATATTTACTTGAACAGCTTGTTAATCCTTTTATTAAAGATTCTTCTCCATTATAATCTTTTAAACTTATTATGTTAGCTCCATAATTTTCAATTACATTTTTATCTATGACTGAAGAAGAGGGTAAACAAACTAAAACTTCTGAAGCAATTTCATTTACACTTTGAATACCTAAAAGTAGTGTATCATCATAATTGCCATCTAAAAAAAGAACACTTAAAAGATTTTTTGGACAAGATATACTTGCTTTACGAATATCTCTCAATAAAATACCCATATTGTAAGATTCTTCATAATTATTATCAGGGAATATATATAATGAATAATCAGTATTTAAATATTTTAAAAGAGACTCTTTTGCTTTTGAAAAATATCCACAATCTATATTATAAATGGCCTCTAAAAAATACAAATCTCTAAAGTTAGGATATTTATTTTCGAACTCTTTAATAATAGATATAGCTTTTTTATATTGTTTTAAAGCACAATAAGTTTTAGATAAGTTTATAACTAAATATGTTAAATAACTTGGCATTGTGTCTACATAATTAGCTTTTGTATATTCAATGGCTTCATTATACATTTCAATAGCTTTGTCGTAGTCTTTTATTCTAGAATATTCATTTCCTATAGAATAGTAAAAATATCCATCTCTATCTTCTTGAGGATAGCTTTCAAGTATACTTAAATTTCTTTTTTGTTTTTCTTCCATATCACATACATTTGGATCATAACCATAATGAACTATTTTTACATTTGTAGGTTGGATTTTATTTTTTCCACATTCTTCTTCTATGGAAAAAATAATTTGTTCATGCATTGGTCCTCTAAATCTATATTTTGGATTATTTTTAAATACTCTAAGTACAACTGCATCACCAAGATTTACACTTTCAATTATATTATCTAATCTTAAAAATAATCCTTCGTTAACAGATGTATTTATTATATTTTTTAATTTTAATCCTTCTTCATAAGGTAATACTTCATCAGCATCTAGAACTAGTATCCAATCTTTTGTAGCTTTTTGTAAAGATACATTTCTAGCCTTACTAAAATCATTGTTCCAGTCATAATGATATATATGAGCTCCATAAGATTTTGCAATTTCAACGGTTTTATCAGTACTTCCTGTATCAACTATTATTATTTCATCTACAATATCTTTGATACTATCTAAACATCTTGATAAATTTTTCTCTTCATTTTTAGTAATCATACATAAACTAAGTGTTTTCATAATATCCTCCTATTTATAGAAACATTTATTAACTTATTTATTAATAAAAAATAGTCAAAGATGATATCAAAATATGGTATCATCTTTGATAATTTAGTTAATTAAATATAATAATTATTAAATAAATAAGATTAATCTAAATCTGCAGATTGTATTTTACAAACAGGATATATTGCTATATTTCCAGTTATTTCATTTACAACTAATATACCGTTTCCTGCAAATAGAGAAGTAGCATTTATTTCTTCTGTAGTTGGTATAAATATATCAACCATTTCTCCGCTTATACTATCAAGAGCAGTTACAAATTTAGGTGTTATTACAACATCAGCAGCAACAGTTGCAGATTGAGTATTTAATGATACAGAGTTAACTACTGGTATAGTTTCTAAGTTTGAAATAAGTGGAACTTGTTGAGTAGAAACTGAATTTACAGTTGTAACAGATTGAGTTACAGGTGTAATACCAGCTAATACAGAAGCTTCAGAAGTATTAATTACATTATTTATAGTACCTGTTGTAGGAGTTACAGCAGTTAATGCACTTACTGTAGCAGTATTTATAGAATCTATTACTGTAGTATTAGTTAATCTAACACTTGCTATAGCAGATGTTGAAGTACTAGTTACACTAGTTACAAATGGAGCAGTTGTAATAGTAATTGGACTAACTACAGCATTTACAGTAGAAGTTGTTAGACTTTGAAGAGCACTTATAGTATTTGCAGCAACAGAAGATAATACAGCTACGCTACTAGAAGTGATTGTATTTACAAAGTTTTGATTAGTTACACTTAAAGTAGAACCTACATTAGTGTTAGATATTACTAATCCACTTAATACGTTTATGCTTGAAGTTGAGTTAGCACCTACTAGAGAAGTAGTTGTAGCACCTATACTAGTTACAACGTCTATAGCATTTGCTCCAGCGATACTTTGAACGTAAGAAGTAGTTGTAGAAGTAATACTACTAACAGCAGATATTGTAGAGAAAGTATTTATACCTGTTACAGTAGTAGTTGCTGAAGAAACAGCTCTTGAAACAGTTGTAGTATCAAGGCTTATAGCTCTAATTGCGTTTGTTGTTGAAGTATTTAAATTAGTTGCAGCTTTTGTAGTTAAAGGAGTAATACTTTCTACAACAGCTAGAGTTTCATTAGGATCAAATCCACCAAATATACTATTTGATATTAAAGATGGATTTACATTGTGAACATAAGTTTCAGTAGCATCATCAAAAGTAGATATAGTAGTACATTTAGATATTGCTGGATTGCCATTTATTAATACATTTGAGTTAATATCAAAATTAACAGTTGTTATAAAGTCGCTTGCTTCGAAGAAAGGTAGTGTAGTTTGAACAGCACTACAAGCACAACGGCAAGGATCTGATATTTCTCTTATTATTCTATTTAAAGCTGTTATAAAAGAGTTCAATTGTATTACTAAATTATTAGTATAATTAGTTATTGAAACTGGTATATCAGCAACGCTTACTACTAAATTACCATTACCCATACATGCAGCTACAGATACTACAGAAGGTGATTGGAAATGAATACCAGAGTCTATGCCAGCTAAAACACCAGTAACAGATTTGTGATTAGATGAAGAAGCTAAAGCAGTTACTGTATTAGTGTTTATACGAGTTACAACATCAGTATTTGAATAAGTTAAATTATTTAGTAATGATACTGTTGTTGGTCTTACATTAGTTACAACTGAAGCTGGACTAGTTAAAGCAATACCAGTTACAACTGCTACTGATTGAGTAGTTATTCCATTTATAACATTAGCTGTTGAAACAGATATACTTGATACACCTTCACCTACAGAAGGAGTATAGCTAGTAAATACACTTTGAGTAGTAGGAGCTAAAGTAGAAACAGCTGATACTAAACGTGGACCTACAAGAGAATCTAAAGCAGTAGTAGTAGCTGTTACATTTTCAACAACAGCTACAGTATTTAAAGTAATAGAAGATACAGCTGAAGCTAGTGCAGGAGTTATAGCATTTATAACTGTTGTATTAGAAGAAGTTAAGCTACTTAGAGCATCTACATTAGAAGTTGTTAAAGCACTAATTACACGAGCACTTTGGTAAGCTATAGAAGTTACTGCGTTTGAAGTTGTTTGTGCAATTGATGATATTACTGAAACTGGTGATACGCTAGACACATAATTAATATTACGAGTAGTTGTACTTATATCAGAAACAACATTAGTATTACTTTGATTAATACTAGTTACTACATTTGTAGGTGATAGTGTCAAAGAAGATATAACAGAAGTTGTAGATTGATCTAAACTGCTAACAATAGTTGCATTATTTAAAGTTAAATTATCTACTACATTTAAATTACTAGTAGTTAAAGCAGATAGAGCATTAGTAGTAGTGGTTACTATACTAGCTTGTTGTAATACTGATGCAGGAACAGTAGAAACTCCAAGGCTTTGTATAACACTTACAGTTGAAGAATCGTTAACTGCTATTACAGAAGTAGATTCTCCTAATCCTGGTAGAGAAATTTCGTTAACTTCATTACCATTTTCATTCAAGAAGTCTTGTAAACTATTTTTATATTTACAATTACATTTATTTTGATTACATCTAGGACACATATAGTCATCATCCATATCCATTGCTAAATAAGGATTAGAACAACTATTTGCTATATCATTTAATGAATTAATTAAATAAGCAGAAAAACTTGAATTTACTGAATTACTTAAAACTTCTATTTTTATAATGCTATTAAGTGATATTGCTTGACCATTATATATAATACTGTCTTTTGTTATTTTTATATTTGATAAGTTTGCTGAACTAAATGGAATAGTAAAACTATTTCCTGTACTAGTGTATATTACAACATTTACTGAAAATGTTGAACTACCCATAGAGTTCACAGTGCTCATTATAGCCATCAATGCATTTCTTAAACTTTCTGTACAGCAATCATTGCCAAAAGATGCTGATTTGTAAGGATCATGAGATGATCTATACTCTTCATGATTAGGTTGACAATTGCATTTATGATTGCCAGAAGGATTATAATTTAATTGTTGATTTTCTCTAGATTTTACATAGTGAAATTGATTAGATTGTGTATTGAATGAACCTTTTGATTTGTTAGTTTTCAAATAAAACACTCCTTGTTGTAAAATTTTAAATAGGTGTAAATCATTCATATAAACCATATAAACCATTTACCTAATAATACATTATGAAAGTTTAAGAAATTTGACACTGTTTATGAAAAAAATGTCAGAAAAATGTTTTATATTTGATTATATTTATATAATTATATAGTTTTAAGAATTAGGAAGTGGTCCAAAAATATTTTCAAGCTCTTGTGAATATCCAATAGGATTGTGTATAGATTCATACATAGCTCTTAAAAGTATATTTGCTTGATCAAATGTGGATTGCCATGAGAAAATTCCACCTAAACAATTTTGAAGTACATATTGAGCTTTTAAATATATGGAAACTTCATTATCAAAAGACATGGCAAATTCTCCATCTCTAACTAAATAAGGAACTTTTGCATCATTGTCAAATCTATACTCATAACCATCTTTATTTATATAAGATTTTCTAAGCTCGTCATAGGATTTAGTTATAGTAGCACCAAGTCTTCCATAGAAAGGTACACCAAGAAGTATTTTTTCCGATGGCATTCCTGCATTTATTAAATTTCGAACATATCTATCAGTACTATATCCTGGTAAAGATAAAGCAGAATCGTATAAGTTAGCTTGATGTTTTTGTCCAGAAGATCCTGTTTCACCAGCAGTAAAGTCATAACTCATAAGATTAAAGTGAGTAATAAGTGGAGCAATTTTGTCTATTTCAACACTATTATTTATATAAGTGGAATCACCAGTACCAGCTACACTTATCCAAGTATTAGGTCCTAAAACATCACGAAGAGCAGTTATTAATAAAGTAAAGTTTTCTCTATCTTGTGGTCTTGATTTTATACCAGAAGCACTACTTCCTGGATATTCCCAGTCTAAATCTATACCGTCAAGCTTATAATCATTTATTAGTTTTTGAACATTTCTAGCAAAATTATATCTAGAAGTAGGTGTTAATGCGGCGTCAGAAAATCCATCAGCTGCCCAACCTCCAATAGCAGCTATAACTTGAAGATCTGGATTTGAATTTCTTAAATTAACCATATTTTTTAAATAGGTAGGAGCTGGAACAACTAAATTCCCATTGGAATCAATTTCTACAAAGGCATAAGTTATAGCATCTAAATATTGTGGATCTAAATTACTAGGATTACCTAAAACATATTCCATTACAATAGGTGCTAAATTAGGGCAATTTGGATTTTGAGTAGATGGTTGCAACTCTTTATCTATTGGAGGTCTATTTAAACTTTGTGTTTTTGTAAGGGCTTTTTTAGAAGAGTTTATTCTTTTTTTACACTTATTGCATTCATCTTCAATAAAGCAAATATACCAGTCTAAACACTTATATTCTTTGTTACATTTTTTTATTCGATCTTGTAACTCTTTAAAAGTTTTTGGTGGTGGAAGTAATACAGGAGTGCCAGGTAACCAATTGGCAGGTGTAACCACATTACATTTGTCTACTGTTTGTAGAGAATCTATTATTCTTAGTATTTCTGGTATATTTCTACCTGTAGAAAGAGGATAATAAAGTATGGTTCTTAAAATTTGTTTATCATCAATTATAAATACAGTTCTAACGGTAGATGTATTGCTCATAGGAGCAGAAATCATTCCATATAAATTTGCTATTTTCATATCTCTATCTTCTATAATTGGAAATGGTATATTTACTCCTGTTAGTTGTAAAATATTATATATCCATGCTAAATGAGAAGCATTGCTGTCTACACTAAGGCCTAATAGCTGAGTATTTCTTTTTTTAAATTCTGAAGCTAAGCTTGCGAAAGCCAAAAACTCAGTAGTACATACTGGTGTAAAATCACCAGGATGGGAAAATAATACTATCCATTTGCCACAATAATCAGAAAGTTTTATAGGTCCCATAGTACTATTTGATTTAAAATCAGGGGCTTTTTCTCCTAAGTTTGGAAGACATGTCATAAAAATCACCTCGTTTAAAAGAATTATATATCTATTTATTTTATTATTTTTGAATATTTAATGTTACAAGTTTGAAATATTTATAAAAATTAAGGTTATGCACCATAATATTAACTTTTATAAAGTAAGAAAATATTTTTTTTTCTACAATATATGTTATAAACATTGCTAAATTTGTATAAGTTTGTTATTATTATAAGTATAATGTAATTTTTATAATATATATAAGAAGTTGAGGTGAGGAGCATGGGGAAAAAAATTAGGAGATTAATTTTGAACACATTAGATATAATTGACTATTTAAAAGGTGTTATAAGTAGAATAATTAAAACTTTAGTACAGTCTACAGTTATTTGCTTTCCATTAGTTATAACATTTATGTTGATAAATTCATTTTTAGGAACATATATTAGGTTTGGTTTTTACTTAAAATTAGCAATAATTTTAACATTAGTAGTAGCACTTATATTATGTGGATTAAGATACAAGGCTATTTTTATAAAACATGCCAAGGTCTCTAAGAAAACTGTTCCTGCTAAGACAAATAAAAAACCACAAAGAACTATTCATAGAAAAAGAATTTCTTAGATAGGAAATTTTATTAAACCGCAATTTATATAAAATAAATTTGCGGTTTTTTTAATTTTATAAACATATTATTTTAATAAGAATTTAAATATGGGGGAATTTTTTTATGAAATTTTATGTTTTTGATAAAAGTGTAGTTGGATATAAAAATATAATTAAAAATAAATCTTCTCAAGATTATTTAAAAGTTGAAAAATTACAAGATGGATTGATTTGTACTATTGGTGATGGTCATAGTAGTGATTTTTTTACGAAAAGTGGGGAGGGTGCTAAATTTGCTTGTGAGGTAACTGTAGACACTTTTAAAAAATATATAAATGAAGATATAAATAATATGAAAAATTTACTTGATAATAAGATTTTACAAAAGGAAATTTATGATAAGTGGAAAAGTAAAGTTGATTTAGATATTCAAAAAAGTCTTCCAAGAGCATTTAAATACAATTATTTAAAATATGGAACAACTTTATTAGGTGTTTTAATAAAGGCGGATTTTATTTTATATATAAAATTAGGCGATGGAGATATTTTATTAAAAAAGAATGAAGAAATAGAAAGAGCACTTTTATTTAGAAACAACAGTATAGTTGATTCCTTGGTTGAAGATAAGTCTTATGAAAAAATGATATTTAAAATTGAAAAAAATAATAAAGATATCAGTGATGTAATTATTTTTTCTGATGGATTTGAAAATAGTTTTAATTATTATAACCAAATGATAGATAGCTTAAATAATACAATAAGAGAATATAAGAAAAATGTTTTTTCAAAATATAGATTGGAAAAAACATATGATATTTATTTAAATAAATTAAGTAAAAATAAGAGTTTTGATGATATAAGTATAATTTTTGTAAATATATTGTAGTAATTATTAACTTAATTATATTATTAAAGTATGGTAATCTATTATTGAGGTATTTTAGGAAAAATGAAAAAAAAATCCATTTATGTTATAATTAAGAGAAGTTTAAGGAAATTTGAATTAAAGAAAGGAATACAATATGAATTTTAAGGCATTCTATGATAAAATTGTTGACACTATTTATGATAATAGAAGAAATATTATGAGGATTTCATTTTCTATATTAGCATTATTACTTTTAATAATAGTTTTATATTTTAGTAGTGATAATTTTAATATAAATGGTGAAGCTGATACTTTACTTAATTATATAGAAGATCGACAATACAATATGGCTGAAACATACTATCATGATATAGAAAAAGAGTTTTCTGATACGAAGATAAATAGATTTAACAAAAAGGTGTCTAAAAAGATATCTTTATTATTAATAAATAATGGTGATATGTATATAAATGGACAAATTACAAAGGAACAGTATATGGGCCTTGTAAATATGGTTAATGCACTTAATACAATTACTATAGAGTCATCTAATTTAATTGATCTAGGCAAAAGAGTAGATGAAATGTATAAAGGCGAAAATATTAGTTATGATTCAGCATTATCTTATTTACAAATAACTTCATCATTAAAAGGTATTGGTGAAAAATTAGATGAATATAAACAGCATATTAAAGTACTTTATGAATCTAGAAATATATATAAAGAAGGTACAAAAAAACAATCAATTAAAAAATATTATGAAGCAGTTGAGCTATATGACAAAGTTTTAAAGGAAGATGAAAAATATTATTCTTTAGCTAAAAATGCTAAAAACGAATGTATAGATGTAATGCACGATTATTATATTAGAGAAGCAAAATCTTTAGCACAAGAAGGAAAATATGAAGAAGCTCTAAAAGATTTAAGTTATTTAAAACCATACTATAATGAAGAAGAAATTAGTAAATTAGAAGATGAATACAATAAATACATTTCGAACTATACAATGACAAGTGATGATATTATAAATTTAATTTGTAGACGTAGTGATGAAAATAAAAATGATTTATCCGTAGTATCTTATTTACAAACAGTAAATGGAAAAAGATATTATTATGGAGAAGTATTAAAAGATGAAAAAGTTATAAATGAAGTTTTAATAGATACAGAAACTAAAAGATTATATTCATATAAATCAGATAAAAAGGAATATAATTGTAATTATAGTGATGCCTATTTTAAAATTGATGAAGAGAGTGGCGAAATTATTTTATCTATAGATAAAGAAAAAGCAAAAATAATATTAGAAGATAAATTTAAAGAAGAAGAAAAAAAATATAAAAATATTGAATTATTGAATGATAAAAAAATAGAAAAATACATGAATGATGATTTAAAAAAGAAAATTGAAGAAAATGGAGATATATATTATTATTTCTTAGTAAAAACGGGTTGGTTTAAGCCTAAAGAAGTATATATGGTTAATATGTATAATAAAATGATTTATACTTTAGCAGATGATAAGGTTCAACCTAAATAAAGCCTACTTAGTCACATCAGCATAAGGAGATTAGTAATGAGTAAGATAAGAGGAATAAATTTAGCTATTATTATACTGAGCGGTATGTTAATATCAGTTTTTATATTTGGATATATCCAAGTTAATGATAATAAAATAGCTAAAAATACATATATAAAGAATGTAGATATCGGAAAGTTAAGTAAAGAAGAAGCAAAAGAAAAAATAAAAAATGAATGTAAATTTGAGACTATTACTTTTACATATAAAGATAAAGAATGGAATGTTGAACCAAGAGATATAGATACTAAATACGATATAGATCAAACAATAGAAAATGCTTTAAATGTGAATAGAAACAAAAATATACTGTATAATTCAATAGATATGATAAAGTCAAATCTTGGAATAGAAAATAATGTGAATATAGTTGTCGATTGTAATGAAGAAAAAGTAAAAGAAAAATTAAAAGAAATATCTAAAGAAATCAATATTGATATGGAAAATGCAACTATAGATATATCTGATGGAAATGTAAAAATAAATAAAGAAAAAGCAGGAATACAATTAGATTTAAAAGCTACTTTAATTAACCTTAAAAAATCACTTCAAAATGGTATATACAAAGAAAATCTTGTTGTAACAAAGGTAGAACCAAAAGTTACAAAAGAGGATTTAAAAAATGTAAATGTATTGTTAGGAAATTATAAAACTGTTTTATCTGATGTAAACCCAGGTAGAGTTGAAAACATAAAAATAGCAACAGAAAGAACAAGTGGCATTTTATTAATGCCAGGAGAAGAGTTTTCTTATAATAACCATACTGGCATGAGAACTGAAGTCAATGGATATAAAAATGCAACAGTAATATCAGCTGGTGAAGCAGTACAAGGTCTAGGTGGTGGAGTATGCCAAGTATCAACTACATTATATAATGCAGTTTTATATGCAGGATTAGATATAGTGAAGGTATCTAACCATTCTATTCCATCGAGCTATGTACAAAAGGGAAGAGATGCAGTAGTATCTGATAGTGGTTTAGACTTTGTATTTAAAAATAATTATAATGGACCAGTTTATATTAGGAATTATTATAATAATGGGACTGTAACTTGTCAAATTTATGGAAATATTAGCGATAAGAAAGATATAGAAATAGTTACAGCTACAGATAATATTGGTGATGCACCAGTTAAAAAAGAAAATGATTCAACATTAGAATCTGGAAAAGAGAAAGTTATTCAAGTAGGAAGAAGTTCATATACTGTATCAACCTATAGAGTTTATTACGATAAAAATGGAAAAGAGTATAAAAGAGAAAAAGTTGCTACATCTTATTATCCTTCTAAACAAAAAATTATTGCAGTTGGAACGAAAAAAGGAGTGATTGAAGTAAAGAAAGATGATAATTCATCACAAATAGATAAAGATAGCAATAGTAAAAATAATTTTAGTGATAAAAGTGATAAAGAAGAAAATAATAGTTCAGAAAATCCTATAGAAAATAATACAGAAGATAGTGATTCTAGTGATGAAGAAACAATTTTAGAAAATTAATAAAAAATCTAGGTAGTAATTTTACCTAGATTTTTTGCTTTAATTAAAATAACAATATATATTAAGAAATTTTGACTAAATCAAGCAAATATGATATCTTAAATAATATGAAAGTAAGGGAGGAGATTAAAATTTTAGGAGAACAAATTAGAATAGACATAGAAAATATGCCTAGAAAAATACTTGATATTGACTTAATAGAAGAAAAAAGTAGTGACTTTACATTCTTTGAAATAGATGAAGATGAAAATAATGAAACACTGAAAGCGTTAAAACAATCTTATGTTACATCAAATTATAAAGATGAGACAATACTTAATTTACAACAAGAGTTAAAAACTCATACAAATGTATTACCAAAGGAAATAAAATTAGAATCTTTTAATAAATACAATAATGCATTGGATTTAGCACAAAAAAGTTATATTACAACAGCAATAAAGCTTGTAGATGAAGCACTGCAACTTAATCCAAAAGATGAAGATATATTAAATTTAAGAGGCTTATTAAAGCTTTTAAAATGTGATTTTGCGAAAGCTTTTGAAAGTTTTTATACAGCACAATGTTATGGTAATAATGAATTATCTAGAAAGTATGTGGATAAATTATCATCACAAGAATTTAAAGTATTTTTAGAAAGATATAATCACTCAATTAGATTTATAAATGAAGAAATGAATGAAGAGTCTATAGAAATATTTAATTCATTAATTATGGAAGATCCAGAGTTAATAGAGCCTTATGTAATATTAATTTTATTATATGAAAAAACAGGTAAGAAAAAAGAAAAAGAAGAATTAATGGGTAGACTTAGATTTGTAGATGCGGATAATCATTTATTTGATAAAAATCATGACCCAATAAATGAAAAAGATTTATCTGTGGCCATAGAAAAAAAAGAAAATAAACAAATTGAAAAATTAAAAGAACATAAAATTAAAATTAGCAAAAAGAAAAATATAGCGTATGTATTAGTGGGATTACTTATTGTTATAATAGGAGCAACTGCAGTTTACAGTAAGCAAAAAATGGACAATCTAAATGCAGAATTAAATAAAAAGCAAGAGGCTATAACTAAAAAAGAAGAAGAATTAAGTGCTAAAGATGAAGAATTAGACAAAAAACAAGAAGAAATATCGAAAAAAGAAGAAGAACTAGATAAAACTAATAGTGAATTAGATAATGCAAAACAAAAAGCTGAGGATGCAAAACTTATTAAACAAGGTGAAGAAACTTTATTTATGAAGGCTATTTCTTATAAAAATGCTGGAGATTATAAAAATGCTATGAAGTATTTTAAACTTACTAAGGAAAATGGAAAAAGTAGTAAGTATATATCAGCATCAATTTATCAATTAGGATTATGTAGTGAAATATTAAATAAAGACGATGAGGCTATTAGTTATTACAAAAAATATGTGAATACTTACGGCAATTCTTTTGAGTATTTTGATGATGCTTATTATAAAATGGCTATGATTTATTACGATAATAATGAATTACAAAAAGCTAAGGATACTTTATATTCATTAAGATATGAAGATCCAAATAGTAGTTATAATAATACTCAAAAAGTACAAAGTATATTAAAACAGTAAAATAAAAAGATAGAGATTAGAAATCACTTTAAGTCTCTATCTTTTTTTAGTATATGTATCTTTTTTTAATAATAAAATATAAAAAGATTATTATTTTAGGAGAGATAAAATGAGTAATAAGGAGTTGATTTTGCCCATACTCAAAGATGGAAAGTATGGATTTATTGATAGTGATTTTAATATGGCAATAAAACCAAAATATAATTATGTATCAAGTAGATTCAAAGAAGGTTATTGTATCATTACTTATATTAAGAAAATAAGAAATAATACAAAGTGGATTTTTGGATATATAGATAAAGAAGGTAATACAAATTTCTTTTTACAATTGGAAAGTGCAAGTCAGTTTTATGAAGGCTTATCAAAAGTTAGAATAGATGGCAAATATGGATTTTTAAATTATTCTTTAAAAGAAGAAATAAAACCTATTTATAAATCCGCTTTAAATTTCAATGAAAATCTTTGTGGTGTGAGAATAAATAAAAAGTGGGGATTTATAAATCATAAAGGAGTCATGGTTATTAATCCTATGTTTTCTTATGTAAATAATTTTTATAATGGAAGAGCATTAGTTGAAATAAAAAATAGATATAGTTATATAAATAAAAAAGGTGAAATAGTTATAGATGGTGATTATATTATGGGATCAGATTTTTCTGAAAATCTAGCAAGTGTTAGGAAAAATAACAAATGGGGATACATTGATAGAAATGGGAAATTAGTAATTGACTACTTCTATGATAAAGCAAAAAATTTTAAAGAAGGCTTAGCTCCTGTATGTATTGATAATAAATGGGGATATATTGATTCACAAGGTAATTTAGTAATTGATTTTCAATATGAATATGCATGTTGTTTTAATGAAGGTATGGGGCGTGTAAATATAAAAAGTAACAAATCTTCTCAAGGTCAGTGGGGATTTATAAATAAACAAGGAGAAGTACTTATTAAACCAACTTTTAAATCCATATCAGATTTTATAGAAGGATATGCTCAAGTAAATGAAAGTAAAAACAATTATATTGATAAAAGTGGAAACTTAATATTAAATTTTAAAATATGATAAAAATGAAACTAATCATTCTTATTAATTATAAATTGAAATAAATTATACATCCTAGTATATATTATGCTAATATAATAATGTAAACAAGAACATAGTTTGCAATTATTTGTGTATTTTATTTGGAGGTCAATTATGAGTAAGGTTAATACAATGGAGCAAGACAATATTTATGTAAGATACTCAATTATTATTGTGGGAATTACAATTATGTCCATTGGTGTAAATGGTTTTTTAAGACAGGCACATTTATTAAGTGGGGGTGTAGCTGGTATAGCCACAGCCATTAACTATATAACGAATATAAATGTAGGTTTTCTTACTTTTATAATTAATGTGCCCATATTTTTACTGGGATTTATTTTTTTAGAAAAAGATTTTTTAATAACAAGTTTAATAAATATGGTGTTATTTTCTATAATTATTGGTGTAACTCAAGATATTGGAAATATAATTCCTATAGATGATATATTACTTCAAAGTATATATGGGGGGATATTATGTGGAGTAGGAAATGGTCTTGTATTTAGAACAAAATCATCTTTTGGAGGTACAGATATAATTGGAGCTATATTAAAAAATAAATTAAATATAGCCATGAAGAGTACTTCTTTTGGAACAAATTTAGCCATAGTACTAATTAGTTCTGCATTATTTGGATTAAATTTAGCTTTATATACTTTAATAGCAATGTTTCTAAATGCCCAAGTAATGAGTTATACAAAAGATGCATTAAATGATGAAAAAGCAGTTATGGTATTTTCAAATAATTCAGAACCTATAGCATCAGAAATAATGAAAAGATTAATAAGAGGAGTTACATTTTTAGAAGCAGAAGGTGGATATACACATGAAAAGAAAAAAATTATTTACTGTGTAGTTTTATCAAGGGAAATTCCTAAAATAAAAGAAATTGCTATGAAATATGATGAGAGAGCATTTATTTCTGTAAATGATATAAATGAAGTAAAAGGTAAAGGATTTAAAGAAAAATTTCTATAAAATAAAGCCAGATGAAAGTCTGGTTTTATTTTTGTTTATCAGTAGTTATTTTAAATTTTATTTAAAATAATAATAAAAAGCTGAGTATAGATAAAGTTTAAAATAAAACAATAGAGTAGAAAAAAGTATTGTCATACTTTATAATAGTATATATGATAACCAGATGAAAAATGGGGGATGAATATGACTATATCAAAAGACTTTGTTAATATATATAAAGATTACTTAAGAGAAATAAATAATTATAAGAGAACTATTAAACATATTGAAAATATGAAAAGAAAAGTTGAAAAAAGACAAATTATTGCCAGTGAAGAAGAAATATATTTAGTTGAAAAAGAAGAATTAAATGAAGAAGATGATTTTACATGTAACAAGGATAAAATATATTCTTTTTCTAATGGAGATAAGTATATAGGAAAAATAGAAAAAAATGAATTAAATGGAAAAGGCTATTATGCTATGTATGATGATAGAGAAATTATCATGGAATACATTGGCGATTTTAAAAATAATGTAAGAGAAGGTATTGGCCAATGTATGCTAAAAAATGGAAACTTATTCATAGGAGAATTTAAGGATGATTTAATGAATGGAATAGGTGAAATGATTTATAAAAATGGAGATCAGTATATAGGTGAGTGGTTAAATGGTAAAAAAGATGGCCTTGGCATATTCACTTGGAGTGATAATGTAAGGTATAATGGCGAATTTAAAAATGGTAAGATGGATGGTGAAGGTCAATGTTTTGATAAAAACGGAAATCTTATTTATGAAGGACAATGGAAAAATAATTATATACATGGATTAGGAACTTATATCTGGAATGAAAATAAAAGATATATAGGAGAATTTATGCATGGTAAAAAACATGGAAAAGGTAGTTTTTACTTAAATGGAGAACTTATTTATGAAGGTAGCTGGAAGTTTGATAAACCTTCAGTATTTGGAAGAAGTTTAGAGGAATTTTTTTGTGTTAAATTATAGGGGTTGTCTCAAAATGATTTTAAAATCATAAAAAGAGGCAACTCTTTTTTTATTCCAACTGCTTAATGGAGCAACGGACGAAGTAGTTGGCGACATGAGCGAAGCGAATTTTTTACTTACAAGGATATTATATTACATTTAAACCTGTGGAAAACTTCTGTATAATAGTAATATGAATAGGTGTAGAAGATATGAAGAACGTAAAATTATAAATATAATTTTAGAAAATCATTTTGAAAAATTTAAACAATATAAATTACCAAGCATAAAAAGTAAAGAAATGCGTCAGCATATAATTAATGTAATAGAAAAAGCATTAAATTGTGGAAATATAGAGCATGGCTATATAAAACATAAATGTTTGAACTGTGATGAAAAGCAAGCTGATAATATGTTAAATGTAAAACATAGATATGTAGTTCATACATTTGGATCAGATTTAAAATGGAATCCTCATACACATGCATTATTTACAGAAGGTGGAATATATAAAAATAATAAATGGTTTAAAACGTTATCACATATACCATATCAATATCTAAGAAAATCGTGGCAGAAATTAGTGTTAGATATAATAAAAACTAACTTTAAGGATAGAGAAACACAAAAACTAATAAATAGATTATATAAAAAATATAATAATGGATTTTATGTGAATGCACAAAGAGATTTAACGAAAATAAAGGAAGCAGCAAGATATATAGGTAGATACCTTTCGAGGCCAGCTATTGTTGAATATAGAATAAGTGGCTATGACGGAAAAAGCGTAACATTTTGGTATGAAAAATAAAAATCCTAGAGAAAAAATAACAGTCAAGATGGATGCATTAGACTTTATAGATAAATTAGTAAATCATATACACTCGAATGGCTTTAGAGTTGTAAGAAGATATGAATTGTATTCAAGAAGGCAAAATAAATTTAGTATTGAGATTGTAAAACTATATAACTTTATTAAACAAAGAAATATATTTGATAAATCAAATTATAAAAATATTATTAATGAAATAGATGAATTTAAGCAAGAAGAATAGTGGAGACGAATGAAAGTGAACAAATATACTTATTTTAAAAAGGTTATTTTAAAAATATGGGTAACCTTATTTTGTTATGCTCAAAATAAGGTATAATAAAAAAATAGAACCTTTAGTGGTATAATTTATGTTAAAAGGATTAGAAGAAATGAGTATTGGTCAAAAACTCTATAATTACCACTGCAAGTCATCTGGATTTGAAAAAGGATTGCCAGAATTTCTTATAGAAGAATTTAGAATGGATATGATATTTGGAGCGATAGCTCCGATAGAAAGTAATCAGATGCCCGAACTAGTATGTCCTAATTGCAGATCAAAATTTGAATATAAAAAAACTGACGACCGTTAGGTGTCAGTTAAGGTGACCTATTTATAGGTCATTTTTTATGGAATTGTCTTTTTATTTTGAGACAGCCCATTTTTGAATTATACAGCTAATTCTTCATCATAGTCGTTATCTATTAAATCTTCGTCGTTTCCAGTTCTTACTTTTAATTCTAAGAAAGTAATTGTTAATATAATTGAAACTATAGCCACAACTCCAAGAAATACGAAGTGTTCACTTGCAACTGGACTACCAGATATACTTTCTCTAAATGCTTTAACAACATGAGTAAATGGAAGGTAATTTGTTATTTTTCCTACAAATTCACCTGATAATTCAACTGGATAAGTACCTGTTGCTCCAGATAATTGAACAATCATCAATACTAATCCTAAGAATCTACCAACAACTCCAAATACAACATTTAATAAGTAAAGCATACTTACAAATGTAACAGCTGATAGAGAGGCAATTAATAAAGTTTCTCCTAAGTTAACTGGATTAAATCCATTGAAGTAACTTAATGCACCAACCATTACTAATGAACCTATAATCATAACAGGATACATTATACTTGCTTTGCCTAACCAGAATCCAAATCCTGATTTTATTTGACCTTTTTGTTTAGATATTGGATAAACTGAGCAGAATGCCATAGCTCCAACCCAAAGACCAACAATCATTATGTACGCTGCCATAGCATGTCCATTATCAGGAACTGTACTTATTTGAGTTTCTTTACTGTCAACTGGAGCAGAGAACATATCAGAAGTTGAATCACTTACAAATTCAAGTTTATCTTTTAACTTATTAGCACCTTCAGATAATCCAGATTGTAATGTCTCAGTTCCTTCTGATGCGGTTTTTAAACCATCAGTTAATGTTACAGAACCAGTGTGTAGTTCGTTAACACCAGATGAAATTTTATTTGCACCACTTGAAAGAGAGCTCATACCAGATTTTAAAGCTGAATTATTAGCAACAAGTTTGTTAGCACCAGCATTTAATTTGTCAGCACCAGTACTTAAAGTGCTTAAACCATCTGAAAGAGTTTTAGTAGCTGATTTTAAAGTAGTAAACATTTCTTCATAAGATGAAAGATTTGAGTTTACTTGAGAAGCAACAGCTAAAGCACCTTTTTCAGCAGCTCCACCAGCTATTTGTCCTATAGTAGAAGAAACAGTTGGAGAAATTGAATTTGTTATAGAATCAGCTGTTATGTTTCCAGATACACCTTTTAGTGTATTAGATACTATACCAACAACTAAGCTTTGAGCTTGTTCTTTTGTATATCCAACTGATTGAAGTGCACCAACCATTTGAGCTATATTAGCATCTTTAAGTATTGCAGAAGAAACAGCACTAACTGTAGCATCAGCAGTTAAAGTAGAAGATACTTTATTGCTAACTGCACTACCTATACCTGATGATAATTTATCAGCATATGAAGATACACTTGAAGCTGCAGTATTTTTTATAGTGTTTTTTTGTTCTTTAGTTAATTCAACACTTGGGATACTAATTCCTTGAACTGAAGAATTTAATGTAGATGCACCAGCAGCTAACTTAGATGCACCAGCAGCTAATTCTTTAGATGCAGAACTTAAAGATTCAACACCAGATAAATACGTATCAAGTCCTTTAGATAAAGATGTAGTACCATCAGTAAATGTTAACATACTTTCAGATAAAGTATTTAATCCATCACTAATTTTAACTCCACCGTCTTCTAGCTTAGTAAGTCCGTCTTTAAGTTCTAAACTTCCATCAGCAGCTTCATCAAGACTGTCACCCATAGATTCAAACTGTTCAAATACTGTTTGAGCATAAGTTTCAGTTACTGAGTTAGCTATAGATGTTTGAATTTTAGATAAAGCACTTTGACTCATTTTACTAGCAATATAGTTTTTAGCAGGATTTGTTGCATACTCTAAAACCATTTTTTTAGGATTTTTGTCTAGTAAAGTAGTTGCATTTTTTGAAAAATCTTGAGGTACAGTAATTACCATATAGTAAGTACCATTTTCTAAACCATTTGTAGCAGTTTCTTTGTCTACAAAGTTAAAAGCTAATGAATCATTATCTTTTAATTTATCTACAAATTTTTCACCTACATTGACATCTTTACCTTCATAAGTCACAGGTTTGTCTTCGTTTACAACTGCAACAGGCAGATTGTCAACTTTTCCGTAAGGATCCCACATAGAACCTAAGAATAAGGTAGTATATATAGTAGGAATAGTTATTATAGCAATAAGTGCTACAATAAGAAACTTGTTCTTGAATAGATTTTTCCATTCTTTTTTTAGCATATGTATTCACCCTTCTTCTTTTCATATTTAATTGTTTATAAACAACATAGTGTTGTTTTTTTGATATAATATGAATTATAATTAGATGTGGTTAAATATTCAACCATTAAAAATCGTTAAAATGTTTAATAAGCGACAAAAATGAATAAAATGTCGAAAAATATATAAAATAAACATAAAATAAACACGAGAGGGATGATATTTATGGAAAAAAAACAAGACCGTAGAGTTAGAAAATCAAAGGATTCTTTAAAAAATAGTTTAATAGAGCTAATGCAAAGTAAATCTGTAAACAATATCACAGTAAAAGAATTAGTTATAAAGGCTGATTTAAATAGGTCAACATTTTATAATTATTACTGTGATATACCAGATATGCTTAAAAAATTAGAAGAAGAACTTTATACAGAGTTTTTATATACTATTGAACGTCATATTTATAAATGTGATAAAAATATTGATATTTCAGAAGGAACTCATGAATTTATTGAGGATATGTGTAATGTTATAAAAGATAATTATGATTTTTGTAAATGTATTTTTAGTAAAAATGGAGATTTAAATTTTTTATTTGAATTGGAAGAGATAATTGAAAATCATTTGAGAGATCAGCTTAAAGAAAAATTTGATAGAAAAGTAGATCATTTATCATATGTTTATTCATTTTTTAAAAGTGGATATATTGGAATATTAAAAACATGGATGAAGGGTGGATGTAAAGAATCAACAAAAGAAATTGCTGATTTAACTTATAATTTACTTAAAGGAGTTATTAATTCTTTAAAAATATAATTAAGGTATTATAAAATTTTTTTAAGAAATATATACTATAAAAATGCATATATTTAATTTATAAGATTTACTTATCTAGGAATATTGATATAATTGGGAGGCTAGTAATATGCCTAAGAAAAAGAAAAGAAAAAGCAATAAAAAAGAATCTAATAGTAGTTGTAATGAAAAGAAAAGTACTGAAAATAATAAAAGCTTTTCATCTTTTAGCTATGCAGAGCTAGTAGCGTTATCGGCAACTTTAGGTTATAGTATAGCACAAGAATTAGATGAAGATGATTTAGCTATATTTCTTGTATTCTTAGAGCTTTTAGTTATTGAAATGCAGTTAATTGTTACTCAAAGAGCTATAGAAAAGAAAACACTAATTTCAACAGATAAAGAAGATGAAGTAGAAGATATAGATTTAGATGATATTTAGTAATAATTATTTTAAAATAAAAAACAAATTTAAAGAAGGTAAATTATGAATATATATGAAAAATTATTGAATAATCAAAGAAAATACCTGTCAGATAAAGGAACTATTGATGTAAATACAAGAATTGAAAATCTTAAAAAATTAAAAAATAATATAAAAAAGTACGAGATAGATATAATAGAAGCTCTAAATAAAGATTTGGGCAAACATGAATTTGAAGCTTATTCCAATGAAGTTGGATTTGTATATAGTAGTATAGAACATACTATAAAAAATATAAAAAATTGGATGAAACCTAAAAAAGTAAAAAATGATGCTGCTCAGTTACCGGGGAAATCTTACATATATAAATCTCATTATGGCTCAGTGTTAATAATTGGGCCATATAACTATCCATTTCAATTATTAATTGAACCATTAATAGGGGCCATAGGAGGGGGAAATACTGTAATACTAAAGCCTTCTGAGTATGCTACAAATATAGAATATATAGTAGAAAAAATTATAAAAGAAACTTTTGATGAAAAGTATATAGCTGTAGTTAAAGGTGATTATACAGTCAATAGTCAACTTTTAGATTTACAATTTGATTATATATTTTTTACGGGAAGTGTAAATGTGGGCAAAATAGTTATGGAAAAGGCATCAAAACATTTAACACCAGTTACTTTAGAATTAGGAGGTAAATCACCTGTAATAGTTGACAATACTGCTAACTTAAAAATAAGTGCTAAACGCATTATGTGGGGAAAATTAATAAATGCTGGACAAACATGTGTAGCACCAGATTATGTTCTAGCTCATGAAGATATTTATGAAGAATTTATAAATGAATGTATAAATGTAGTAAAAGAATTTTATGGTCAAGATATAATTAATAATAAAGAATTTGGTCGAATTATAAATGAAAAACATATGACTAGATTATCAAATATTTTAGAATGTGACAAAGATAAAATAGTTTTTGGTGGAGATATTGATTTTGAAAAAAGATATATTTCACCTACAATTTTAAAAGATGTAACAACAGATGATAAGGTTATGAGTGAGGAATTATTTGGGCCAATCTTGCCTGTATTAAAATATAAAAATATGGAAGATTTAAAATACTTTATTTCTATAAATAAAAACCCTTTAGCTTTTTATGTATTTTCAGAAGATGAAAATTTTAGTGAAGACGTAATAAATAGATTTTCCTTTGGTGGAGGTTGTGTAAATGATACCATAAGTCATGTGGCATCAAAGTATCTTCCTTTTGGAGGAATAGGTGCTTCTGGAATGGGAAATTATCATGGAAAAACAAGTTTTGATACATTTACTCATACAAAAGCTATAGTAAAGAAAAATACAAAACTTGATATAAATTTAGTATTTCCACCATATAAGAATAAGATAAATTTAATTAAAAAAATAATGAAATAAATTGAAAATATTTAAATAAAAATTCACTTCAGTGTAAAGTCTAAAATATTGATATCAAAACACAGTATACTTTTGTTTTTGGCAAATTTTAGATTGTATATTTAATTATTTACAAATCTAATAAAATTGATAAAATTATTATAGAAAGAATTTAGCTATTGAAGGGGAATCAAATGAAGCGTTTTAATGAAACATATGGAAAAAGACAATTTTTATCTAGAAATGAATGGGCTGATACTTATAAAGCAATTCATTCAGAAAGTGAAGAAAAAGTAATCGTAAAAGTATTAGTAAATAAAAGTACTGATGAGGAATATATAAATAATTTATCAAAAGAAGTAAAAATAATAAAAGAAATAAAAAATCCTAATTTAATTCATATAAATAATATGTTTCAATATAGTGCCTGTGGAAAAACTTATTATTATATAGAAAGTGAATATTTTAAAGGAATTTCTTTAGGTGAAAAAATTGAAAATAATAAATTAGAAGAAAAAGAAGCTATTAATATGGTAAAAGAAATTTGTGAATCTATAAATGAGTTTCATAGTAATAACTTATCATTTAATATATTAAGCTTAGAAAATATTCTTATAAATTCTAACAATCAAATAAAAATAGATACGCTGTCATATTTAGAAAATAAAAGATTTGTTGAAAATGAAGAAGAAAATATAGTGAAAGTATTTAATCCTCAAAGTGATATTTATGATATAGGTGTTATTTTATATAATTTGTTAAGTGGAAAAACTACTTTTGATAAAAATAAATATAAAAAAGATATAAAAGATAAAAATTTATTACGTGTTATAGAAAAAGCAACTAATAAAAATGATGAATATAAGTATGAAAATATAAATAGACTTATTATAGATCTTAAGTCTTATTTATTATCTGGAGAAATAAAATTAGATGATTTTAAAGAAGAAGTAAAAGTTGTACAACAAAGTAAAAATAAAAAAAACAAAAAAGAGAAAACAAAAAAAGAAAAAATAAAAAAGGAAGAAACTAAGAAAATACAGACTAAAGAAGTAAAAGATAAAGAATTAAAAAGAGATAATAAAACAGAAGAGAATAAAGAAAAGAAAAAAAGAAAAAAAGGTAAGTTTGGTAAAGCTTTTGGAATTTGTGCTGTAATTACTATAGCTGCAGGTGCAGGTATTTATGCTTATGATTTTATAGAAAAAAATTATAAAAATGAAGATACAAAAGTAGAAGAAAATATTGAAAACAATAAAACAGAAAATTTAGTAGATAAAAATGAAAATATAAAATCAGAAGAAAACAAAAAAGAAAAAGTTGATGTAAAAAAAGAAGAAACTAAAAAAGAAGATAAAATTAATAAATCTGAAAAAGTAAATTCTACAACTAAAAAAGAAGAAACTAATACAAATTCTTCTTCTAACAACTCATCTTCAAATAAAGGCAATACTAATAATACAAGTAAACCAAATAATAATACGGTAAATAAGCCAAGTAATAATACAACAAATAAACCAAGCAACAATACAAGTAACTCAAGTAATAATACAACAAACAAACCAAACAACAATACAAGTAAACCAAATAATAATACAAACAAACCTAACAATAATACAACAAATAAACCAAATAATAATCAAAATTCAGGAAATACAAATAACAAACCTGAAATAGAAAATAAACCAGAATCTACAACAAAACCAGATGATTCAAATAACAGTGGAAATGACAATGTAGATGAACAACCGCCAAGTTCTGAGATAGAAGGTGAATAAAAATAAAAAGCATATTGTTACTAAAAATAATAATATGCTTTTATTGTTGAAAAAAAACTTATATTAAATTAATATTTTAATATGTAAATAAAAATAAAAAAATAAAGAGGCGAAGTATGTGAAAAATTTTAATGAAAAATATACTGTTAGAGACTTTATAGATAAAAATAAATGGTCAAATGTCTATGAATGTATAAATAATGAAACTAATGAAAAAATCATTTTAAATATAATTACATCTTTAGATAAAAGTGAAGAACATATGAGTTACTTTAAAGAAGAAATAAACACGCTCATGTCTATGAATAATAGCAATTTAATTTCCATAAATGATATGTCATCTTATATAAATAAAGATAAAACTTATTATTATATAGAAAGCGAATACTTTGAAGGATTAAATTTAAAAGAATTAAAAGAAAGTATATACCTTGATAAAGTTAAAAGTCTAGAAATAATAAGAGAAGTAATTAAAGGTATAAAAGAATTTAATGATAGAGAAATAAATTATGGAATATTAAAAGAAGAAAATATAATTATAAATAAAGATGGTATTGTAAAATTAGATACTTTATCCTTTATAAATAGATATGAAGGATACTTAAATTGTGAAGAAATAAAAAATAGAGGCTTTGATTATTATGAAGATATATATATGATAGGCAAAATTTTATGTAAATTGATTACAGGGAAAAGTACATTTGATCCTAAAGAAAATAATGAAGAGTTAGATGGGGATTTAGTGGAGATTTTAATGAAATCTACTAATATAAAACATGTTACTAAACATAAATATAAAGATTTAGATGAGTTTTTAGGAGAAGTAACTTCTTATATAGAACATGGTGATATAAATTATAAAAATATAGTAAACTTAGAAAAAATAAATTATCACAAATTTAACTTTAAAGCTAAATATATAGGTGTAATTCTTTGTACAGTTGTAATCATAAGTGGAATTGCTATGGGAAGTAAATATATATTAAATAATACAAATAAAAATAATAAAGTTACAGCTCAAGCTAGTGAAAACACTAAAGATAACTATAAAAAAGATACAGATAATCAAGAAGATGTAATTTATAAAGATAATAGATATAATTTAATTCAAAGTAATACTACTTCTAAAAATACAAATAAAGAAAATACTAGCACTAACAAAGATGAAATTCAAAATAATACTCAAAAAGAAGAAGTCATAAACAAATAAAATACAAACAAAGAAAATAATTATAACACAAATAAAGAAGATCCAAATAAACAAGAATACAATAATAAAGAAGAAAATAAAGAGGATAATAAGAACCAAGAAGATAATAAAGATCAAGACAATAACAACAATCAAGAAGAAGATAATAAAGATCAAGAAGAAAATCCAAGTGAAGAACCAGAAGAAGATCCAGACAAAAAAGACCCAAACAATGAAAATAAAAATTTTGATGAAAATCAAGAAGAAAATAAAACTAATAAAGATAATAAACAAAATAATAATAATAAAGATAATAAGAATGAAACTGATAATATAAAAAATGAAGTGGATGAAGAGTTAGATAATCAAAATATAGATGATATGTAAAAAGAATAAAAAAGATATTAGTATTATTTTTAGACTAATATCTTTTTTATTTTGCAAAAGTTAATCTAAAGTTAATATTTCTTTTGTAAAATAGTGCCATCATATAGAGGAGGAGAAGAAATGCTTACATTAAAGAACATTAAAAAAGCTATACTACTGGTGATTTTACACAAGTGGCACTAGACGGTGTATCTGTAAACTTTAGAAAAAATGAATTTGTTGCTATCTTGGGACCAAGTGGTTCAGGAAAAACAACTTGCTTAAATGTAATAGGAGGTCTTGATAAATACGATAGTGGTAACCTTATAATAAATGGAAGCTCTACTAAGGATTTTAAAAATACAGATTGGGATGCATATAGAAATAACTCTATAGGATTTATATTTCAATCATATAATTTAATAAATCATTTAGATATAATATCAAATGTGGAAATGGGAATGACTTTAAGTGGAGTATCTGCAAAAGAAAAGAAAGAAAAAGCGCTACAAGCCCTTGAAAGAGTTGGCTTAAAAGAGCATGTACATTGCATTTGCCTCAAGTATAGGTATAATAGGTATAGCAGTAATACTTAGTTTATCAACAGGATTTAATGATAAAATAGAAGAAGCTTAATCAAATACTTTAGCAGAATTTCTTATAACAATTACACAAACGGATCAAGAAATAGATATGGAAGCTATGCATGATGAAATGTCAAGTACTGCAATGGGGAAAAAGAATATATAGATAGCAAAGAGGTATTTTTATACGATCAAAGTGATACTATAAAAACTCACAATAATAATTTTACAGATGATTTTTTAGATTATATATCTAAAATAAACAAAGATATTTGTTCTAGTATTGGATATACGAGAATAGCAAATATGAATCTTATTACTAAAATAGATGGTGATTATAAAGCTATTGGATTAGATATAGAAAATATGGACAGCATAGATTTTGATGATTTAGTTGGAATGAAATTTAAATTAGTTCATAATAATGATTATTACGAAAAAACTGCTTTTAAAACATTTATGCCAACTAGTGACTTAAAAAAGGCTTATAATAGCAAAAATAGTATAACTTTAACTATAAAAGCTATAGTGCGTGAAAATGCTGACAGTTGTGTTGGAATGTTAGCAAATGGTATAGCTTATAGTGATAAACTTACAGAATTAGTAGTAAACAATGCGCTAAATTCAGATATAGTAAAAGAACAAAAGAAAGCTGATTATAATGTTTTAACTAGAGAATCTTTAGATAAAGAAAGTAAATCATCTTTAATATCTTACTTAGGAGGAGATACAACTCCTTATGCACTTATGATTTATCCAAAAAACTTTGATGCAAAAGATCAAGTAATAGAATATTTAGATTCGTATAATGATAAAATAGATAAAGAAGATGATGAAATTGTTTATACTGATATGGCTCAAACTATATCAGATATGACAGGTGGTATAATGGATGGAATTACTGTAGTGCTTATTGCCTTTGCATCCATATCATTAGTAGTTTCTTTAATAATGGTTGGTATAATTACCTATATATCGGTATTAGAAAGAACAAAAGAAATAGGCATTTTACATGTTTTAGGTGCAAGAAAAAAAGATATCACAAGAGTATTTAATACGGAAACATTTATAATAGGTTCTTGTTCAGGATTACTTGGAATATTCTTAGCTTGGGTAGCCACATTCCCAATAAATAATATTTTATATAAAATGACTGAATCGGAAAATGTAGCAAAACTAGATCCGCTTCATGCCATAAGTTTACTTATAATAAGTGTAGTACTTACAATGATTGGTGGATAGATACCATCAAAAATGGCTGCTAAAAAAGATCCAGTAGAATCTCTTAGAAGTTAATTTATAAAAATAAGCAAATCATGTTACCATAAACAAATGTAATTTGATTTGCTTACTTTGACTAAATAATAATATTATAAAAATATAAATAGTTGAAAATAATAATAACTAAGTTATATAGGTAGAATTTTTACATGAATTTAAAATACTCATTGAAGTAGTAAAGAGATATTTTAAAGGAAATATAGAGGTAAAAAGTAAATTAAATAAATATATAAAATTTATAATTAAGCTTTCATTTTAAAATAAAAATAGAGGAGACAATATATGAAAATCAGACAAGCTAATAAAAATGACTTAAAGGAAATAGTAAAAATAGAGAAAATTTGTTTTCCTAAAGCAGAAGCAGCCAGTGAAAAAGATATAGATGAAAGATTTGAAGTTTTTGGAGAAAATTTTTTAGTGGCAGAAAAAGATAATAAAATAATAGGTTTTATCAATGGGTGTACAACAGATGAGCCAAATCTTCCCGATGAATTATATAGCAATGCAAAATTGCATAAACCCAATGGTGATTATCAAACATTATTTGGTTTAGATGTTTTACCAGAGTATAGAAGACAAGGTGTAGCAGGAAAATTATTAAGAAGCTTAATTGATTTAGCTAAAAAACGTGGCAAAAAGGGAATGGTACTTACTTGCAAAGATCATCTTATCCACTTTTATGAATCAAATGGATTTGAATTTCAAGGAGTTTCAAAATCTTGTCATGGTGGTGCAAAATGGAATGATATGTTACTTATATTTGATAAGTAATATATATAAATGGGGGGGATATTATGTCTTATATATTAAATAAAATAAGTATAAGAACAAATAATACAAAAGAGGCGGTAAGATCAATAGAAGAAATTTGGAGAGATATATCTACTTGTAAGTTGCCAATTTTATTTGATAATGAAGGAAATCTAAGTAGATGTAGTAAAAAAGCTTGGGAGAAAGTTTGGAATGATACAACGTCGGGGAAAATAAAAATAAAATTTACACAAGGCTATGAAAGTATTGTGCCAAAACAATATATAGCTTATAAAAAAGCTCATTGATATTTATATATTGCATTAAAATAAAAATACTGGAATGATATTATCATTCCAGCATTTTTATTAATGTAACATTAAATAAATAAAATTAGTATGTTCATTTAATATATTAATACCTATAAGTATTAAAATTATTCCACCAACAATTTGGGAATAATTTTTAAAAATTGGCCCAAGAAAGCTACCAATCATAACACCTATAAAACACAATACAAAAGTTATTATAGCAATACTTAAACAAAGAGGAATTATATGTACATTTAAAAAAGCAAAACTAACACCTACAGCAAGGGCATCTATGCTTGTGGCTATGGATAATATAATAAGTTCTTTATTATCAAGCTCATCATCGCAAGTCACAGATATTTCTGGGTTTTTATTATCTTCATAAGCTTCAAATATCATTTTAAGTCCTATAAAAGACAATAAAAATAAGGCTATCCAATGATCTATAAAAGTTATATAAGATTGAAATCTAATACCAACTAACCAACCTATAAAAGGCATAAAACCTTGGAAAAGTCCAAAGAAAAAGGCAATTTTAAATGACAAAGCAGTATTTATTTTTCTAAGAGTTATACCTTTGGTTATGGAAACTGCGAAAGCATCCATTGCTAAAGCAAATCCTATTAAAAAAGTTGTTACAAATCCCATAAAAATATCCTCCTTAGTAATAATCCATTTAAATTAATTTATATTAACAATATATTTAAAGTATTTATTTATTATTCTTAAATAGGCAAATTGTAGAAAAGTATAAAAAAATATAAAATTATCCATAATACTATTATGAAAATTATGAGGAGACTTTATGGAGGCTGTTAAATGAAAAAATGGATTTGTCCTAAATGTGGATATATTATGGAAATAGACAAACTTAAACTTTGTCTAGTATGTCAAACTGATTGTAAAAATTTTATAGGAATTGATGAAAGTGAAGAAAAGTTTTTTAATAGTAAAAATATAGAGTTGGACAAAGAAATTAATAAAGATATGATAAATGATTTAAAAAAAATTTATAATAATGAATGTAGAGAAATATTTCTATATTTAGCAATGAGACAGATAGCCTATAAAGAAGGATATTATAAAATAGGTGACATATATAAAAAAAAGTGCTCTAGAAGAAGAGAATCATGCAGTTTTATTATCAGAAATTTTAAGATAAAATTTAAAATCCTCTACAAAAGAAAATTTAGCTTTAGTTATTAAGGATGAATATGAGTCAATACAAAAAAATTAAAAGTAGCTAAAAAAGCAAAGGAATTGGGATTGGATGAAATTTATAATATATTAAATCAAATGTGCTTAGATGAAGCTAAATATGGAAAAAGCTTTGAAACTTTATCAAATGAGTATTTTGTAGCAAAATAAAAAATATTACATATTTAAAATATAATTTATTATAAATAATTAGAACATAATTAATAATTATTGAATATAATGATTTTAAATAGTAAATAATACTTATCATAATAAAAATTGGTAATACAAATAAGATATAAGGAAAATTTTAAAAATTGTTGATTTTTTTTCTAGATTAATCTACAATATTTACAAATAAAAAATAAGAAAATACAGTGAAGAAGAGAGTAAATTCTATATTGATTTATAGCGAACAAAGGATGGTGGAAGCTTTGTATGAGATTTGAATTGAAGAACACTTTGGAGTATTTAGCCGAAATTCATTTTATGAAGAGTAGATCTAAACGGATTCCTACCGTTAGATGGGAAACGTATCGATTATAAATCTGTGCGTATTAGAGTTGGGCTTTAAGTCAACTAGGGTGGTACCGCGTAAATATCACGTCCCTATACATTTGTATAGGGACGTTTTTAATTTTAAGGAAATTATTTATTAAATAAAAATTATAGAAAGGGAATGATTAAAATGGCACAGCTTGAAAAAATATTTTTAAATGATGATGAAAATAAAAAGTTAGAAAGAGTATTTATAAATGAACTTGATAAACTTGATAATAAAAGAGTTATGCTTAGGGGATGGGTTCATAAAATAACTGATTTAAGTCATATTGTATTTGTAAAGCTAAGAGATAAATCAGGAATAGTTCAATTAGTTTGTGATAAAGATCAAATAAAGAACATAAGACTTGAAAATGCCATAGAAGTAATAGGAACAAAGTGTGAAAATGAAAAAGCACCAGGAGGAATAGAGATAAAAGTTGAGGAAATAAAAGTTGTTGGAAAAACTTATTATGAAAAACTACCTTTTGAAGTAAATAGTTATAAAAATAAGGCAACACTTGAAACTCAACTTGACCATAGAACAATAGCTCTTAGAAGACCAGAAATTAGAGCAATATTTAAAGTACAAAGTGAAATAGAAAGTGCTTTTGTAACTTATTTAAAAGAAAGAAATTTTGAAGAAATTCATACAGCAAAAATTATAGATTCATCTACAGAAGGTGGCTCTGAAATGTTTACAGTAAATTATTTTGACAGAAGATCTTTCTTAGCACAATCACCTCAATTTTATAAACAAATGATGGTGGGAGCAGGATTTGAAAGAGTATTTGAAATAGGTCATGCTTATAGAGCAGAACTTCACAATACTTGGAGACATTTAAATGAATATGTAAGTTTAGATGTGGAAATGGGATTTATAAAAGATGAATACGAACTTATGGATTTGGAAGAAGGTTTTATAAATTATTTATATGAACATTTAAATAAAACTTGTAAAAAAGAGCTAGAAATGTATAAAATAGAACTTCCCCAAAAAGTGAATATACCAAGAATAACTCTTAATAAAGCTCATGAAATACTTCTTGAAAAATATAATAAAAAATCACCTCTTGGAAATATAGATGCAGAAGGTGAAGTATTAATATCAAAATATGTTAAAGAAAAATATGACTGTGATTTTGTATTTTTAACTAAGTATCCAGTAAGCAAAAGACCAATGTATACTATGATGGATGATGAAGACAAAAACTTAACTAAGAGTTTTGATTTAATATTTGATGGACTTGAAATAACGACTGGAGGTCAAAGAATACATGATTATGAAATGTTAAAAGAAAATATTATCAAATTTAATTTAAATCCAGATGATTTTGATTTTTACTTGGAAACATTTAAATATGGTATGCCTCCTCATGGTGGATTTGACATAGGACTTGAAAGACTTACTATGAAAATATTAAAACTTTCAAATATTAGAGAAGCTGCATTAGTACCAAGAGATATGAAAAGATTAACTCCATGATTTAACTTTAATATAAATAATTTAAGAAAGGGTGAAATAATATGGCAATAACAAAGGATGATGTAAAATATATTGCTAAGCTTGCAAAGTTAAGATTTAATGATGAAGAAGCTGAAGCATTTGCAGGAGAATTTGAAAATATACTAGAACAGTTTAAAACTTTAGATAAACTTAATTTAGATGATGTTGAAATAGAGAGACCTAATGTATCAGTTCTTAGAAAAGATATACAAAAGAAATGCGAAATAAAACAAGAAGAATTATATCAAAATGTAAAAGTTATGAGAGATACAGCAATAGAAGTTCCTAAAATCATTGAGTAGGAGGAAGTAAAAATGAAAAAATACAGTATAAAAGACTTAGTAAACAAAATACAAAATAAAGAAATTTCTTGTGAAGAAGTGATTGATTTTTATATAAAAGAAATTGAAAAAAAAGAAGATAAAATAGACGCATTTTTATCACTTGACAAAGAAAATGCCATAAAAAAAGCAAAGTATTTAGATGAAAAAATAGTAAAAGGAGAAAAAGTAGGATTACTTGCAGGAATTCCCATTGCCATAAAAGATAATATGTGTACTAGAGGAGTTAAAACAACTTGTGCATCAAAAATGCTAGAAGATTTTATACCTCCTTATGATGCAACAGTAATAAAAAAATTAGAACTAGAAGATGCCATATTAATAGGTAAAACCAACTTAGATGAATTTGCCATGGGTTCATCAACTGAAAACTCAGCATTTAAAATAACTAAAAATCCAATAGATAATTCAAGAGTTCCAGGAGGTTCTTCAGGAGGTTCTGCTGCAGCTGTTGGGGGAGAAATGGTGCCTCTAGCTTTAGGCTCAGATACAGGAGGTTCAATTAGACAGCCAGCTTCATTTTGTGGAATAGTAGGAATGAAGCCTACTTATGGTCTTGTATCTAGATTTGGTCTTATAGCTTTTGGTTCTTCTCTAGATCAAATAGGTCCCTTTTCAATGACAGTTGAAGATAATGCTTATTTATTAAGTATAATAGTAGGAGAAGATGATAATGATGGAACTACTGCTAAAAATTTAGAGAAAAAAGATTATACGAAAGATATAGATTCAGGTATAAAAGGAATGAAAATAGGTATTCCAAAGGAATTTATAGAAGAAGAAGGTCTAGATCCTGAGATAAAAGAAGTTGTTATTAAAGATATAGAAATTCTAAGAGAATTGGGCGCAGATGTGGAAGAATTTTCTCTACCATCAACAAAAGATGGTCTAGCTCCTTATTATATAATTTCATCAGCAGAGGCCAGCTCTAATTTAGCTAGATTTGATTCCATAAGATATGGATATAGAACAAAAGATTATGAAAATGTATCAGAATTAGTAGAAAAAAGCAGAAGTGAAGCTTTTGGTAGGGAAGTAAAAAGAAGAATAATGCTAGGAACTTATGCTCTATCTTCAGGTTATTATGATGCTTATTATAATAAAGCACAAAAATTTAGAAGTAAGTTAAAAGCAGATTTTAAAGAAGCTTTCAAAAAATACGATATAATAATTGGCCCAGTATCTCCAATACTTCCTTTTAAAATAGGTGAGAGATGTGAAGACCCAACTGCCATGTATTTAGCAGATATATATACAATAAATATAAATTTAGCAACTGTACCAGCTCTTTCTATGCCAGGAGGCAAAAGTAGTGAGGGACTTCCTATAGGACTTCAATTAATAGGAGATGTATTTACAGAAGAAAAAATATACAAAGTTGCTTATGCTCTAGAGAAAAAACTAAATCTTGAGTTTGAGAGAGGGGTGTAAAATATGTTATTAGAAACAGTAATTGGTCTAGAAATACATGCTGAATTAAAAACAAATACAAAAATATTTTGTTCTTGTTCCACTGAGTTTGGAGCAAAACCAAATGAAAATACATGCCCAGTTTGTTTAGGAATACCAGGAACTCTTCCAGTACTTAATGAAGAAGTTGTAAACTTAGCTATAAAAGCTGGTAAAGCTGTTAATTGTAAAATAAATAATTACAATAAAATGGATAGAAAAAACTATTTTTATCCAGACTTAACTAAAAACTATCAAACTTCACAATATGATTTACCAATGTGTGTAGATGGTATGGTTAACTTTACTTACGAAGGAAAAGAAGTATCTGTTAGAATTAACAGAATACATATAGAAGAAGATGCAGGAAAACTTGTTCATTTAGAAGATGAACCAGTGTCTCTAATAGACTACAACAGAGCAGGAGTACCTTTAGTGGAAATTGTTACAGAACCGGACTTAAGATCACCGGAAGAAGCTGCCGAATTTATGAGACAATTAAAAGGCATACTTGAATATGCAGATATTTCAGATTGTCGTATGGAACAAGGTTCAATTAGATGTGATGCCAACATATCTTTAAGACCTTATGGTAGTGAAGAATACGGAACTAAAGTAGAAATAAAAAATATAAACTCTTTTAGAGAAGTTCAAAAAGCTTTAGAAAAAGAAGAAAAAAGACAAAGAGAATTATACGAATTTGGTGAAGAATATAAAATAAAACAAGAAACTAGGAGATGGGATGCAGGAAAGGGAAAAACACTTCCTATGCGTTCTAAGGAAGAAGCACACGATTATAGATACTTCCCAGAACCAGATTTAACACCAATAATTATACCACAAGAAAAAGTTGATAAAATAGAAGCTACCCTACCAGAGTTACCTATAGAAAGAAAAGTAAGATTTGTAGCAGATTATGGTCTTAGTGAAAAAGAAGCATCTATTATAATAGCAAATAGAACTTTAGCTAAATTTTATGAAGATGTGGTAGGTCTTGGTGGAAATCCTAAAACTGTTTCAAATTATATATTAGGAGATTTACTTCGTTTACTAAATTTCAATAATATGGAGCCAGAAGATATAAAAATATCACCTAAAAATTTTGTTGACTTATTAAAAATTATTGAAGATGGCAAAATAAGTAATACTGCCGGCAAAGAAGTATTTAAAGAAATGTTTGCAAGTGATAAATCTCCAGAAATTATAATAGAAGAAAAAGGATTGTCACAAATTAGTTGTACTGACGAAATAGAAAAACTTGTAAATGAAGTTTTAAATAATAATCCTAAATCTATAGAAGACTTTAAAGCAGGAAAAACACAAGCTATAGGTTTTTTAATGGGACAAGTGATGAAAGCATCAAAGGGAAAAGCAAATCCGCCAGTTGCAAAACAAATGATAGAAGAAAAATTAAATAATATGTAATATAAAAATAACCCATTGAATTTAATTCATGGGTTATTTTTATATTACAGTAAAATTTTCACACTATTATATAAACTAAGATATACTATAAATAGGTATGAAATTTTTAAGGGGAGATAATGCAGGGGATATGAAAAAAATATACAAAAGTTCCATACAAAGACTATTATTTTTCTTCTTAACTTTAGCAATACAAATTTATATTATTATTTTAGCAATTTTACAATTTAAAAATTATTTTTTATATTTCTATATTATTTCTTTAATAGGAGGGGCTATACTTGTATTTTATATTCTAAATGGAAAAAGCAATCCAAGTTATAAAATTGCATGGATAGTACCAATATTATTATTGCCCATATTTGGAGGAATCTTCTATTTGATTTATGGAGGAAATAAATTAAGTAAAAGAGAAAAAAAGAAAATGAAAAATCAAAATATAAAAATGAAAACATCATTAATTCAAGATAATAAGGTATTGAATAGATTGGGAGAAGAAAGCATATATGCCAAAAACCAAGCACTATATATGTTAAATTATGCAAATTGTCCTATTTATGAAAATACTTATAATGAATATTTATCACCAGGTGAAGTTAAGTTTGAAAAATTAGTGGAGGAACTAAAAAAAGCAAAACATTTTATTTTTTTAGAATATTTTATTATAGAAGAAGGAATAATGTGGAACACAATTTTAGATATACTAAAGCAAAAAGCAAAGGAAGGCATTGATGTTCGAGTAATTTATGATGATGTGGGTTGTGTCATGAAACTTCCTTATAAATATGAAAAACAACTAGAAAAATACAATATAAAATGCAGAGTATTTAATCCTTTTGTGCCTTTGTTTACAAATAGATTAAATAATAGAGATCATAGAAAAATAGCCATAATAGATGGTTATGTGGGATTTATGGGTGGAATAAATCTAGCAGATGAATATATAAATGCATATGAAAAATATGGACATTGGAAAGATGCTTCCATATTAATTAAAGGAGAAGCTGTATTTAATTTAACAGTTATGTTTTTAAGTATGTGGGATTTTATAAATAATAGCGAAGATGATTATTTAAAATACAAACCAGAAAATTTCACAAGTGAAAGATATTTAACTAATGGGTATGTTCAACCTTTTGATGACAGTCCTTTAGTAAATGAACCCATAGGAGAGACTGTATATTTAAATCTTATTAATAAAGCTAAAAAATATATTTATATAAATACACCTTATTTAATAATCGATAATGAAATGGCTACAGCTTTAAAAATTGCTGCTAAATCAGGAATTGATGTGAGAATAGTAACTCCACATATTCCGGATAAATGGTTTGTTCATGCAGTTACTAGATCTTATTATCATTCATTTATTAAAGATAATATAAAAATTTACGAATATAGTCCAGGATTTATGCATTCAAAAACTTTTGTAGTTGATGATGAATATGCGGTTATAGGCAGCATAAATTTAGATTTTAGAAGCTTATACCTTCATTTTGAATGTGGAGCATGGCTTTATAAAACAGATAGTGTTTTAAAATTAAAAGAAGATTTTTTAAATACTTTAGATTTATGTCAACAAATAAATATTTCAGATTGTGAAAATATAAAATGGCCAGTGAAATTTGGACGATTAGTTTTAAGATTGTTTTCACCACTATTATAAAAGTCTTCCTTTTATAGGAAGATTTTTGTTTACATAATTTGACTTATTATATCAATCCTAGACAAAAATAATAAAAAAGTGTATTATTTAATTTATGAAAAAATAATATGGAGGAAGAAAAATGTCAAAAAGTGTATTTAGTTCGTTGGAAACTTTAAACTTTAAAAGTATGACGTTGGAAACAATAGTTAAAAGAATAATAGATTGGACATTTACTGGTGGTATTAAATTAATAATAGGAACACTAGCAATAGTAATAGGTTTTAAAATTATAAACAAATTATCAAAAAGATTTATTAATCTTGCGGAAAAAAGAAATGTAGATATGACTTTAATTAAGTTTATAAAATCTTTTATAAGTTACACGTTAAAAATATTACTTGTATTAATTATAGCAGGTTCTTATTGGAAATTAGAATTATCAGGGCTTGCTGCCATAGTAGCATCAGCAGGGGTTGCTATAGGTCTTGCACTTCAAGGAAGTTTATCAAACTTTGCGGGAGGATTTATAATATTACTTCTTAGGCCATTTAAAGTTGGCGATTATATACAAACAGGTCAATTTGAAGGTACTGTAGAGCAAATAGGAGTATTTTATACTAGTTTAACAACTATTGATAACAAGGTAGTTTTAATACCAAATGGATCTTTATCAAATGGAAGTTTAGTAAACTATTCTGCTAAAGATACTAGAAGGGTAGATTTAGTATTTGCCGTATCATATGAAAGTGATATTTTAAAAGTTAGAGGAATATTAAAAGATATAGTTCAACAACATAGATTAGTTCTTGATTATCCAGAACCTTTTGTAGGATTACTTGAACAAGCAGATAGCTCTTTAAATTTTGCAGTAAGAGTTTGGGTAAATACTCCTGATTACTGGACAGTTTACTTTGATTTATTAGAAGAAGTTAAATTAAGATTTGATAAAGAAGAAATATCAATACCATATCCACAAATAGATCTACATTTAAAACAAATGATAAAATAATTATTAGGCCGCAGTAGTGCGGTCTTTTTTGTAAGGAAATAGTAAGATTATTAAGAGAAATATTACAATTTATTAAGAATAGATGAAATTTCCTTCCTAAGAGATTTAAATAAATTTGAATATGCTATAATAAATATAGTAAATTTTTTATGAAAAAGGAGACTATAATGGAGTATATTCAAAATATATATAATGTAGTAAATGATTATTGGCTACTATCTATAGTAGTTGGTATGACTAGTGTATTTGTTGAAAGTTTTTTACCTATATTGCCTTTAGTCGCAATAGTAACAGCCAATGCAGTTTTGTTTGGTATGATTCCAGGATTAGTAATTTCATGGATAGGTTCATCAGCAGGAACTATATGTTTATTTTTTATAGTTAGAAAAATTAGTAATAGAAAATTTATAAAGCTTTTAACTAATGAAAAAGTGGAAAAAGCCATAGATTGGGTAGAAGAAAAAGGGTTTAAATTGTTATTTTTAGCTTATGCGTGTCCATTTTTACCAGCATGCGTAGTAACTATATCACAGGGAATAGCAAAGAGAGACTTTGCAGATTTTATACCTGCAGTTGTGGCGGGGAAATTAGTAATGTTTTTTATTGTTAGTTATATAGGTAAAGATATCTTTGGGTTTATCACAAATCCTTTCAAAGTATGCGCATTACTTATAATAACTTTTATTGCATGGAAAATGGGAAATAAATTAAATAAAGATTTAGATGAATATGAAAAGAAAAGAATAAATGAAGAATAAGCAAAAGGCCTATTCTTCATTTTTTTTATTTAGCTCCCATAATACATTCTATTAAAATATCTAGATTGCAATTTAAAAAATAATTATTAATATCTATATCTTTTAAGGCAGTTTTGATACTATCTTTATTGTGTTTTACATTTAATAATTTGTTTTCTATAAAAGAAATATCTTCTTTTCCAAAGAAATCGCCAAAGAACTTTATATTTTTAATTAAGCCATCAACTACATTTAAGCTAAATTCCACATTTCCACCTGGGTATTTTAATTCATTGTTAAGAGAGTATTTAGGAGAGTTACCAAAATTCCACTCCCAAGTTTCATATTTGTCTTTTACTAATTTATTTATATTTTCAATATCTTCTTGAGTTAACTCATAAAAATGGCTGTTTTCGTCTCTTTTATTTATGAAATTTAATAAATAATCTTTAAATTCCACAACGCTCATCTCTTTTCCAAGGTGGTTACTTATATTAGTAACACGAGACTTTACAGATTTAACTCCTTTACCTTCAAATTTAGAAGGTTTAACTTTTAAAGCGGCAGATAAATCATTAATTTTTGATGAAAATAATAATGTACCATGATGCATAACATTATTTTTATAATTGTACTGGGCATTACCTGAAAATTTTTGATTATCAATTAATAAATCATTTCTTCCAGAAAATTCAGCATTAATATTTAACTCTTTAAGAGCGGCAACAATAGGCATAGTGAACTTTTTAAAATCACTAAAACTATTATCATTATAAGAAATAAATGTAAAGTTAATATTGCCTAAATCGTGAAAAACTGCTCCACCACCAGATTGTCTTCTTACTACCTTAATATTATTATTTTTTACATAATCATAATTAATTTCTGATAAAGTATTTTGATTTTTACCGACTATAATAGCATTTTCATTTTGCCAAAGTAAAAATATATCTTCTTTTGCATTTTTTAGAAAATATTCTTCCATCGCTAAATTGAAATAAGGATTAATATTAGTATTATTTATTAATAGCATATAATTTTTCCTCCACAGTATTGTATAATAAGACATTTTTATAATATTAAACAAAATTCACTAATATCCTTTATAAAAATAAAATTTATTGTCTATTTTTATATAATGCTAAAAAATAAAAAATAAAGGATTTGATATTAAACAAAAAGAAGATTAATCAAAAGGAATTAATATAGGAGGGATATGATGAAAAAAATAATATATTTGTTAATTTTCATATGTATGGTAGCTTTAGTAGGATGCAACAAATCTGATAATTTAAAAACTACAAGTAGTTTCAAAGGAAAAGAAGTTGTATACTCTAGTGAAAATTCTAGTAAAATTAAACAGCTATTAAAATCCTACGGAACATCACAACAATTAACTGTTGAAAAAATGAGTAAAAAAAATATTTTAATTATAAAAGATGAAAAAATTGTGGCTAATGAAAAATTGTGGAATGATTTTTATACAAATACTAAAAATAAAAAAGAATGTAGCATAACAATACTTCAATATACTGCTCAAAATGACCCTATATTAACATATTTATCATATAAAGATAATAAATTTTATATGATGGAAGATGATTCACGTGATCAATATAGAGAATCAGAAAAGGAAAAAGATTATTATGAATATACTTTTAATTATTTAAAACTATTCGAAGAAGATGAAAAGATTTATGTATATTTACTAAATGACGATAATATAACACTAGAAAAATTAAATTACTCACTTTTAAGCTCAAATATGAATGAATGGATACCTTATGGATTTGTTTTTTATTATGACAAATAGTACTCTATATTGATAAAATTCAAAAAATTTAGATTAAATTTAAAAAATCTATTGTTTTTTTGAAAAATATGTAATATACTTTAAAAAAATGACAAGTGAATATATAGGTAGAGGCGCAAAATTTATCAGTATCAATAATGAGGTAAGCACTGTGATTTATTGAGAAAGGAAATTTTGCCGAAGCATATAACTGATGCTTTAAGGTTATATAGCTGGGTGTATATAAAATATATATACAACTGTCACTAATTTTAGTGTTGAGCTATCATTGAGAGAGACTAATAATATTTTTAGTATTGATTAGTATTGAATTTACACCTTGATGAAAGCCATCAAGGTTTTTTTATTGAAAAAAATGGCAAAACCCTAAAATATTCACAATAAATTATAGGGAGAGATGAAAATGAAAAAAAGAAATGCAAGATTAATTTTTATGACAATGTTTTTAATTATCATGTCAAGTGTATCAGTTTTTGCTGCTGAAGTAGACACTGCAGTAGTAAATGCAGACAAATTTGGAGTGTTAACATTACTTCCTCCAGTAGTAGCAATAATTTTAGCCTTTGCAACTAAAAATGTTATATTATCTTTAGTTCTTGGAGTAATGTCGGGAGGATTTTTACTTAATTTAAATGGAGTAAATATATTATCAGCTTTATTTAATTCATTCTTAGATTTAGTTAATAGAGCAGTAAATTCATTGGCTGATCCATGGAATGCAGGTATAATTCTTCAAGTTTTAGCAATAGGTGGAGTTATAAACTTAGTTGCAAAAATGGGTGGAGCAAAAGCCATAGCTGAAGCTTTAGCTAAAAAAGCAAAAAATGCTAGAAGTGCTCAACTTATAACATGGGCAGCAGGTCTTTTAGTATTTTTTGATGATTATGCAAATTCATTAATAATAGGACCTATGATGAGACCTGTTACAGATAAAATGAAAATATCAAGAGAAAGACTTGCTTTTGTAATAGATGCTACAGCAGCACCAGTTGCAGGACTTGCTATAATATCAACATGGATAGGTTTAGAAGTTGGTTTAATTGGAGATGGATTTAATTCTATTGGTGTTAACACAAATGCTTTTAGTGTATTTTTAAATACAATACCATATAGATTTTACAATATATTAATTTTAGGATTTATAGTTTTAACATCTGTTCTTTTAAAAGAATTTGGACCAATGAGAGAAGCTGAATTAAGAGCTAGAAGAGGTAATGTAAATTTAACTTCAAGTAAAGAAATAGATGAAAAAATAAGTAATGAACATAGTGATTTAGAGCCATTACCAGGAGTTAAATTAAATATATGGAATGCTATAATTCCAATAGGTATATTAATAGTTGGTTCATTATTTGCCTTTTATTATAGTGGATATACAACTATACTTGGTGGAGATGATGCTACTTTAATAGAACTACTTAAAAATTCGCCACTTTCATTTGTATCTATAAGAGAAGCATTTTCAAATGCAGATGCATCAGTTGCTCTATTCCAATCAGCTTTATTTGCAGGAATAGTTGCCATAGTAATGGGTACTAGCAAAAAAATATTTAATATATCACAAGGTTTAGAAATATGGGTAGAAGGAATGAAAACTTTAGTGATAACTTGTGTAATATTAATATGTGCTTGGTCACTTTCATCAGTAATAAAAGAACTAGGAACTGCTAGATATTTAATACAATTATTATCAGGTTCTATACCAGCATTTTTATTACCAAGTATAATATTTGTACTAGGTGGAATAATGTCATTTGCAACAGGAACTTCTTATGGAACAATGGGAATCCTTATGCCACTTACTATACCTTTAGCGCATTCAATAAATCCTGAAATGTCTTATATAATAGTTTGTATAAGTGCAGTACTTACAGGTTCTATATTTGGAGATCACTGCTCACCAATATCAGATACTACAATATTATCTTCAATGGGAGCTGGATGTAATCATATAGATCACGTTAGAACACAAATGCCATATTCTTTATTTGTGGCAAGCATAGCAATATTATTTGGATATATACCAGCAGGATTTGGACTTAATATTTATTTAATATTACCAGTAGCTTTTCTAGTTATGTTTATAGGAATACAAATACTTGGTAAAAGTGTAGATATAGATGAAAATGAAGAATGTTTAACAGCTTAATTTAAATAAAAAATCCTTTTGAACTTTATAAAAAGCAAAGTTCAAAAGGATTTTTTTGTAGAGAATTTCTTATTTTCTTATTTTCTTTTTTTTCTTCTTTTTCTTACCTTTGTTTAAACGTTTTTGCTCAGCTCTTAAAGCTTTTAACTCAGCTTTTCTTTCAGCCTTTTTCTTAGCATTTTGTTTTTCTACACCAAATGTATAGACAGAAATAAGTAATAAAACTACACCTATAATAGAATAAATAGTTTTTTTAGTGATGAAACCTAAAATAATAAGCATTACATTTATCATAATGATTATTGAATCTTCATACTTCTTATAAAAATTTTTCATTTTAGTCCTCTTTCCCAGTTGATTATTTATATATCTATAATAGAAAATCATCCAATATAAGTCAATAATTATTATAAAATTAAACTTTATATTTCTTTATTTAAACTTTTATCTTTAAAATAATCTAAATATATATAATAACATAAATGACAAAGAGGAACTATATATAAAAATATAGCGTAAGGTATAAATTGATAATTACTTATACTTAATACGCTAGTAGGAACTAAAGCAGCAATGCACCAAGGAATGAGAGCGCTTGTAACTATGGCTGAATTGGAAAACTCCATAGCGATATCTTCATTTTCATAATTTTTATAAGTATCACGAAGTATTTCTAAAGTTAAGATAAAAGCTATAGTCTGACTACAACCAATAGCAGCAACTATCAAACCTAAAACTAAAGTTATAATAAATAAATTACTTCTATTTAAAGTGATTTTTTCTAATGATTTTTTAAAGTTATAAAAAATATTTAAACCACTAAAAAATCCAGTTAAACAACAAGAAATTATAATAATATAGCAAGTTTTCAACATGGATATTATTCCGCCACCTTTAATAATACTAGACAAAGATGAAGAGGTTTCATAGCCAAATATCATATATTTAAATAAACCATAAAAATTTGTTTTTTGTACAATTAGTGAAATTAATATGGCAGCAACAATACTGAAAGTAATAGATTTAGTAATTGGAACTTTTTTTAATGATAAAATAACGATTATAATAGCAGGGATTAATAAAAAAACATTTATATGAAAATTATCAAATAAAGCTAAAGATAAAGAATTATCAACAAAAGTTAAAGGATTTTTTAAAGAAAAAAATAAATAAAATAGTATGCTTATAATAGTAGGTATAATTCCAAAAATGAATACTTTTTTTACATAATTAAAAAGTTCTACTTTTGTTAAATTACAAAGAAGAAGCAGACTTGATGATAAAGGAGAGCATCTATCTCCAAAATAAGCACCAGACATTATGGCTCCACCTACAATGTTTAAATTAAGATTGGAAGCTTGAGCAATGATTACAAGGGGAATACCTATGGAACTTACAGTACCAAAAGATGTTCCAATTAAAAAGGATGTTATGGCACTTATTAAAAAGCAAAATAGTATAAATAAGTTAGGATTAATATATTTTAAAGAATAATAAACTATGGATGGTATTGTGCCACAGCAAAGCCAGGTACTGATTAAAACAGAAATTAATAATAGTATATGAATTATAGGTAAAGACCTTTTAGATTCAAAAATATATAGTTTGATTAAATCTTTTAGACTTTTATCTCTTTTTAGACCAACTAAAGAAAATAAAATTAAAGACAAGGTTAATCCATATCCCAAAAAAATATTATTAAAAACACTATAAACTAACATGATAATGGTGATAATAATAATTACAAAAATAATCATATAAAAACTTCTCCTAATTAATAAGTATAATTAAATTATAGAGAAATAATAAAAAAATAGTAATTAAATATATAAAAATATAAATGTAAATATAGAATATAAAAACATATAAGATGAGTTGCTAAATAATGGAATATAATATATACTCATATTAAAAAAGTGAATATGTAAGGTAGAGGTGCGATTTTTATTAGTAACAATAAGGAGTTAAGCAACTAAGAATTATTGTGAAAGGAAACGTCGCCGAAGTAAATAACTGAAGCTTTAAGGTTATTTAACTGGGGATGCATATAAGATATGTATCACTGTCACTAAGAAATTAGTGTTGAGCTATCATTTGGATTTATAATTTATGTAATTAAAGCCTTGATGATGACTCATCAAGGATTTTTTAATTTTAAAAAACCTAATCCTTATAATATTCACTAGAAAATATGAGGGGGAAAAAAGATGAAAAAAAGAAACTTTAGACTAATTTTCATGACAATTTTGATTTTCATAATGACAACAGCATTAACTTTTGCACAAGAAGTTGATGTTGCAGCTCAAAACGCAGCTAAATTTGGTATATGGACATTAGTACCACCAATAGTCGCAATATCATTAGCTTTTATAACTAAAAATGTCATAGTATCTTTAGTTTTGGGGATTATGTCAGGGGGATTTATATTAAATATAATGGGAAATAATCCATTTATGGCTATATTTTATTCATTCTTAGATTTAATTCAAAGGGCTGTAAATTCTTTAGCTGACCCATGGAATGCAGGTATAATTCTTCAAGTTTTAGCCATAGGTGGAGTTATAAATCTAGTTGGTAAAATGGGTGGAGCAAAAGCCATAGCTGAAGCTTTATCAAAAAGAGCTAAAAGTGCAAAAAGTGCACAGATAATAACTTGGGTAGCAGGACTTCTAGTATTCTTTGATGATTATGCTAACTCTTTAATTATAGGACCAATGATGAGACCTGTAACTGACAAAATGAAAATATCAAGAGAAAGACTTGCTTTTATAATAGATGCTACTGCAGCACCTGTTGCAGGAATAGCTATAATATCAACATGGATAGGTTTGGAAGTTGGACTTATAGGTTCAGCATTTGATTCAATAGGTGTAGACGCTAATCCTTTTGGTGTATTTTTAAGTACTATACCATTTAGATTTTATAATATATTAATATTAGGATTTATAGTAATTACAGCTTTACTACTTAAAGATTTTGGTCCAATGAGAAAAGCAGAACTTGAATGTAGAAAAGGTAGCTCAAATATTTCTTCAAATGAAGATGCCAATAAAGAATTAAGCAAACATGATGACATGGAACCTTTACCAGGAGTTAAACTAAGTATTTGGAATGCAATTATACCAATAGGAGCACTAATAGTAGGAGCACTATTTGCTTTTTATTATAGTGGATACACTACAATAATGGTAGGAGAAGATAGTGCAGTAATTCAAATTATGAAAAATTCACCAGCATCATTTGATGCCATAAAAGAAGCTTTTTCAAATGCTGATGCATCAGTAGCGCTATTTCAATCAGCATTATTTGCAGGAATAGTTGCCATGGTAATGGGTGCTTTCAAAAAAATATTTACTTTATCTGAAGCTTTAGATATATGGGTAGATGGTATGAAAACATTAGTTATAACAGGTGTTATATTAATATGTGCATGGTCTCTATCTTCAGTAATAAAAGAACTAGGAACTGCTAAATATTTAATTCAATTATTATCAGGGGCTCTACCACCATTTATACTTCCAAGTTTAATATTTGTACTTGGAGCGATAATATCATTTGCTACAGGAACTTCTTATGGAACAATGGGAATACTTATGCCACTAGCTATACCACTATCTTACTCAATAAATCCGGAGATATCATATATAATAGTAGCAACATCAGCTGTACTTACAGGAGCTATATTTGGAGATCACTGTTCACCAATATCAGATACAACTATACTTTCATCAATGGGTGCTGGATGTAATCATATAGACCATGTTAGAACACAAATGCCATATTCAATATTTGTGGCTGTTATAACTATAGTATTTGGATATATACCAGCAGGATTTGGCCTTCCTGTTTATTTAGTTTTACCGCTTGCCTTTGTAGCAATGTTTATAGGAATACAAATATTTGGAAAAAGTGTAGAAGTTGAAGATATTAACGGCAAAGAAGTATTAGATAATTAATAATAAGGGACTTAAATACTTTTGTATTTAAGTCTTTTTTTATGTAAATAATAAGCTATATGATTAAAAGGAGAAATTATTATGGCTTATGTAAATTTTAAAGAAGAAAATTATAAATTAAAAATTCAGCTAGATAAGAGAAAGAAAAATAATGATAAAAACTATAACTATATAGTTAAACATAAAAATGAAATGACAGATTATAATGCAGATAATAGATATAGTTATAAAAAATTAAATGGTGACTTCATAGGTAAAAAAGGTATTTTAGATGAACAAGATTTTTACAATATAGAAAATAAAGATATTTTATGTACAAATTTTAATGACTGTACTTTTGCCAACGTTAAGTTTATAAATTGCAAAATAATAGGTTGTAAATTTAATGATTGTAAATTTATTTATGGTGGAGTAATATTTGAAAACTGTATTTTTATTATGGAAAATTCCCTACAATCTCCTACACTAAATAACGAAACAAATTACTCTTGTGAGTTTTATAATTGTGAAGTTTATGGTGAATTTAAAAACTGTGATTTATCTTATGCAATATTTGAGAATTGCTTAATTAGAAATACTTTCTTTGAAATTACCATGATGAAAAGTACCATATTAAATACATGTGAACTTAATAAGATTAAAATATCAGATTGTGATTTAAGTGGATTTAAAACTCATAAATGTTATATTGTAGACTTTGAATTTGATGATAAATATAAAACTAAGCTGGATGAAAAAACTTTTTTTGATAAACTTGTAGAAATAAAAAAAGATAGAGGAGAAATAGAAGGTATATATATGACTTATGAAACCATAGCTGATAAATTTAAAGAAAATAGCTTAAATAATAATTTTGGAGAATATTATTATTTGTGTAAAAAAGAAGAGTATAAAGTATTAGATCCATGGCCTAAATTTATGTCATTTTTAAACAATGTTACTTGTGGATATGGAGAAAGACCAATGAATTCTTTATTATTTGGTATAGTTCAGATTATCCTATTTGCCCTTATATATTTATTTGTTGGTGTTGATATAAATGATGAATTTGTTGTATATAAATTGTCTAATATTATGAATTATGATTTTATTAAATTTATACAAGATTATAATCAAACTTTAGCACTAAGTTCTGGCATATTTTTAGGTGTAGGAGGATACAGTTGTGAACCAGTAAAACTATCACTTATGATATCAAATATTGAAATGATAATAGGAGTAATAATTATTGGTGTAGGAACAGGTACCATAGTGAGAAAGATTATTAGATAAAAATTTATTTGAATAAAGGAAATTTTATTTAAAAAGTAGAATTTATTAACTTGTACTGAAATTTTTCTATTAAAATAAGGGGGGATATTTTGAAAAATATTGAATTACTACAACATAATATAATAAAAGAAAAGAATATAACAAAAGCAGAAGAAATCAGTCCATATTTAAATTTAAGTAAAGATGAAGAAGTTAAGTTAAATGAAATACTAAAAAAGTATCCTATGTCAATAACGCCGTACTATTTGTCTTTAGTGGATTTTAATGACCCAGATGATCCCATAAAAAAAATGTGTATTCCTTCAATTGCTGAAACAGATTTAAGTGGTAGTTTTGATACAAGTGGAGAAGCAGATAATACAGTGGTCACTGGAGTTCAACATAAATATAGAGAAACTGTAATAGTATTGTCTACAAATCATTGTGCAATGTATTGTAGACATTGTTTTAGGAAACGTTTGGTTGGTTTGTCTGACGAAGAAATAGCGAAATATTTTGATGAAATGATAGAATATATTAAAGAACATAAAGAGATAAGCAATGTATTAATATCTGGCGGAGATTCTTTTTGTAACAGTAATGCAAAAATTGAAAAATATTTAAGAGAACTGATAGAAATAGAACATTTGGACTTAATTAGATTTGGTACAAGAATACCAGTAGTTTATCCTCAAAGAATTTCAAAGGATTATAATTTAAAAAAAATATTGAAAAGCTATTGCAAGAAAAAACAAATTTATGTAGTTACTCAATTTAATCATCCAAGGGAAGTTACAAAAGAAGCCAAAGAATCAATAGAAGCTTTAAAAGAAGCTGGTATTATTGTAAAAAATCAAACAGTATTATTAAAGGGAGTAAATGATAATAGTGAAACTTTAGGAAAACTATTAAAAAAACTAACATCTATAGGAGTTATTCCATACTATGTATTTCAATGTAGACCAGTTACAGGAGTTAAAAATCAATTTCAAGTTCCATTAAAAAGGGGTATTGATATTGTAGAAGGTGCAAAAAACATACAAAATGGTCAAGGCAAATGTTTTAAATATTGTCTATCGTCAACTAGGGGTAAAATTGAGATTATAGGTAAAACAGAAGATAATAAAATGATATTTAAATATCACCAAGCAAAATACGAAGAAGATAAAAGTAGAATATTTATAGAAGATATAGATGACAACCAAACATGGATATATTAAATAAAACATTATGTAAAAAATATTGGTATATTTTTTACATAATGTTTTATTTTTTTTATAGTACAAAATTAAATTTATAAGTTAAATATAGCAATATCTTACTATACATTGAAACTTAAATTGCTCTATAATATACATAAGATAGATAAAAAATATATATACAATTAAAACAAATTAATACTGTATTAAGCAACTTTCATATAAACATACAAGAAAGGAGCGTTAATATTTTTATGCCAAGTACAAGTAATGATGAAGTAAAACATATTAATCCTTATATCAGCAAGTCAATAGCCTATATAAATAATAATCTAAAAAATAAAATCACAATAAATGATGTTTGTCAGTATATAAATTTATCTAAATTTTATTTTTCAAGAATATTTAAAAAAGAAGTAGGTATAACTCCATATAGGTATATATTAAATTGTAAAATAGAAGCGGTTAAAGAAGATTTACATGCTGGAGTTGATGTTAATACAATTGTAAATAAATATGAATTTTATGATTTAAGTCATCTTAATAAGAACTTTATTAAGGTTTATGGAATAACTCCACTTGAATATCAAGAATCATGCAAAAAATCAAGTGGAGAGTTATGAAAAAAATAGTTGTTATTTTAAAATAGCTAAGAAATTATGTAATAATATTTATATAATTTACATAGTTAAATTAATTATTTTTTAAGGAGGTTTTTACAATATGGCTTTTACATTTTTTATGCCAAGTGTTAGTTTAATGGGACCAGGGTGTTCAGACAATTTACCAGATGAAATAAAATCAAGAGGATTTAAAAAAGCTTTAATAGTTTGTGGAAAAAGATCTGCTAAAAGTACAGAATTTAAAGGGATTACAGATAATTTAGCTGCTAATGGAGTTGAATTTGTAGTATATCCAGGTTCTCAGCCTAACCCAACTGTTACAAATGTAATGGATGGTGTTAAAATACTTAAAGACAATGGTTGTGACTTTGTTATATCATATGGTGGAGGTTCTCCTCATGACTGTGCAAAAGGTATAGCGTTAGTTGCAGCTAATGGTGGAAATATTAAAGATTATGAAGGTGTTAATGTTTCTAAAAAACCTCAACTTCCACTTATAGCAATAAATACTACTGCAGGTACAGCTTCAGAAATGACTATATTTGCAATAATTACTGATGAAGAAAGACATGTAAAAATGGCAATAGTTGATAAACATGTTAACCCAATTCTTGCAGTAAATGACCCTAACTTAATGGTTAGTATGCCAGCTTCTTTAACAGCTGCTACAGGAATGGATGCATTAACTCATGCAATTGAAGCTTATGTATCTACTGCTGCTACTCCAGTTACTGATGCTTGTGCGCAAAAAGCTATTGAATTAATACAACAATACTTAAGAGATGCTGTTGCTGATGGTAATAATATGGAAGCTAGAGATAAAATGGCTTATGCTGAATTCTTAGCAGGTATGGCATTTAACAATGCTTCACTTGGATATGTTCATGCTATAGCACATCAATTTGGTGGATTCTATAATTTACCACATGGTGTATGTAATGCAATATTACTTCCAGCTGTTCAAGAATTTAATGCTAAAGTTGCATCTCCACAATTAAAAGACTGTGCTAAATTTATGGGTGTAGATGTATCTGGTATGAGTGATGAAGAAGGTGCTGCTGCTTGTATAGCTGCTATTAGAAAATTAGCTGCTGATGTTAATATACCTAAAGGATTTGCTGAACTTGGAGCTAAAGAAGAAGATTTTGATATATTAGCTACTAATGCTTTAAAAGATGCTTGTGGTGCAACTAACCCAATTCAAGCTACTCATGAAGAAATAAAAGCAATATTAGCAAAAGTTATGTAATTTAAAACTAAATAGTTTTTTAGTTTATAGCTATAAAAAACCTCCCTGAATTTTTAGGGAGGTTTTATTTTAGACATACAGAAATATCAATAATAAGATTTTAGTTTATTAGAGAGTTTTCGTTTAATTCCTCTAAAATATAATCCACTTCATCTACAGCTAAATTATGTTCTAATCCATATCTTATAAGACAATCTCTTTTATTTAAAGTATTAAGAGTATATCCAAATCTTAATAGAAAATCCATAGATTCTTGATAATTTAAATTTAATCCAAAACATAACTTAATAGCAATATCTTTTGTAATTTTTGATTTATTATTTAATATATTACTCAATAATCCACTATCAAGAGAAGAGTTATTGACTATATTTGAATTAGTAAGATTTTTAGTGATAATTAATTCATGAAGGTAATGCACTCCTTCTTTCTTATCAGAGCAATTTTCTAGATATTCAGATAAATATAAATACTTATTTAAAATATCATGCTCTAAATATGCACTAGGATTAAAGTCTATATCTTCATAATATCTATCATCTCTCTCGTTAATAGTATTATTACTAAAAACCTTTATGCTAGAAGCGTTAAAAGGTGAATTTTTATTATTTAGTTTATTATTTGAAATATTGTTTAAAGTAAGAAAAGAAGACTCCTTATTACATTTAAAGCAAAAATTTTCTATTTTTTTAGAAAGAGCGATAATTTCCTTATTAATTAAAGTAGTATTTTCAAAGTTGTGTAAATAATTACATATATTCTCTAAAATTGATTTTTTCATATCATTACCCCTAATAAAATATTTAATAATTATAATTTAATTATAGCACAAAGAAACATATGAGAATTATTAATATAAAGGGATTAATGAACCTAGATCAAGAAGTTTTTCTTTGCTTAGAGATAAAATTTTCTTATTTTTACTTCTGACAAAGTTTTTTATTTCTAGATAATTTGGATGTTTGGATATATCTCCAAAGAATGCTAAAGTATCTTCACTAATAAGTCCACTACATCCACCAATAAAACCATAATTTAATTCAAATAAGTTAATATGACCGCTTTCTATTAAAAGGCAATCAATATTATGTTTTATTACTTCTTTATAAATGCCTTCATCAGATGTTATTAGAGAATTTTCATCAACTATACAAGTAGAGCACTTACAATAACCTTGCTTAACATGAATTTTTGTAAAGTTGTTTTCTTCAATAAATTGTAGTAATTTTTTATCTGTGTAATTAAAATTATGAATAGCTTTATTGCCAATGATAATTGCATTGTAAGCCACATTATAAGGATATTTATTTTTAATAATTGAGTCACCTGAAGATATATTAAAACCGAGAGGTGAGAGTACTTCATTATAATAGTTATATAAATTAGGACTTACTAAGATATTTTCATCATTTAATTTAATAAGATTAATATCTGGATGATAAGAAATTGCTTCATATGTTTCTTTGCATTTTTCACTTTTAATTATATTTACATTTATATCATGTAGATTTTTAATCATACTATTAGTTATTCGACCATCTACTAATGCTAAATTTATTTTTCTGTCTGGTATAAAAGATGATTTTACAAATTTCATATTTTATTCTCCTTATATTTTTCTTATTATAATATAAATCAAATAAAAAAAATAATCCATTAATTATTTTTATTAATGGATTATTTTTTAAACTATTATTTAAACATTTTTTCTTCATTATCTAAAACTTTATCTGCATCTATTTTTTTATCAATTGCATTTTTTATAGCTTCCTCGATGTTTTTTCCAGAGGCCATTAAACTAGTTGTGTTATAATTTATTTTGTCAAGAGTTCCAAAACAGAACTTGCACCCTGTTGTAAAGCAAAGCAATGTACTATGACCATCGTATTTTTCCTTTGAAATGTAGTCGGCTATAGTTATTGCATGGACTAGGTCCATGTTATCCATATTTTTAATAAATTTTATTTTATTTTTAGGTACAATTGTCTTTTCTTTGCTCTCATCTAACTTTATAATTGCTTCTACTTGGTTTAAATCTTTAATATAGACTCCTTTGTATTCATTTGAGTCATCTTTGTACATTATTCTATCTCCAAAATTCATAATAACACCTCCTTATAAATATTATAATGAAAAATTATGGTAAAAACATAAAGTAAAAAAATTATTATAAATATATTTAATTAAAAAAAGCCATGGGATGAACTGACCCTTCGTGTGGAACAATATAAAACAACCTAGGCTACCTTTTTCTTGTATTTTACAGGAGAAAGGTAGTTTAATTTTGCTTGTATTCTTTCTTTGTTATAATAATCTATATATTGAGATACAATTTCAATCACCATTTTACTTGATAAATTCTTTAATCCTTGAGAATAGAATGCTTTTGTCTTCAATGATGAAAAGAAATTTTCCATAGGAGCATTATCATGATAGTTACATTTTCTAGACATGTTCATAGTTATCCCATTTTGTTTAATAAAATTTTGAAAGCTTGTACATGTGTATACAGCGCCCTGATCTGAATGTAATATTAAATCTTTGTATTTTATTTATATGATAGCTTCGCTAAGTGTATCCTTAACTTAATGGTACTTCTTGATTATCAGCAATTTTATAAGAAACAATTTTTCCATTAAATCCATCCATAATAGCAGACAAATATAAAGTTTTATCACTGAATTTTAAGTATGTAATATCTGTGAACCATTTTGTATTAAGTGATTTAGCTATAAAATCTCTTTTTAATATATTAGATACAATAACTGATGTAGCTTCGCTATTGAATTTTCTCTTTTTTCTACGAACTTTTGCTAAAATATTATTTTTGTGCATAATCCTAAGTACTTTCTTATGATTAATTTTAAATCCCATAGATTTTAATACAGCATGAACTTTCCTATATCCATATCTATATTTATTGATTTTGCATGTATCTATGATAGATTTTTCTTCCTCAGAAATTTCTTTG
>OJME01000220.1_pt1 | contig 53345 bp, 30 predicted proteins | sample 1597151 | NCBI WGS metagenome assembly OJME01 (sample SAMEA2452118, study PRJEB22498) | human gut metagenome | biome: human feces; feature: human gut; material: feces | place: Australia | collected 2012
AACAAAAACTAAAAAAATTCTCAAAAAAAGTGTCCAAAAACTTGACATAGATCCAAAACTTTATAGATTTACCATTTAGAATTTATGATGGAGGTATTGTCATGATTTAAAATCATTAAATTAAAAATAAGAATATAGTGTTTATCTTCAAAATATAACCCTTCACATCAACAACTTATATGTGAATAATAAATTTTTTAAAACATATAAATTGAATAAACAAATTAAAATGAGCAGGAGGCAGCTATGTGTGAATCATTTAAAATTAATATGTATTTTGATGAAAAGGGTGAAGAATTAGAAAGCTTAATAGAACGTTTATTAATTGATATATTAGAGAAAAAATAACAAAAAATTTTTATCATTTGAACATTGGAAATCTCTAAAAAATTATTTATAATTTAAGCTGAATTCAAATTGTTTTTTATCAAGCATGGGAAGGAGGAGCAATGCTTGAACAAATAGAAAAAACAATATACAATGTAGCAATTTATATAAGGTTATCAAAAGAAGATGTAGATAGAGGCTACGATGAAAGTGAAAGCATAAAAAATCAAAGAACATTATTAACAGAATATGTACAGAAATTAGGATGGGAATATGAACTTATAGATATTTATATTGACCAAGGTTACACAGGAACAAACTTTAACAGACCAGCTTTTCAACAAATGATTAGAGATATCAATTTAGGAAAAGTTAATATGGTTGTAACAAAAGACTTATCTCGTTTAGGTCGTGATTACATAGAAACAGGAGAATACATAGAAAAATGGTTCCCTGAAAATAATGTTAGATATGTTTCTGTAACAGATGGAATAGATACCTTTGAAACATCAAATGGAAATAATGATATTGCACCTTTTAAATCAATATTAAATGATATGTATTCAAAAGATTTATCCAAAAAAATTAGGACAGCTTTACATACTATGCAAAAACAAGGAAAGTGGGTAGGAGGAAAGACAGCAATAGGGTATATGAAAGACCCAAACAATAAAAACAAATTAATTATTTGTGAACAAGAAGCGGAAATAGTAAAAACTATTTTTAATATGGCTGTTTTACGGAAATGAGGTAGGAACAATAAAAAACTATCTGAATGACAATAAAATACCAACAGCAAATCAATTAAGGTATAACAAAGCAACATTTTGGGAAAATAAAACAGTGAAAAATATTTTGAAAAATGAAGTATATATTGGAAATACAGTTCAAAATAAAAGAAGTAGAATTAGCTATAAAAACAGAAAAATAAAAAGTAATCCACAAGAACAATGGAATATAGTAGAAAATACACATGAACCAATTATTGATAAGCAGGTGTTTAATAAAGTACAAAAAATGGTAATTGTACAAAGATACAATAGAAATGAAAAAAAGCATAAGTTCTTATTAGACGGATTGCTGGTTTGTTATGAATGCAAACACAAAATAGGAGTAAGAGGAAAGAAAAATGGCTATATGTTTATGATATGTAATAATTACCGTAGAAATTCAAAATTAGGACTTTGCACATCACATGGATTTAGTTATGATGCATTAGAAGAAAAAATATTACAATATATAAAAAACATATTTTTAGCAATCAATAGTAAAAAGATAGAATTGAACATAAAAAATAATCGAACAAAACAAGATTATGGAAAAATGCTTAAACAAAAACAAATAGAAATCAATCTTATAAAAGATAACATAGACCAAATGTATGTTGATAAATTAAATAACAAAATAAGCGAAGAAATGTATGAAAGGTTATTTGATAAACTAATAAATGAAGTGAAACAAAAAGAAAAAGAATACGATGAATTAAAGATGCAGAAAGAAGATAATAGGCAAGATGATAGAAGAGAAATAGAAAAGATTGTTAAAGAATTTTTGAAAGTAGAAAAGCCAACCCCTGAAATAATGAAAGTAATCATTAACAAAATAGAAATACATCAAGATAAACAAGTAGATATATATTTTAATTTTAAGAAATTAAATGATTTGAAAGATAAACTTTCATAAAGGCATTAATAAAATGACTAATTTAATATTGAATGTTAAATTAGTCAAAAAATAAAATTTAAACTGTCTACTTTGACCTCAACCAGAAGGAATATCAATGGCAGTACCAATGAAAAATGGAGGAATGAAAAAATCAAAAATAATATTATATGTAATACTATCAGGAATAACAACAGGAATAGGAGCATTCTTTGGAGCAATTGTTGGATCAATATCAGAGCAGGTAATAGCTATATGCCTAAGCTTTGCAGCAGGCGCGATGTTATATATTGTATCAGGAGAGCTAATACCAGAATCTAACAAATTGTATAATGGAAGAATGAGTGCAATTGGCAATATGTTAGGATTTATAGTTGGTTTTATTGCAATGCAGTTGTAAAAACGAAAAAATGTTTGCAAACTATTTGAAATCTATTGACTTTATAATCAGATAATTATATAATCCAGAAAGAAAAAATAAAGGAGAAAATTAAATGCCAGAAATATTAGAAGGATTAAATAATAAACAATATGAAGCAGTAACTTCAACAGAAGGACCATGCCTAGTAATAGCAGGAGCAGGAAGTGGAAAAACAAAAGTTTTAACACACAAAATAGCATACCTAATACAAGAAAAAGGTGTAAAACCTTGGGACATATTAGCAATAACATTTACAAACAAAGCTGCAAACGAAATGAAAGAAAGAATTGCGAATTTAGTGGGAGAATCAGCCAAAGACATATGGATGGGAACATTCCACTCTATTTGTGTTAGAATTTTAAGAAGATTTATAGATAGAATAGGTTTTGAAACGTCATTCATAATATTTGATACATCAGACCAAAAAACATTAGTAAAAAACTGTTTAAAAGACTTATCAATAGATGACAAAATGTTTAACGATAGAGCAGTGTTATCAGAAATAAGTAATGCAAAAAATGAAATGTTAACACCTGCTGAATATCAAGCAAAAGCAATGGGAGATTTTAGAAAAGAAAAAATTTCTACAGTATATGAATTATATCAAAAAAGACTAAAAGAGAATAATGCAATAGATTTTGACGACATTATAAATTATACAATAAAAATTTTACAAGAAAATGAAGATGTAAGAGAATATTATTGTAATAAATTTAGATATATTTTAGTTGACGAGTATCAAGATACAAACAAATCACAATTTACATTAGTTACAATTCTTGCATCAGCATATAAAAACATTACAGCCGTAGGAGATAATGACCAAGGAATTTATAGTTTCCGTGGAGCAGATATATCAAACATATTAAATTTTGAAAAAGATTTTAAAGGAACAAAAATAATAAAATTAGAGCAAAATTATAGATGTACAGGAAATATATTAAAAGCTGCAAATGCTGTAATAAAAAATAATGAAGTAAAATATAAAAAAGCATTGTGGACTGAAAACGAAGAAGGAAGTTTGCCAAAAGTATATCAAGCCAAAAACGAATATGATGAAGGAACTTACATAGTAGAACAAATAGAACACTTAAAAAGAGAAGAATATTATAAATATTCAGACTTTGCAATTTTATATAGAATGAATACTCAATCAAGAGCAATAGAAGATATTTTAAGAAGAGAAAATATACCATATAAAATTATTGGTGGATTAAAATTCTATGAAAGAAAAGAAATAAAAGACACAATTGCATATTTAAGATTAATACAAAATCCAAATGATAATCTAAGTTTGCGCAGAATAATAAATGAGCCTAAACGTGGAATAGGAAAAACAAGTTTAGATAAAATAGAGGCACTTTCAAATGAAACTGAAATTTCAATGTATGAAATAATAAAAAGAGCAGACGAATTTGGATTAAATAGAGTATTTTTAAATTCAAGAGAATTTGTAAATGCAATAGAAGAATTAAGAGCCAAAAAAGACGAATTATCAGTATCTGAATTAATAAAAGAAACACTAAAAAAATCAGGTTATACAAAGGCATTAGAATTAGAAAATACAATTGAGGCAGAAAATAGAATAGAAAACTTAGACGAATTTTTAACAGTTGCAATTGAATTTGAAGAGGAAGAAGCAGAAAATGGATTAAGCCAATTCTTAGAAGGGATTACATTATCTAGTGATATTGACAATTTAGAAGAAAACGAAGATTATGTAACATTAATGACATTACATAGTGCTAAAGGACTTGAATTCCCAGTAGTATTTTTAGTTGGAATGGAAGAAGGAATATTCCCAGGATATAAATCAATATCAGAACCAAAAGAACTAGAAGAAGAAAGGCGTCTATGTTATGTAGGAATAACAAGAGCAAAAGAAAACTTATTTTTAACATGTAGCAAACAACGTACAATATTTGGTTCTACAAGTTATAATCAAACATCAAGGTTTTTAAAAGAAATTCCAGAAGATTTATTAGAAGGATATGAAGAAGCATTTGGAGAGACAAGCAATAAGGATTCTATGTTAAGAGATAGTGACAGTGGATTTAGTTGGTCATATGGAGCTGGAAGCAGAAGAAGCGGTACAGGAAATGGAAAAGTAACGAGTTATCAAATTGACAATAAAGAAGTGGCTTCAACAGTTGGTACAAAATCAACATCAAACAATTTTGCATTTAGAACAGCAGAAAGTTTCTTAAATAATTTAACTAAAAAATCAGAATCTCAAAATGTAGATTTATCTAAATATCAAGCAGGGGTAAAAATATTCCATAAGAAATTTGGAGAAGGAATTATAAGCAAAGTAGAACCAGAAGGAGACGACCTAAAAGTAGATATAGATTTTAACAAAGTTGGACATAAAAGATTAATGGCGAAATTTGCTAAATTAGAAGTAATTTCAGAATAAAATATTTAAGTAAGAAAAATAGTAAAAAAGATTGCAAATTTTAAAATTATAATTTGCAATCTTTTAAAAAATCTATTGTTCTAATTCTGTTTTTACAGTATTAATTTCAGTTACTGTAGCTTTTTGAGCAGGAACATAATAACCTTTAGCTTGAGCAATTTTAAATAACTCATATTGAAAACTTTCATCACTATTTCTAATTTGTTGGAAAGTTTGTCTTAATTGCATATTTTCACATTCAGAAATCGCAGTTTGATAAGCTGTTAAATCAGATTTTACACCTGCTAAAATATCATTAACCATAACTTTTTCGTCCATAAAACTTTTTTCTAATTATTTAATTTTTACTTATAAATAATTAGATACTCCTTACTAATATATTTAGGCTTTGAAAAGGAAACCTATAAACCTTATTTTACTAAATAGTGCAATTTAAACTACAACTAATTATTATTTAAAAAGCTCATAAGTTTTTGCTTTGTATTTAAAGCATCTTGAGCTGACTTAGTAAAAAGTTGTTTTATCTGTGGATCCACAGATTGAGCTGAATAAGTGTTTAATTTTTGATATACATTTTCATGTGCACCAATTAAATGTCTTAAATGTTGTAATTCCATTTGATTTAAATCTGGCATTTTTAATCATTCCTTTCATTTTTGTTTACAAATATATTATTTGCTTTTTTAAAATTTTTATTCAAAAAAATTCAAAAAATGAAAAAACGAGAAAAAACGAATAAAAAAGAGATTAAGCTTAAAAAACTTTGAAAACCTACGGAAATTAAGTTTTAAATATTCTTGCAAAAAAACAAATATTACAATATTATTACAAGTGTAAAATGGGGTACAAAGGAGATATTTTAATGTTAAAAAAAGTATTAATACACACAAGGAGAAGCATAAAATTGGTAGTTCTTATTATAATTGCAACTTTTCTAATTGTAGGTGCAATAGCATTTTTGTATAAACCAACTTATAGTGTATATATAAAAGGAGAGCAAATTGGATATACAGAAGATAGGGGAAAATTACAACATGAAATAAATGATTATGTTGATCATGGAGATGGTACAAATTCAAATGTAGCATTTGTTCAAGTTGAAGATTTGCCAGAATATAAACTGTGCCTATTAAAGAAAAATATAATAACAAATGATGATGAGATAATGGACCAAATCAAAGAGTCAGGAGTAACATATTATAGATATTATGCAATAACAGACAATCAAGAAGAAAAATTATATGTTTCAAATTTTGAAGAGGCAGAAAATGTGGTTAATACTTTAAAAGAAAAGGATAGCTCAAATATAGATAATATAGCAATAGAAGAAAAATATGAAACAGAAATGCAAAATCTAACAGAAAAAGAAACAGCTGTATCAGAATTATATGTAGAAAAACCAAAAGTTGAAGTAGCTAAAAAAACAACTACAACAACTACAACTAAATATGCTTCTACAGGTCAAGTAAATACAGCATTAAACACATCAGGAGGAAAAGCAAATTTAGGAATTAGTTTAATAAAACCAATATCAGGAATAATAACATCAAGATTTGGTGCTAGAAGTTCAATAAGGGTTTCTACACATACCGGGTTAGACATATCAGCTCAAACTGGAACACCTATTTCAGCTGCAGCTTCTGGAACAGTAACATTTTCTGGATATAAAGGATCATATGGAAACATGATAGTAATAACTCATGGTAATGGAGTTCAGACATATTATGGACATTGTAGCAAACTATATGTATCAGCTGGAACACAAGTATCACAAGGTCAAAAAATAGCAGCAGTAGGTTCTACTGGAAATTCAACAGGGCCACATTTACATTTAGAAATACGTGTAAATGGAGTTGCATATAATCCACAAAATTACTTATATTAATTAATATAAAAATAAAAAATACCCCTTCAAATATTAAAAATTTGAGGGAGGTATTTTTTACTTTATCAAAGTTATATTTTAATTAATGCACAAAATATTTAATGCCTGTTAAAATAGCATTGTTTTTTATAATAGCTTTACCATGTTCAAATAATTTATTTTCAAAATTAGAAGATAAATTAGCCATAGATAAAAATTCAGAAATAGAAATATAAAAATTTTGCATAATATCTTTGGAAATATTATTATTTCTAATTAATAAATAATAATTGTTATTATATAAATACAAACTAGAACATTTAGAAATTTTAGTTATATTAGAAAAATTATTATTTAAATATGTACATAAATCACAAAAGACATCAAAATTATCTAATTTATAAATTGCTTTAGTTGCAGAAATATTTAAATTTTTCATTTTTACTTTAGGACGTTTACCTGTTTGAGTATTAGATTTATCAACATATTTTGTTATAGTAAAAATCAAATATTCATCTGTAGTAGAAAATGCTTCAACTAAAATTTTACAACCATCTGTATTAAAACCTACTTCAGTTTTAGCTTTTTCTAGCATATCAAGAAAAAAGCCTTGAGAATCTAAAGTCCTTGACAAAAGTGCTTTGAAATCTAAATTCTTATTTTCTAAATCATAAGAATTTACAATAATACGTATTTTATTTTCAGTCAACTTTTCTATTTTCATAAAGACAAGTCCCTCCTTGTTAAATACTAATTCTATTATACTACTAATAATATTATATTTAAATGTATAAATTTTGGTAATATATTTTGAAAATTTATTATACTATAACACATGACAAAATACAAATCAATTGTGAAAAATTTACACAAAATTCACTTGAAAAATTTAGTAATTCAATATATAATATCAATGGAGTAAAAAATAAACAGCCGTAAGTAAAAGCGGAATTTTGGAGGTAGAAAAAATGGCAACAAAAGAAAAAAATATATGGATATTATTAATATTTATCTTATCTGGACTAGTAGTAGGTGGATTATTAGGAGAATTAGCATCAAGAGTTGACTGGCTTTGGTGGCTATCATATAGCCAAATTTTTGGACTACAAACACCAATAACATTAGACTTAAGCATAATGCAAATAACATTTGCATTAATGTTTAAAATAAGTATTTCAAGCATAATAGGTTTAGTATTAGCAGTTTTTATTTATAAAAAAATATAAAACAAAACAAGGGGCAATAAAGACCAGAGAAAGGAAAATACTATTGTCAATAAAAATAAAGGAATTACCAGAATTAGAAAGACCATACGAAAAATTAGAAATGTATGGAGAAAAAACACTTTCAAATGCGGAATTACTTGCAATAATAATAAAAACGGGGACAAAAGAAGAAACATCAGTGCAATTAGCACAAAGATTGTTAAGTCTAAATAAAACAACTAAAGAAGATTTAAATTATTTACAAACACTTTCAATTGAAGAATTAATGGAAGTTAAAGGAATAGGCAAAGTAAAAGCAATACAACTAAAAGCAGTTGGAGAAATTTCTGCACGTATGTTTAGCAAAACCAAATATAAAAAAATGTTTATAAATGAGCCAAAAGATTTAGCAGAAATTTTAATAGGAAATATAAAATCAGAAACAAATGAAAAAGTAAAAATTGCAATATTAAATTCAAGAAATCAATTATTAAAAATACAAGATATTGCAAGTGGTGGAATAGACTTTGTAAATGTAGAAGTAAAAGAAATATTAACAGAACCAATAAAAATGAAAGCACCTAAATATATTTTAGTACATAATCATCCAGGAGAAAGTGCAAAACCAAGTAAAAATGATATAGAATATACAAAAACATTATATAAATTGTCACAATTATTCAATATTGAATTAGTTGATCATATAATTATTGCTGGAATGAATTATACAAGTATTTTTATGGAATGGTTAACAAAAGAAGAATTACAAAATTAAAAATAAAAATGCCAATAAAAAGAGAGGAAAGAATTAATATGAAATTTTTTGCATGGGGATCAAAAGATATAGGAATTGACTTAGGAACAGCTAACATTTTAGTAACTTTAAAAGGAAAAGGAATTGTACTAAAAGAACCATCGGTAGTAGCTATAAATAGAAGAAATGGAAATATAGTTGCAACAGGAAATGAAGCAAAAGAAATGTTAGGAAGAACACCTGAACAAATAAAAGCTGTAAGACCAATGAAAGATGGTGTAATAGCAGACTTTACAGCAACACAATTAATGCTAAAAAATATAATTGGAAAAGTAGGAAAAAGATACAATATAGGTAGACCAAGAGTTGTTGTAGGAGTACCATCAGGAATTACAGAAGTAGAAGAAAGAGCCGTAGAAGAAGCAGTAATGCAGGCAGGAGCAAAAGAAGTTTATTTAATAGAAGAACCAATGGCAGCAGCTATTGGAGCATCTTTAGATGTTGGAGAACCAAGTGGAAATATTATTGTAGATATTGGTGGTGGAACAACAGAAGTAGCTGTAATATCATTAGGAGGAATAGTTGTAAGCCACTCATTAAGAGTTGCAGGAGACGAATTAGATGAAGAAATCGTAAACTATATAAAACGTGAAATGAACTTAGCAGTGGGAGATACAACAGCTGAACAAATTAAAATGCAATTAGGATGTGCAATGCCACTTATGACAGAAATGTCAATGGAAATAAGAGGTAGAGATTTAACAACAGGATTACCTAGAAATATGACAATAACATCCACACAAGTAGAAGAAGCAATAAAAGAATCAATAACAAAAATAGTTGATATAGTTAAATTGACTTTGGAAAAAACACCACCAGAATTAGCAGCAGATATTATGGAAAAAGGAATAGTACTTGCAGGTGGAGGAGCATTAATAAAAAATCTAGACAAATTATTAAGTACTGAAACAGGCATGCCTGTATATATTGCAGATGAACCATTAGACTGTGTCGTAAGAGGAGCAGGAAAAACATTAGAAGATATAGAACGTTTGGGTAGAGTATTAGTTAATGCTCGAAATAAAAAATACTAGTTTTAAAATAATTACAATTTTATCTGCGTCAAGTTCTATTTAAAACGCAGTTACATACAAAAGTATGCGCTTTTGACTTTTAAATAGAACTTTCCTTGCTAAAATTTAATTCTTTTAAAACTCAAGAATAGGAGTAAAAAATGTACAGAAACAAAAAAAGTGGAATTATAGGAATAGTTGTAACTGTAATAATTTTAATATTAATTGTAATATTTTCAAATGGTAAAAGTAATAGTAACTTTTTTGAAAATGCTGCAACTAATTTAGTTATGCCAATACAAAATGGTTTAACATATCTAAAAAACAAGCTAAGTGGTAATAGTACATTTTTCGCAGATATCAATAATTTAAAACAAGAAAATGAAAACTTACAAAAGAAAAATGATGAATTGGAACAATCATTAAGAGAACTGGAAAATATAAGAACACAAAATGAAACATTAAAAGAATATTTGAATCTGACTGAAAAATATGGAGAATACAAAACAATACCAGGATATGTAATAAATAAAGACATAAGTAATTATTCAAAAACAATAGTTATAAATATAGGTAGTGATGATGGAGTAAAAGAAAATATGACAGTAATAGGAAATGAAGGTCTAGTTGGACATGTAATTTCAGTAACATCATCAACAGCAAAAGTTCAAACAATAATAGATACAGCAAGTTCTATAAGTTGTTCAATGAGTACAACCAAAGATAGTATAGTATGTAAAGGAACACTTGATGAAGAATCAGCATTAAAAGCAATGTATTTACCAACAGATGCAAATATAATTCAAGGTGATAGCGTAGAAACATCAGGACTTGGAGGAATATACCCAAAAGGAATACATGTAGGAACAATAAAAAAAGTTTCTAATAGTAAAAATATGACAGATAGATATGCAATAGTGGAAACAGCAGTTGATTTTAGCAAGTTGGATACGGTGCTTGTTGTTACGAACCAATAGAAAGGAAAATGTTAAAAAATGAAAAAAACGATAATTAATATAGTTTTAATATTAACAATACTAATTATATATTATTTGCAATCAAACTTTTTTACATGGTTTAACATAGCTGGAATATTACCCAATTTATTTATAATATTAACATTATTTATTGGATTATTTTCAACAAGAACAATGGGAACAATATATGGAATTGTAATAGGATTAATACTAGACTTACTATTAGGTAACAATGTTGGAGCAAATGCAGCAACATTAGGAATAATAGGATTTTTAGCAGGTGAATTTGACAGAAATTTTTCCAAAGATAGTAGAATGACAATAATGTTAATGGTACTTTGTGCTACAATCTTAGTAGAAAGTGCAAATTATTTATTAAGATATGTGATATTATCAATCAATGTAGAAATATGGAGTTTTATAACAATTTTAGTAATAGAAATAATATTTAATTGTATATTAACAATAATTTTATATCCATTAATACAAAAAGCAGGATATTATATAGAAAATGAATATAAAGGAAACAAAATTTTAACAAGATATTTTTAAAAAATAAGTTCAAAAATGTGGCAAACAAAAATAGAAGAAAAAAAGGAAGAAGGTGAAGGTTTGATAGGCAGAAGTTGGAAAAAGCCAAACATAAATCTAAGATTTAATTTATTAGTTGTATTTACATATATTGCAGGAATTGTTTTAATAGTAAGACTATTTAACCTTCAAATTGTGCATGGAGCAGAATATAGAGAAGAATCAAATACACGATTAACAAGAGAAACAACAGTAGAAGCAGCAAGAGGAGCAATATTAGACAGAACAGGAACAACATTGGTAAGTTCAAACATGACTTTTTCTTTAGAACTATATAAAACTAAAATTGATAATAATGGATTAAATGCTTCAATTTTAAATATTATACAAGTATTAGAAAAATATGATATTAGTTATCCAGATTCATTGCCAATAACAATAAACCCATACAATTATACAATATCTGATGACACTCTAGCAAAATGGAAAAAAAGTAATAATTTAGATGAAAATGCAACAGCAGAAGAAGCATTTGAAAAATTAAAAAATAAATATGAAATAACTAATACAAACAATCTAGAAGAAATTAGAAAAATTATGAGAATTAGATACGAAATATCACAAAAAGGTTATAGTAGTACAAAATCAATAACATTAGCAAGTGGATTACCAAGAGAAGCAGTAGCAGAATTCAGCGAAAGTTCATCAAAATTCCCAGGAATAAATATAGTAGTAGATCCAGCAAGGGAATATACATCAGGAACATTAGCAGCACATATTTTAGGATATGCTTCACAAATAAGTTCAGAAGAATATCAATCAAGAAAAGATACATATACACAAAATGACATAATTGGAAAGACTGGAATTGAAGCAGTTTTTGAAGAATTTCTAAAGGGAAAAAATGGAACAAAACAAATAGATATGGATGTTGATGGAACAATAACAGGTGAATATACATCAAAAGAGGCAGTTGCGGGTTCAGATATAGTACTTACAATAGATGCGAACTTACAAAAAGTAACTGAAGATGCATTAGCAGCAAATATACAAAAAATTTCATCAGGTGGATTTGGAAAAAGGTATGATGCTAGAGCAGGTGCTTGTGTAGTTATGAATGTAAATAGTGGAGAAATCCTTGCAATGGCAAGTTATCCAACATATACCCCAGCAGATTTTGTTGGAGGTATCAGTACAGAAAATTGGAATAAATATAATAATGATACATCACATCCATTAGTAGATAAAGCTATACAAAATTCATATTCACCAGGATCTACATTTAAAATGATAACAGCAATAGCAGGACTTGAATCAGGTGTAATAAATACAAATACAACAATAAATGATACAGGAAGATATACGAAATATAGAGATTATCAACCAGTTTGTTGGTATTATACAGATTATCATAGAGGACATGGATCATTAAATGTATCAGGAGCAATTGAAAAATCATGTAACTTCTTCTTCTATGAAACAGGTGACAGAATGGGAATAGACACACTTGCAAAATATGCAAAATATTTTGGATTAGGAACTAAAACAGGAATAGAATTACAAGGAGAAACATCAGGGCAATTAGCTAGTAAAGAAACAAAAAGTAAATTGCGCCCAAATAGTAGTGATGGTAATTGGAATCCGGGCGATACTTTGCAAGCATCAATAGGACAAGGAGATAACGAATTTAGCCCATTACAAATGGCAAAATATATAAGTATACTTGCAAATGGAGGAAACAAAATAGAACCAACAATAATAAAAACAATAAGAAATGCAAATGGTTCAGAAAGCTCAAAAGAAGATATAAAGAAATTTGTAAATAATAAATTAGGAATTCAAGAAGAAGAAACCGAAGACTTACAAATACAACAAAAAAATCTAGATGCAGTACTAAAAGGTATGGAATCTGTTACACAAGATTCAGAAGGTACGGCATATGTAAGATTTAAAGATTTTGGTATAAGTGTAGGTGGTAAAACAGGTTCTGCAGAAGCACCGGGAAACAAAGTAAATGCATGGTTTGTAGGATTTGCACCATTTGAAAATCCGGAAATAGCAATAGTAGTTATGGTAGAAAATGGTGGGCATGGAAATTATACGGCAGAAGTAGTTAGAGACATTATGGAAGAATATTTTGGAATGAATACACAAACTGTAGAAGAAGATATGAGTGCTAAACCATATATACAAATAATGAATTAATAAAAAGGTTTATGGGTATCCTTTATAAAAACCCAAATTTATATTTAAGGATGTAAAAATGAGAAGTACTATTATAAGCATAAATTTAAGAAAAGATGAAATTGTAATAAAACTAAATGAAAGTGCAACACAAGAACAAATAGTAGAAGGATTAAAAAAGAAATTAACAGAATTAAAAAAACTATATAAAGACGAAAAAACCCCAATAAGAGTAACAGGAAAAATATTAAAAAATAAAGAAATAGATGAGATACAAGAATTAATAAAATCAAAAATTGATGTAGAAATAGAATTTGACAGTCCAAAAGGATTAGGATTATCAAATATTAAAAAAACATTTGAAAAAGAAATAGCAACATCTGAAACAAAGTTCCATAGAGGTTCATTACGTTCAGGTCAAAGATTAGAAACTGAAGGAAGTCTAGTAATACTTGGTGATGTAAACTCAGGAGCAGAAGTAATTGCATCAGATAATATTGTAGTGTTAGGAGCATTAAGAGGATTGGCACATGCAGGTGCAAAAGGAAATAAACAAGCAATTATAGCAGCAGGATTATTTGATGCTGTTCAAGTAAGAATTGCAAATGTTGTAAAAGAAATAAATAGAGATGAAGAACCATTACACAAGCAAACATATATAAGTATTGTAGAAGGAAAAGTTATTATTGACTAATAAAATACTTATAAAAATTTAACTAAGTGATAATAAAATTAAGTAATAGTCCTTCAACTAATTAATAATAAAAGCAAAATGCAAAATAGAATTTCATCATGAACATCTTCTTTATAAAGAAAAAACAATAAACCTAGAATAATAAGGTCATCTAAATATAATTTAATACCCAGAAATTCAACTATGGGATGTTCCAAATCAGAGTTGAATAAAGATTCAAGATTAATATGGGCAAAATTATTATTATATTTATATGACCTTTTTTGTGTACCATTAAAGTTTCCTACATTAGAATTATTTTCATTATCATTATAATTAGCAGAATTTGAATCAGACAAATTGTTTACTAAATTATTAGAATAGATATTATAAAGTTTAGGGGAATAATGGTTGCGTTTTAGATAATATGTATAATATGGATAATGATTATAATAAAACATATTATTTTTTCTCCGTATTAGAATTATTGTTAAAATTATTATCAGCCTTTAAAATTTCAGCAATTTTAGTAAAATTCATTAAATTAGCATATTGATCTAACTTTTCTTTTTTATTCTCTCTAAGGTAGGGCTTTAGGGAAGCAAGCAAATTGGAGCGTGGATCATTTGAATTATTCATTTTTTCCATAATATTTTTAGCTTTCATAATGGTATTTATATCAATTTTACCAAAATCAAAATTATTTAAATTATTAGATATTGTTGTGCTAGCATTATTATTACAAGCATTAGAACTGGTATTTGTGTTAGTGTTATCAGACTGAGGACTATTAGAATCACTATTATTCATCATTTTAGAAAAGTTGTCTAACATTTCTGGAGGAATATTGGACATTATCTTAGAAACATCACCATTTTTCATCATATCATTTAATTTATTAATAGTATTTTGGTCAATATTAAAATTATTACTCACATAAATCACCTCTATAAATTATATTCAAAATATTAAAAATATGTTACAAAATAGAAAAAAACATACGGAAAATAAGCAAAATTTACATAAACAGTAACTTTTTACAAAAAATGCAATTTAAAATTGGAAAAAGCTTGAAAAATCCATCTGTACAAGGTATAATATAAAAGAGAGTTATTGTAAACTAAGGAGGTTTATTATGAAAAGCAAGATATTTAAAACTATGGTTGTATTAATGATACTTGCAACATTAACCTTAACCAATTTTATTTATGTTGGTGCAGGGCTTTTTAGTTATGCTGCAAGTGATGTAGAAACAAACCATAAAAATGTTGAATTTACAACAAATTTAAAAGACGACAAAACTTTAACTTTAGGAGTCACAGTAAAAAATGAAGGATATTTTAATGGAGAAATTACAATAGAAAATAGTAATTTTAAATTAAAATCTTCAAACAGTGAATATGTAAATAAAGTTGAAGAAAATAAAATAGCATTAAATCAAATTAATGCTGGTACAAAAGCTCAAATAGAAGTAGAAATAGAACCTATAAAAGATGAGCAACTAAATGTAGGCTTATTAAGTGCTGAAACAAAAATAAATTTGAGTGGTACATATAAAGATAGAACAGAAAAAAATATTAACATTAAATCAACAAGAAATGTTAAATTAGACTATACTTATTCTAAAGAAGACAATGTAGAAAATGGTATAGATTTAATAACAAATAAAATAACTAATGTTAATGGTGAAGAAAAAAGAGTAATTCAACTTTCTTTAAATATGGGATTAAAATCAAATGAATATCCAACAAAAGAAATAAAAACAGAAATTACATTACCAGAAATTAATGGAGAAAAACCAACAGTAGTAGCAAAATCTAATTTTAATACTATGACAAATTTTGGATATAATTATGATGGAAATTCTAAAATAGAATTAAACTTTACAAATGAACCAAATTCAGAAAATAAAATATTATGGAAAAAACAAGGAACAGAAAATATAATCTTAACACTTGTTTATAATAAAGATGCAAAAGTAGAAGATACAAAAATTACATTAAAAGAAGATGTAAAATTATATGATAATAATACATTAAGTGCGGAAAACGCTGTAATAATAGATAAACAAGAAAAAGATGCAATGGTCCAAATATCAACTTCAAATACAGAAAATGTTATTTATAAAGGAAAATTAAATTCAAATATAGAACGTAATTATGCATCAAAAACAACAATAGAAGTAAATATAGCAAATGTAGGAACAGGAATTGATTTAAAAGAAAATGCTAGTAACTATGTTTTACCAGAAGACAAAACAGAAAAAGCAGAAGTAAAATATAATAAAACATATATAAATAAAGAAAATTTTGACAAAATATTAGGTCAAAATGGAACAATGACAATTTTAAATCAAAATAGTGAAGTTTTAACAACAATAACAAATGCAAGCCAAATTGACGAAAACGGAAATATAGTTGTTGACTATGGAGAAAAAGAAGTAACTTCAATAGAAGTAAAAACTTCTAAACCAGTAGCAGAAGGAAACTTAGAATTAAACCATGTAAAAACAATAGTACCACAAAATATAACAAAACAAGCTACATCAATAAATACACAAATAGAAGTAACATATGGAACAGAAACAACTCAAAAAGCAGAAAATAATATGACTTTAGAAAATGCTGTTACAGAAACTTCATTACAAGTAAGTAGAAATACATTATCAACAGTAGTAGCAAATAATGTGGAAATAAGAGCAATATTAAAATCAAATAATGAAAAATATAATTTGTATACAAATCCAAGTTTACAATTTGAACTACCAGAAGCAGTAGAAAGTGCAACAATAACAGGAATAGACTTAATTTATGAATCAGAATTAAAAATTAAGAATTACAATGTTAATGGTAAAACAATAACAGTAAACTTAGAAGGAACACAAACATCTTATAAAGAAGATGGAATTGAAGGTGCTATATTAGTATTAAATACAGAATTAAAACTAAATAGAAAAGCGCCAACACAAGACAGCAAAATAGTGATGACAGTAAATAATGGTGGAGAAACATCAACACAAGAAAGTGCAACAAAAGTAGTAGCACCAACAGATATGACTGTAATAAATAATATTAGTAGTTTAGGTGTAGAAACAATAGGACAAGAAGAAAGTACAAAAGCAACATTAGCAAGAGGAGAAAACAGCAAAGAATTAAACACCAATATAGAAGTTATAAATAATAATGAAAGTACTATGAAAAATGTAAAAATATTAGGTACTTTTGCAACAAAAAATAATGACAATAATATTGATACAAAAATAACACAAGGAATTCAAATTTCTGGTGTAGAAAATGCAAAAATATATTACTCAGAAAATGAAAATGCAACAATAGATTTACAAAATACAGAAAATGCATGGAAAGAAACAATTGAAGATGGAACAACAGTTAGAAAATATTTAGTAGAAGTTCCAGAAATGCAAACAGGATCTAGCGTAGAGGGAACATTTAAAACAGAGATACCACAAGCACTAGAATACAATCAACAAGCAAAACAAGGATATACAGTAAATTATGAAAATGCAACAACAGGTGCAACAAATGAGATAAAAGCAACTACAATAAATATGGAAACTGGAATTGGACCAAAAGTAGAAACAAAAATAACAGCTACTTCATTAGGAAATGAACTTACAGATACAAGTACAGTAAAAAATGGAGAAGTTATAAAATATAAAATAGCAGTTTCAAATGTTGGTAGTGAAGATGTAAAAGATATAACAGTTCAAGGAACAGTACCAGAAGGAACAACTTTAGTAGAACCAGAAGCAAATTATGAATATACAGGATCTTCATATTATAAAGAATTAAACAGCAAAACTTATGAAACAAAAATAGATATGTTAAAAACAGGAGAAGTTATAACAAAAGAATATGAAGTAAGAGTAAAATCAGATACAGCAGTAGGAACAAAATTAATAGCAACAAATAATATAAAATATGGAGATGTAAGCAAAGAAGCAAAATCTCCAGCAGTAACAACACAAACAGGAAATATACGTGTAACTGTAAAAAGAGTAACAGATAGAAGAACAGACTTATATGAATCTGGAATGGTTCAATATTTTGCAATTATAGAAAATATATCAAACAAAACACAAAATGATGTAAAAGTAACAACAAATTTATCAAATTCATTATCAGTAAGCAGATTAATGTTAATTGATAATTTACCACAAGAAACTGTAAGTGATGAAGATGTAAACAATTCTTTACAAGATAGTGGTGTTGCAACAGAACAAAATGATTCGGAATTACAAGAAACAACAGATGAATTAGCAAAAGTTGAACAAATAGAATATAAAGATGAACTAAATATTGGAACAATAGAACCAGGAAAAAATAAAGTATTAAGTTATGATTTAAATATCAATAAATTATCAAATGTAGATAATATAGACTTTTCAGTAGCAGTAAAAGCTGATGGAATAAATTACAACTCAAATACAGTAACAGATAATGTTACAAAAGCAACTGTAAGCATGTCAATGACAGCAAATCCTGAAACTAAATATTTAAAAGCAGGAGATACACTAGAATATACAATCACAGTAAAAAATACTGGAACTCAAAGAATAGATGGACTAGAATTAAAAGATGAAATTCCAGCAAGTTTAACAGTAAATAAAGTAACAATAGATGGAACAGAAGAAATAGCACTAAAAGAAGTAAATAAATTAGATATAACACTAAACATTGCAGCAGGTTCTGAAATGACAATAAAAGTAGAAACAATAGTTAATTATTCAGAATCAAGAACAGAAGCAGAAACTATAACAAATACAGCATATGCAGAATTATTAGCAAATAAAGTAGCTACAACATCAGAAATTACACATATCATTGAAGCAAATACAAGTGATAACAACAATGGAAATAATGGAAACAACAAAATTGATAACAATGATATAGCAAAAGGAACAGCAATAATAACTGGTACAGCATGGGTAGATGAAGACGGAAATGGACAAAAAGGTGACAATGAAAAATCACTATCAGGAATAAAAGTAAGATTATATAATACAGAAACTAATAACTTAGTAAAAGATGCAAATGGAAACACATTAGAAGCAACAACAAATGATAATGGTGTATATGTATTAAATAATATAGGAAATGGTAAATATATAGCAGTATTTGATTATAATACATCTGAATATGGATTAACTAAATACAAAGTATCAGGAACAACAGCAGATAAAACATCAAGTGCAATTCTAAAAAAATTAACAATAAACGGAAATGAGCAAGAAATAGCATCAACAGATATATTAGATGTAAATAATGCAAATGTTTCAGATATCAATATTGGATTAATTAAATTACAAGACTTTTCATTTAAATTAGATAAATTTGTTAACAAAGTAATTGTTCAAGACAGCACAGGAAGTACAGTTAAAGAATATGGTGATGAAACATTAGCAAGAGCAGAAATTGATGGAAAGAAAGTAAATGGAACAACAGTAGTTATTGAATATAAAATTAGAGTAACAAACATTGGTGAAGTAGATGGATATGTAAGAAAAATATCAGATTATGCACCAACAGATTTAAAATTCAATTCTGAATTAAATAAAGAATGGTATCAAACAACAGATGGAATAAGTACAACAGCATTAGCAAATCAAAAATTAGCAGCAGGACAAAGTGCAGAACTTACATTAACATTAACAAAAGCAATGACAGAAAATAATTTAGGATTAATAAACAACTCAGCAGAAATTACAGAAGTATATAATGACTTAGGATTAACAGATAAAAATTCAACACCAGGAAACAAAGTACAAGGTGAAAAAGACTATGGATCAGCAGACTTAATATTAGGTGTTAAAACTGGTGGAGAAGTATATGCAGGAATTACAATAGGAATAATTGCAATATTAGGAGTTATAATATTTGCAATCTTAAGAATAATAAAAAACAAAAAAGAAACAGAAACAAAAATATAGTATGGAAGGAGGGAAAGTAGAATGAGTAGAGTAAAGAAAAGTATAATAACAATTATAATGGCAATAGTAGCAATACTTGGAATAAGTACAATTTCAAAAGCATACTATGTAAATCAAAACTTAGCATTAACATATAATGATTATCTTAATAATAAAAATATATTCTGCTTAGAGCATGGACAAGCACTTGTTTCTAGAAAAATGTATTATAGAGTAGCATCACAAGTTAAAATAGAAGGAACAAAATCAACAGATCATACAGGAAAAACTATAAACAATTGGGCAAATGCTAAATTTGCATATATATTATCTAAAGATAATGGATCAGCTAAAAGTACAGGACCAGTAGCAAATGCAATTTGGAATTATGGATATACATGGATGGCAAATGTTGGACAATATCATGCTGGACTATATAATGGATTTGCCTCAAGCACAAAAGGAAGTCCAACTTGGTTGGATCAAGAATCAACAAATTATGCTAATAATTTAACAGCAGGTGACCAACAAATAAAAGACAATACAAATAAAAATAATGTAAAAGTTGTAGCATATAATAAAGATGGAAAAGCCTATATGAGAGTAGGACCATTTAATTGGACATTTGGTGGAAAAGTTACAGATGTAAATGTATATGACCAAAATGGACAATCAATAAGTGAAAAATTGTATAGTAGTTACTATGGAAATGAAGAAAGATTTTATGGTGTAGGAAATATAAAATCAGGTAGTGATTTCTATATCTCAGTACCATTAAATGAAAACACAACAAAAATAACAAAAATTAGTGGAAACTTACAAAGAGAAGTTAAAGCAGTAAATATTTGGTTCTTAGAATCAAATTATGCAGCATATCAAAACTTAATTGTAAGAGAACCATATACAACTACAGAAAATATACCATTTACATTTGATGAAAATATTTCAACACTAGGTGGTTTAAAAGTAATAAAAGTAAACAAAGATAATACAATTGTTAAATTAAAAGGTGTAGGATTTATAATCAAAAATAAACAATTAGACAAATATGTAAAACAAGAAAATGGAAAAATAACATTTGTAACAGATAAAAATCAAGCAACAGAATTTGTAACAAATCAAAATGGTGAATTCACTGTAGAAAATTTAGTTGTAGGAACATATGTAGCATATGAAACTAAAAATCCAAATTATGGTTATGAATTCTTAACAGAAGGACAACAAAAAGACATAGTAATTGATAAAACTTCAGAATTACAAATACCAAATAAACAAAGATGGGTAAAACTTTCTGGATATGTATGGTTAGATAAAATTTATGGAAAACAATCATTAAGAAATGATTTATTCAAAGATAATGACTATGACTCAAGTGATATGTTATTAGACGGAATTACAGTAAGAGTTATGGACAAAACAACAGGACAAATTGCTAAAGACAAAAATGGAAATGAATTAAAAGGAACTACAGCAAATGGAGGAGCTTATCTATTTACAGATGTAGAAATAGACAAATTAAATGATTACTATATCGAATTTGAATATGATGGATTAACATATACAAATGTTGTTCCACATATAGATAGAGATAATGGTTCAAAAGCAGCTGAAAGTTCAGCAAACAGAGATGCATTTAACAAAAACTTTAGTAGTGTAGAAGGAAAAGCAGAAGATACAGGATTTACACGTGACAGTAATGGAAATGAAAAACATCAATTATCATATTCATTAAATCAAAATGAACATTCTTCAACACTAATAAACAACGGACAATATCCAATTACAGCACAAACATCTGAAACAGGATATTACATTAGAGATCACTTTACATATGGTCAAGAAGAAATAAAATATATCAACTTAGGACTATATGAAAGAGAACAACCAGATATGGCATTATTAAAAGATATTCAAAATGTTAGAGTAGCAGTTAATGGATATCAACATGTATACAATTATGCACAAAGATTTGTTAACCAAGGTGAATATGGAGACGGATTTAATGTAGGCGTTAAATTTGGAAACAAATATGGTTCAATGTCATATTCAAGAGCTGTATATAAAGCAGACTACGAATATACAAATGAACAAGATGCAAGTAAAGAATTAAAAGTTTATATCACATATAAACTACAAATGAAAAATGAATCATCTAACTTAATAACACAAATAAATAGTTTAGTAGATTACTATGATAGCAGATATAATCTAACAAAAGTAGGTACAGGATTAGATAATAATGGTGGTGTAACTGGAGAGGTTAACCATACAGAGTCTGATTATAATGCAAATTATAAAAAGACAATAATAAATGCAAATGCAAAAATAGATGCACAAAAAACATCAGATATATATGTAGAATTTGAATTAAATAGAGATGCAGTAATAAATATCTTAAGTGATAAAGAAAACTTAGACAATGTTGCAGAAATTAATTCATACTCAATATTTGATACAAATGGAAATGTATATGCAGGTATAGATAAAGATTCTAACCCAGGAAATGCAGTACCAGGAGAAGTAACATCATATCAAGATGATACAGACTCAGCTCCAGCATTAAAATTAGAAGTAGCAGATGCAAGAGAAATGTCTGGTAAAGTATTCTTAGATGCAACATCAGGAGAATTAATGACAGGAAAAGTAAGACAAGGAAATGGACAATATGATGATGGAGAAAAAGGAATACCAGGAGTTGCTGTAACATTAACAGAAAACACAGGAAGCGGAAAAGTATATACAGCAACAACAGATGAAAACGGAGACTTCTATATTAACAACTATATACCAGGTGATTACACATTAACATATACTTGGGGAGATCAAACATATACAGTACAAAACTACAAAGGAACAATATATGATGTCTCAAGAGATCAAAGTAATAAACAATGGTATAAAGAAAATGTTGACAAGAAATTAACAGATGCTTTAGATGATTATGAATTAAGACAAAGTATAGACAATGAAATTAAGAGCATCAGACATGATACAAAAACAACAATAGATAAAATGAATTCAACAACACCAACAATGGGAATAGGTGTAGAATATGAATCAACATATACAGCATCATCTGGTGACAGATATGTGTACAAAGTAAGCAATATAGACTTTGGTATAGTAGAAAGAGCAAGACAACAAATAGGATTAAATAAACGTGTTAAATCATTAAAAATAACACTTGCAAATGGTCAAGTAGTAACAGATATAACAATTGATGAAAATGGAAATATTACAGGGCAAAAAGACCATGTAATATACATGAAACCATCAGCAACAACAGACCCAAAGAACGGATTTGTTAGAGTAGAATTAGATAACGAATTAATCCAAGGTTCAACATTAGAAGTAAGTTACGAAATAAAAGCAACAAACGAAAGTGAAGTTGATTACTTATCAGAAGACTTCTATAAATATGGAAAAGTTGAAGGACCAGTTGTTACAATAACACCATCTGCAATAATAGATTACTTAGATAAAGATTGGGCATTTGATCAAGATAAGAATACAGCATGGAGTGTAAAAACATTAGAAGAAGCAAAAGGACTAGTAGCAGAAGTAGTATATAATAATTCTGAATCAACAATAAATAATAAGACAATATTATATACAACAAGCTTACAAGATAAAAAACTAGAGCCAACACAAACAGCAAGTGTAGACTTAAATGTATCTAAGATATTATCAACAGCAGAAGATATATCATTAAACAATGAAACAGAGTTAACACATTTAGATAAAACAGGAGGATCAAAACCAAACTCAACACCAGGAAATTATGTACCAGGAACTGGAAAAACAGAATCAGATGATAACACAGCAGAAACAGTAATAGTAACACCAGCAACAGGTGCAAATAGAAACTTTATAATACCAACAATAGTAGGAGCAATAGCATTAATAGTACTAGGTGGAGGAGTATTCTTAATTAAAAGAAAAGCATTAAAAAAATAATTTTCTAAATGATTTAAACAATATAAAAAATGGTAGATAACCAATATGGGTTTTCTACCATTTTTTGTACACTTGGATTTTTGTAATATACTACTAAAACAATCGTGTACTATTTATGTGTTTATGATATAAAAACAAATATTTCCTTAGGCATAATTAAACTTCAAAGGTTTTATCTGTTTGCTTATAAAAATAATAAGTAACATGTAATAAAATTGTAATCAAAACTTAAAAAATAGGAATAAAAAAGCATAAAATGACTACCCCTAAAGATAAAAACGAAAACATATGTAATATTTGCTAGAGTAGGAATTTATTGATATTGCTTTTAATTTTAAAAGAAACTAATATATATAGTAAGAAAAAGTGTCAAAATGGAGGTACTAGATGAAAACAGAAGCCTTATTTAGAAAAAGCATTTCAATATTTACAATAATAGCATTATTAATGGCAGAATTTGTAGTAATAGGTCAAAACATAGTAAATGCAATGACAAACGAAGAATTAGAAAATCAAAGCAATTCAACAAATGTATCAAATGTATATTTTGATGCATATTTTAAAGATGGAGAAAATACTACACATTCCAAAGAAAGTGATTTAGATGAAGAAGAAACATTGATTGTAAATATAAATATAAAAAATACGGGAAGTATAGAAAATGGAAAAATAAAAATAAACAATCCTAATTTTAAGTTAGAAAAAGAAAAAATAAGCAACCAATATGTAAAAAATGTAAATTCAGAAACAAATGAAATAGAATTAAATAAGATAATTTATCAAAATGATGCAAAAATTGAAGTACCAGTAACATTTAAAAAACAAGTAATATTTACAGAAGACTACTTCGAAAAAGAAACAAGCATACAATTAACAGGTACATATAAGCAAGATGAAGAATCAACAGATATTACCGGAGAAGTAAAAGTAAAAAATAGTTGGAAACAAGCAACAGATGTTGCATTAGAACAAAATATAGAAAAATATATAAATGTTGGACAAAATACAATAATACAACAAAGTATAACAACAACAATAAATAATAATAAATTACCAAGGCAGAATGAAATAATAACAGTACAAGCAATAGAAATTGATAATACAAAACCAACAGAAGTAACAGTATTATTAAATGGTGGAAAATTAGATTCAAATAGTTTTAGTTATAATGAAGAAGATGGAATAATAACAATAAATAACACAGAACATGGTTATTGGGGAGATGCAACAAATAGATATAAAATAATTTATAAATACCCAAATATGGAATTTATAAATAGAAATATAAAAATAAAAGCATCAATGCAAAGTAAATTATATACACAAGATGTAATAAATAAACAAGACGAACAAGATATAGAAATACAAGAAAAAGGAAAAGTAATAACAGCAAGTAAAGTTGCTACACCTCAAATATATAAAGGATATATGTATGCAAACTCTACAAATGAAACTACATATCAAGAAAATAATACAATAGAAATTTCAGATGTAGACTCATTAGACAATATAAAAATGGAAACAACAAACTCATATTTTACAGATGAAAACTCAACAAAATATAATGCAAATAACATAAATATATTTAAGACAACATCAATTAATAAATCAAAATTTGTAGAATACTTTGGAACTGATGGTTACATAGATATTAAAGACAATAATGGAGTTGTAATACAAAGAATTGACAATAATACAGAAGCAGATGAAAATGGAATTATAGAAATAAATTATGATGGAGAAAAAACTGATATAAAAATTGAAACATCAAAACCAATAAAACAAGGTGAATTTACAATACAAAATACAAAAGCAATAAAAGGTGTAACAGGATATAGCAAAAATACATTAAAAAATATTAATAGATTATATACAAATGAAAAAATATCAACAGATACACAAAGTAGTGAAGCTGAAGCAAGTATAGATTTATTAGATACAAAAACAGAAGCAAAATTAGATATTAATAATGTAAATCTTTCAACATTACAAAACAATGAAAATGTACAATTTTTAATAACATTATTAAGTAATTCAGAACAATATGATTTATATAAAAATCCAGAAATATATATCACAATACCTAAAGAAATAAATATTAATGTAAAAACAATGCAACAACTTAATTTACAAGATGAATTATCAATAGAAAGTACAGGAATAAAGACATTAGAAAACGGTGAAAAGCTAATAAAAATATCATTAAAAGGTGAACAAAAAAGTTTTGTAAATGCAGTTGATAATGGCATACAAATTGCATTTATGGCAGATATGAGTACAGAAAATACAGTGCCAACACAAGACACGAAAATATCTATGAGATATACAAATGAGAATAGAGCAGATGAAACGCTAGAAACAGAACAAAACATAAAATTGAATTCAAAATATGGAATTTTAACAGTAAATAAAATAACAGATTTTAATAATAATGGAGATGAAATAAATTCCATAACTAATACTGTAGAAAATGCTAAATTAGATGAACAAGTAAATGCCAGAACATTAAGTAAAACTGTAAATATTGTAAACAATTATGGAAAAAATGTGGATAACATGTATTATATAGGTCAAATTGCAGGAATTGATTCAATTTCAAATTTCGAAATGAATTTAGCAAGTGATATAAAAGTATCTAAAGAAAATATAAAAATTTATTATTCAGAAGATGCAAATGCAAATAAAGATAGCAATACATGGAAAGAAGATGCAAATGGACTTTCAAAAATAAGAGCGTTTAAAGTAGAAATAGGAACTATGAATCCTGCAGAAAATGTAGAGATAAAATACAATATAGACATTCCAGCAAACTTAGCTAAGAATAAGAAGACATATTTAAGAAATATTATAAATTACGATTATGATGGAAATGCAAATAATGAAGTATCTGCAGTTATTTTTGCAACAGAACAAACTGAAGAAAAAGTAATTGATAATATAAGTGAAGAAAATACAAACAATAATGCAAATAATGTTGAAACTAATACTTCAGAAGAAAATAAAGAACAAATAGGGTTAAGTGTAAAAGCGATTTCTGGAGAAAAAGAGATAAAAGATGGGGATACAGTTACAGAAGGTCAAGGCATAACATACCAATTAGCTGTAAAAAATAATACAAATAATGAGATTAAAAATATAAAAATAAAAGCTACAAATGATAATGCTATATACTGGGGAGAAGTAATAGAAAAAGAAAATATTGATGGCGTGATGATGGATTTGATGTATATAAAAGAAGATGAAACATTAACAGCAAAAAATCTAACGATTGAAAATTTAAAACCAGGAGAGACATCAATAGTAGAATATCAAATATCTGTAAAAGAAGTAGATGAAGATAATCAAAAACTTACAGGAAAAATATCAATTTCAGCAGATAATATAGAAACTAAGGAACATAGTAACATAACTAATAATATAGAACAAAGTGAATTAAAACTAACCATGTTAAGTAAATTTACAGAATATACAGAATTATACTCAGGAGATTTAATAAGTTATACTATAAATGTAAAAAATCTTTCTAATAATACTTTAGAAGGAACTATTATAGAAATACCAATTACTGACAAAACATCATTTAGTGAAGAAAATGCAAAGGAAAATTGTAGGGATACTTATGAATATTTAAATTGTACAGATAATATAATACGATATAAAATTAAAGAATTGAAACCGAATGAAGTATGTTCAATAGATTTGAGTGTAACAGCTAATAAGTTTGATATTCAAGAGAGTAAAGAATATTTATCTAAGTATTGTACATCAACTGTAAATAATAAGCAATATATATCAAATACTGTTACAAAAACAATATATCAAAAAGAAACAAAAATAGATTCAGAGCAAACATCAAATGTAGTAGGGACAACAGTATCAAATGGAGATAATATTCAATTTAGATTTAACATTATAAATAGTGGAAAAATAGAAAAAACTTTAGAATTTGTAGATAATATTCAAGAAGGATTAAATATTAATGAAGCATATTTGATACAAAAAGGTCAAAAAGTAGAACTAGAAGATTATAACAGAATGATAATATATGATATGGTTTTAGAAGCGGAAGAAGAAGTACAAATAGTAATAGATACAACATTAAATTTAGACATGATGGAAAATAGTCAAAAAATGGTTTCAAATGTAGCAACAATAAAAGGAAAAAGTGTAGATGTAATAACAAATACATTAGAATACAAAATAAAAGAAAGAACAGAACCAACAGAACCAACAAACCCAGACAAACCAACAAACCCAGAACAACCAGATAATCCAGATACACCAAACAAACCATCAGATAGTAAATATAGTATTTCTGGACAGGCATGGCTAGATAGTAATGGAAATGGACAAAAAGATTCTATTGAACATGGTATAAATGGTATTACAGTTAGTATAATGGAAGAGCAAACTGGAAATATTGTAAAAGAACAAATTACACAAAATGATGGGAATTACGAATTTGCAAATATTGAAAAGGGAAATTACATAGTAATATTTAAATATGATACAACTAAATACTCAGTTACAGAATATAAAAAATCTGGAGTAAATGAAGGAAGCAACTCAGACGTAATTTCTAAAAAGATGAATTTAAATAATGTGGAAACAGTTGTTGGAGCAACAGAAACATTAAATCTTAATTCAAATCTTTCAAATATAGATGCAGGACTTAAAGAAAATAAAATATTTGATCTAAAATTAGATAAATATATAAATAAAGTAGAAATAAAAAATAGTACAGGAGTACAGATTGCAAGTTATGACAAAGAAAAATTAGCAAAAGTGGAAATTGCAGCAAAACAATTAGATAATAGTACAGTAACAGTTGAATATCAAATAGAAGTAACTAATGAAGGTGAAATACCAGGTTATGCAAATGAAATAATAGATTATATTCCAAGTGATTTAACATTTAGCAAAGAATTAAATAAAGATTGGAATAAAAATAGTGATGGAACAGTTACTAGTACAAATTTAAAAAATACAATTATAAATGCAGGAGAGACAAAAACGCTAACTCTAGTATTAAGTAAAAAAATGACAAAAGATACAACAGGAACATCAATAAACATAGCTGAGATAAAAGAATCAAGTAACGATTATGCAATAGAAGATAAAGACTCAATAGCAGGAAATAAAAAAGACAAAGAAGATGATATGAGCTCTGCACAATTAATTATATCAGTAAAAACAGGAACAACAATTGCATATATAGGATTAAGTATAATGTTGATAATAACATTAGGTGCAGGATTATATTTTATAAAAGCAAAAGTATTAAAAAAATAAATTTTAGAGAAAGGAGGTAAGCCAATGAACTTAAGAAAGATTAGTATATTTAGCTTAATAATTTTAATAATGATATTTATACCAACGATTTCAAGTGCAGCAGTTTTTACTACAAAAGCAAAATCTATTGCAGGAATATTTTGGGCAATGCAAAAAGATCCACTAGGATGGATATATAGTGATTATGGAGATCTTAGTGGAAAATGGGAAACAGAAAGTTTAGGGGAAGCCCCACCAATGATTCATAGAGTTGGAGGCGTATGTATTGGACATTACTATGGTGAATCACAGGGAAGTAAATATGAAAATCACCAAACTATAAAAGGAGTTTACGATTCGCATGGAAATAGTAATGATAGTGTAGAGATATTACAATTAGCGTATATAACAATGAGATCTAGACAATGTGGAGAAACAGAAACTAATAGTACATATAAAAAGAAAATTAGAGGATGGGTAAATAATAATGTTAGTTTAAATCAAACTATAACAAAACCAATTGATACTGACTTTTCAGAAGCCAATAATTACGCATCATCTATAAAGAATCAATCACTTTGGACTAAAACGACAAATGAGAGTACAACTCAACAAATTATATATAAAAATGGACACACATTTATAGGACCATATCATATATCAACATATACAGGAAGTTTGACAGGTGCAACAATAGCAACAAGAGAAGGTACAAATATATATACTACAAAATATAGTACAGATCAAAATAGTGTGTGGGATATGACTGGAATAAGTGGTAGCTGGTCTTCTGAATATTTTTATATAGTTGCAGAAAATCAACAAGTAAGTTCTGTAAAATCAATAAAGGTAACGAAAAAATTTGATAGAATAAAATCAAGAATGGTAATAACACAAAATGTATGGTATGAAGGGCAAAATGTTGGAATATTTTATGCAACAGATTTAACAGGTGATGGATATGCTGAGGTAACATTACCAGGGGTATCATATAGCCAGTTAAAAGTAAAAAAAATAGATGCAGATACAAAACAAGCAATGAGTAATATAGGAATTGTTGTAAAAGATACATCAAGAGGATATATAATAGATGGAACACCTGCAACATATACAGATGATATAAATAAAGCAACTGTATACACAACAAATGCTAATGGAATAGTAGAAATAAAAAACTTAAAAAATGCAGGAACATATGAAGTATTAGAAGTAGTAAATCCTTATTTTGGATATGAGGATGTAAGCATAGAAAATCCTAAAAGTTTAGGACAAAAAAAGGTAAACTCAGGAGCAAAAGAAGACTTTACAGTAGAAAACAAAAAACAAACAGGAAACTTGCTAATAACTAAAGAAGATACAGACAATAGAAAAACATTAAAAGGATTTAGCTTTAAAATAAAAGACTCAGAAGGTAAATATATAATTATAAAAAATGATAGTGGAAAAAAACAAAGTAAAATTATAGGTGCAATACATGTAGGAAGCATGGAAACAACAGACAATAAAAATGAAGCAACTGAATTTATAACAAATGAGAATGGAGAAATCCAAATATATAATATACTAAAAGGAAGTTATATTATAGAAGAAATATCAGTAGGAAACAATTACTATGGATATGAATTAGATGAAAATTATATTTCATGGAGAAAAACTACTAAAACTGAAGATTTTACTGGTATATCAAAACCAGGAAAAGGAAATAATATTAAAACATATGTAGGAAGACAGTTTTCAAATAAGACTGAAATTAATTCAAAAGATAGTATGAATAATTCTGTAACTGTATATAACAAGAAGAAATACATACGTTTATCAGGATATGTATGGGAGGACAAAAATGTGAGAGATAACCTGTACAATTCTGAAAATGACAAATTAGTTAAAAATGTAACAGTAAGATTAAAAGATAAAGATGGAAACATAGTAAACTTTAAAACAGAAACAGGAGAAACAGTAAGTGAAATCTTAACCGGAGAAGATGGAAAATACACAATGGTAGATGTCCTAATCGACAAGTTAGATGAATATTATGTTGAATTTGAATATAATGGAATGAGTTATCAGTCAGTAGCAACAAACATACAAGATGAAAAAGGATCTAAGGCAACAGATGGAAATTCAAGAAACAATTTTGATAACAATTTTGCTACAATAAGAAATAATGAATCACTAGACAGAAATGGAAATAAAACAAATGACTTAAGATATGATTCAAATAATCATACAAGTAAATTAATATTTGGAGACAATCCAATTTATGGATATGATGGGCAAAAATATCCAATAAATCAAGTAGATTCTCAATATGTAATAACAGCAAATACAAAAGATTCATATATAGCAAACGGAAAAACAGGATATTTAACAGATATATATACAAAAGATAAAATAAGAAAAGATGGAATGACAGAAATAGGAGCAATAAACTTAGGTGTTTATGAAAGATTAATGCCAGATATGGCAATAGTACAAGATATAGAAAATGTAAAATTACATTTTGAAAACACAGAAAATAATAGCAATTATGATTATACATATAATTATAATCAAAGATTTACAGCAAATAAAAATGGATTTGATACAAATATAAAATATGGAACTGAATATGAAAAATCATATGAGAGAAAACTATATACAGCAGATGTCTTATATAATTCTAGTAATGCAGAACACTTAAAAATGAATGTAACATATAAAATTGGTATTAGAAATGAATCAAAAAAATTATATACAAGCGTAAAAGAAATGGAAAATTATTTTGACTCAAGATATGAAGTAGTGGGAATTACAAATGAAAATGGAACAAATATAAATTATAAAATTGATCAAAATTATGATAACAATGGATTGAAAAAATTAACAATTACAGATGAACAAAATGTAGGGCCAGATGTAACACAATATATTTATATTGAATATAGAGTTAAAGATTTAGCAATAAAAGATGTATTAAATGGAAATATTACACTAACATCTGGAACAGAAATAAAATCATATTCATCATATGAAAATTCAAGAGCAGGATTCCCATGTGCAGGAATAGATGTAGACTCTAATCCAGGCAATATGAATACATCAAATAAAGACACATATGAAGATGACTCAGATATAGTAAAATTAGATGTATCTAAAGAAGCAGGAAGAACAATAAATGGAACAATATGGGAAGATACAGCAATAGAAACACTATTAAAAGATACTTCAACAGATTACTCAAAACAAAGAAAAGGTGACGGAAAATATGTAAAAGGTGAAAATGTAGTAAAAGATGTTAAAGTAGAATTAATAGATAGTAATACAAAAGAAACAATAAAAGTATATAAAGAAGAAAACAATACAAGTGACAAATCAAGTCTGGCAGAAACAACAACTAATAATTTAGGAGAATATACAATTACAGGAGTAATACCAGGAAAATATCAAGTAAAATACACATATGGAAATACTAGCATAATATGTGATACTAGAGGAAATGAAACAGGAACCACGGTAAAAGCAGAGAATTATAAATCAACAATATATAGAGGTGGAAACAAAGAACAAGCAAATAGTATGGATGATTATTGGTATAGAACAGATATTGTAAAAAATGGTGCTAGACTATCAGATGCAAAAGATGAAAAAGGTATATACAAATATGATGATGGAACAACAGAAGAAACAAATATTGTAGAAAAAAGAACAACAGAAGAAGAAATAACATATAAAACAGCTAATAAAGAAGAAAAATTAAGTGAAATACAAGCAAATAGCCACAATATAGATATAACAATAGATTTTAATGGAACATCAGGAACTACAAGTAATTATGGTAACAATTTAATAGGAACATTTGATAATGTAGATTTTGGTATTATAGAAAGACCAAGACAAGATGTAATAGTAAAAAAAGAAGTAGCATATATTCAACTAGTATTAGATAATGGTCAAATTATATCAGAAGGAGATCCTAGAACAGGAGAAACAATAAATCATTTGAAAGTATTACCAGATGGTAGAGTATTTATAGAAGCTGATCAAGAAATAATACAAAGTGCAACATTAAAAGTAACTTATGCAATCTCAGTAAATAACAAAAAAGCAGAAATAGATTATAATAGCCAAGATTATTACATATATGGAACAGTACCAAATAATAACGAAGGTTGGAGGATAGCTACTATAACAAGATTATATGACTATTTATCAAATGAATTAGCATTTGACGATACAAATGCAGACAATACTTCAACATGGACAGATATAAAGATAAGTAGTGATATGGTTACAGAGGGATATTTATCAGAAGATGTATATAAAGAACTTAAAAAATATAATAGAATATTCCAAACAACAGCATTTAGTGAAATGACACCAAACAGAGAAAAAACAGTATATTTACAAGCATCAAGAATGTTAGCAAACGGTGGAGACGAGTATGAATTCGAAAATGCAATAGAAGTAAATGGAGTAAAATATAGAAAAATAATAAACTCTACACCAGGAAACTACATACCAAGTAAAAGTGAAAAAGAAAATGATGCTGATGATACTAACATTGTAGTAACATTACCAACAGGTGAAAATAAAAATTATATACCTTATATAACCTTAGGCGTTAGCGTATTTGGTATACTTGCAGCAGGTATAGCTATCATAAAAAAGAAAGTCTTGTAACAAAAATGTAACTTAATTTTAAAAAATAGAATAAAAAAAGCTTGAATTAAGCTTCCCTAAAGGCAAATGATACAATTATTGTAACATTTGCCTTTTATGGAATTTATTGATGTTGCAATTAATTTGAAAAGAACTTACTATATATATTAAGTATAAATATCTTTTTTGTGGAGGAGCAAAATGAAAAAGAAAATTTTAAAAATTTCAATTACATTATTATTAATATCAACTTTCATATTAACTGATTTTCTTTCTGTCGGATATGGAATTGTTAATGCTGTTTATGAAGAATTAGAAAATCAAAAAACAGTAACAAACGAAAAAAATGTAGAATTTGATGCATATTTTTTGAGTGATGGAAACAAAATACATCACAAAGAAAATAACTTAGATGAAAAAGACACACTTGTTTTAAATATAAATGTCAAAAATAAGGGTGTATTAAATGATGCAAAAATAAAAATAGAAAATGCTAACTTCGCAATAGAAAAAGTAGAAGATAAATACATAAAAGATATAAATACAGAAACAAAAGAAATTGAATTAAATCAAATAATTTATCAAAATGATGTACAAATAGAAATACCAATAAAATTTGAGAAACAATTAATATTTGGAGAAGATTATTTTGATAGAGAAGAGACAATCTCAATTTCAGGGAAATATACAAATGATTCAGAAAAAGATATTTCAGGAGAAGTAAAAATAAGAACATCTTGGAAACAAGAAACAGATATTAATTTAGAACAAGACATAAATAAATATATAGAATTAACAGACAAAAAAGTATTACTAGAACAAGATATACAAACACAAGTACAAGATGATAAATTGCCTAGAAAAAACGAAACATTAGAAATAACAGTACCAAATTTAAGTGATAATAAACCAAGCAATATATCAGTTCTAGTAAATGGAAACAAAATAGCAGAAGATAAAAAGAATTATGATGTAGACAAAAATATTTTGACAATAACAAATGAAACAAAAGGAATTTGGAGTTCAAATGTAAACAAATATAAAATTATATATGAATATGATGAAACAGATTTTACAGCTCAAAATATAACACTAAATACTAAAGTAAATACAGAAATGTATGTTCAAGGAGCAATAGAAAAAACAGATACCAGAGAAATTACATTAGAAGCAAAAGGAAATTTAGTAAGTGCAAGTAAATTTGCAACAGATTCAATCTACAAAGGATATATGTATGCCAATAGTAGTAACAGTACTACTTATAATGAAATAAATAAATTAGAAGTATCAAATAATACAGAAATAGATAATATAAAAATATTAGAAAATCAAGAAAACTTTGTTGATGAAAAAGAAAATAATTTTGATATTTCAAATAAAACAGTATATACACAAACAATATTTAATAAGCAAAATATAAGTGAACTATTTGGAGAAAATGGAACAATTACAATATATGATGAAAACAAAACAGTTTTAGCAACAGTAAATAACACATTACCAACAGATGAAAATGGAAATATTGTTATTAATTATGAAACACCAGCAAAAGGAATAGAAATAGAAACTACTGCTCCAACTTCAGTAGGAACATTAATAATAAAAAATACAAAAGCAATAGAAGGAAATACAGGCTATACAAAACAACAATTAAAAGGATTTAACAAATTAAGTACAAAAACTATTGTAGAAGCAAATACAAAGCAAGAAATAGCAGAAACAACAATAAATTTATTAGATACAAAAACAGAAGCAACAATAAGCATTAATAATGCAGAATTATCAACATTGCAAAAAAATGAAAATGTTCAATTATTAGCAACATTAAAAAGTAATAATGAACAATATGACTTATATAAAAATGCTACAGTAGAATTAGTATTTCCAAAAGAAATGAAAGTAACAGTAAAAAATATTACACAATTAAATGGACAAAACGAACTAAATATAGCTAATGCAAAGCAATATATTACAAATGAGGGAAATCAAGCAATAAGTTTTGAATTAACAGGAGAACAATCAACATTTATAAACAATATAAATTCAGGAATACAAATATCAATTACAGCAGATATAGAAATATCAAAAATAACACCAACAAAAACATCAGAAATTACAATGAATTATACAAATGAAAATAGAGCAGGAGAAAGCTTTAATACAAACACAACTGTAAAAATGAATTCTAAATATGGAGTATTATTAATAAATAATTTAACAGGATTTAACACACAAAATGATGTAATTGAAAATACAGATGATAAAGTAAAAACAGCAGTAATAGAGGATCATGCAGAAGCTAAACAAGCGCAAGGGATATTTGCATTATTAAATAATTATGAAAATGAAATTAGTAAAATATGTATAGTAGGAAATTTTTCAGACTCAGAGAATTCAAGAGAAATATTTGAGATGAACCTTGTTCAAGAATTGCAATTACAAGGAAAAAATGTAGTAATATCTTATTCAGAAAATGCTAATGAGGATAAAGATAGTTCAAACTGGAAAACAGATATAGATATAACAAAAGCAAAATCTTATAAAATAGATTTTGGAGAAGAAACAATAAAACAAGGAGAAGCAGTTGGATTTGAATATAAACTAGGAATTCCAGAAAATATAGAAAAAGGAAAAAGCAATACAAATAGTATAAAAGTTTTTTACCAATATGCAGGTGATGAAACACAAACAAGTTCAACAATATGTTTAAAAACAGGTGATGTTACAACACAAAATGGAATTGCAGAAAATACTTCAGTAAATGTAATAGCAAATGAAAATACAGAAAAATTATCAATAGAATTAGCAGGAAGAACAGGTGGAGAAACATTAAAAAATGGACAAGAAGTATATGAAGGCCAAGGAATAAAATATATCTTAAAATTAAAAAATAATTCATCAGAAGAAATCAAAAATATAAAAATGATAGCTACACAATCAAATGCAATATTCTATGACAAAAAAGTTTATACAGATGGATGGGACTCAATATCAGGTGATGAAAATGTTTATTACACAAGAATTGAAGAAAATTCAAATTTAACAGAAAAACAAGAAATCATAGAAACTTTAAAACCAGGGGAAAGTGTAGAAATTTCATATAAATTTTCTATAAAAGAAGTAGAAGACAATAATCAAACAACAACAGGAAACATAAAAATTACAGGAGATGGAATAGAAGAAAAAGAAATAGAAACACTAACAAATCCAATAAAACAAGGAAAATTAAAATTACAAATGAGAAGTAAATTTGAAGAAGAATATGATATATTAACAAATAGAGAATATCCGTTTTTTGTTGATATAAAAAATATATCAAATAGTACACAACAAAATGTAATAGTAAATATTCCTGTACCAGATGGATTTGACTTTAAAACAGATTCACTATTTATGCCAGATGAAAGCGAATATCAATTTGTAGAATATAAAAATAGAAATGTAAAATTAAAAATACCTACTATAGAAGCAGGAAAAACAATATCAATAAGATTAGGATTTCAAGTAAATCCTATGGATACAAGTATTAAGAGCAAAAGCTATCACTTTATATATAATGCAAGTTTAGGTGATGAAATATATACTTCTAATGAAATGGATAGAGTAATATATAATGCAGAGTCAGATATAACAGCTAAACAATATGGAAGTATAGATGGCGAGAAAGTCAAAAATGGAGATAAATTAACATATACTTGTGAAATAGAAAACAAAGGAACAAAAGCAAAACAACTTGATATTACAGACTATGTGCCAATTGGTGCAGACATACAAAGTGCAACAGCAAAATTATATACAAATGGAGAATTAACAAAAGAAGAAAATATAGATATAAAAGAAAAATCACAAACTATAACATACAATTTATATTTAGAACAAGGACAAAAACTTGTATTTGAAATAAACACAGTTATAAATACAGATGAAATATTTACAAAAGAAATAACAAATGAAATAAAAATAAATGGATTACTACAAGAAGTTTCTTGCAATTCAGTTACATATCAGGTAGTAGGAAAAGAAAATGTTAACCCAGATCCAGAAATGACATATAATATTTCAGGTGTAGCATGGATAGATGAAAACAAAAATGGATTAAGAGAAAGCACAGAAAAACTACTAAGCGGAATAGAAGTAATATTAGTAGATGAAGAAACAGGAAAAATAGCAACAAACTTTGAAAATAAAGAAATTACGGCAAAAACTGGAGAAGTAGGAGAATATGAATTTACAAATGTAAAACAAGGAAAATATATAGTTGTATTTAAATATGATACAAAAAATTATAGAGTTACAGAATACCAAAAACAAGGTATAAATGAAAAAGAAAATTCAGATGTTGTAAGTAATAATATAACTTTAAATGGACAAGAACAACAAGTTGCTATGACAAAAACATTGGAATTATCTACAAGTAATTTATCTAATATAGATGCAGGTTTTGTACAAGGAGAAAAATTTGATTTACGTTTAGACAAATACATTAGTAAAATTATAATTCAAGACAAAACAGGAACAACAGTAAAACAATATGATAATACTCAATTAGCTAAAATAGAACTAGATGGGAAGAAAATAGCTGGAACAACAGTAATTGTAGAATATAAATTACAAGTAACAAATGAAGGTGAAGTTGGTGGATATGTAAATGAAGTTTTTGATGATAAACCAAGTGATTTAGATTTCTCTTCAGCAATGAACAATAATTGGTATCAATCAACAAAAGGAGAATTATACACAAAAGAATTATCAAATCAAATGATAAATCCAGGAGAAACAAAAACATTAACATTAACACTTACAAAAACAATGAACTTAGATAATACAGGAACAAGTATAAATACAGCAGAGTTAAATAAAGTAAGTAATAATTATTCATTACAAGATATTGATTCAACACCAGGAAATAGGCAAACAGGAGAAGATGATATGAGTACAGCTCAATTAATTATCTCAGTAAAAACAGGTTCGCCTATAATGTATATCTCATTAATAATAATTATTATAGGAATAATTAGTGTAGGAGTATATTTGATAAAAAAAGAAGTGCTTATAGATGAATAAATTTTGAAGGAAAGGAGGAAAAAGATGAGAAAAAAGATAATAACAAGTATAATAATATTTATAATGTTTGCTTTCATGGTAGTAACAACATCAAGAGCACAAACTATGGGAGAAATAATTAGACAAGCAGATAGTGATTTAGATAAATTTTTCTCTATGAACATAAGTGTATGGACAGATGGTAACACAGATACTTCTGGACCTAAAAGAGCATATTATTGTATGGATCCATTTGATCATGGAAATGCAAACCATGGAAATATGGCGACAGCAGTTGTAGACGTAGGAGCAAATGGAATGTCAAGTGTAAATGGTCTTAGTACTACAAACTCACAAGCAGCCAGATATGCAATGGAAGTATTATATTATGCTACAAAATCATACATAAATAGAGAACCTTGGGGACGTACAGGAAATAGCCCATATAGACTAATGATGATGCAAACATCTGCAATGTACTCAGGAACAATGGTAAATGCAGGATTATTTAATTCAAGTTTGCCATCAGGTGTTAGTGAAAGTTATATGATAAATCAATTTGGTGGAGACAAATACAGAACGCTAAAAGCAGAAGGAACCGCATATGTTAATTCAACAACAAATTCTAATTTTAAAGATGAAAGTCAAAAAGATGTGCAAACAATCATAGAAGAAGGAGAATATGTATTTGTAGGACCATATAAAATACAAAATACAGGAGCAGGAAGTATAAGCAAAGCAGTTGTAACAAAAGAAGATGGTGGAACTTGTGAAGCAGATGGTTGGGCAAGCTCAGCAAATCCAAATGGAGTAAACAAGATATCATCAATACCAAATGGTTCAACATTTTATTTAGCATTTAAAAGTAATAAGCCAGATAGTGCAAAAGAAGTAAAAATATATAAAAAAATAGATAATATTTTAAGAGCTAGAATGGTATTTTTTGCATCAGATGGTGGACAAAATATGGCTTCATATGGTGGTAGATTAACAGGCTCAACAGAGGTAAGCATTAATTTGCCAAGGGTATATTTTACAAATATAAAAATAACAAAAAAAGACCAAGATAGTGGAAAATTATTAGAAAATGTTGGATTTAAGGCTTATTGCAAAGGCAGAGGTTGGGTTGTTGATGGAAGTCCAGCAACATATACTTCAGATGAAAGTAAAGCAACAATTTATATAACAAAACGAGGTGTAGCAACAATAAGAAATATAAATAAAACAGGAGATTATACAATATATGAAGTAGTAAATCCAAACTTTGGTTATAAGGAAGTTAGTGTATCAAGTCCAGAAGTAATGGGAAATATAAGCGTTTCTGCAGTTGGACAAGCAATAAACCAAACATATACAAATAAAAGATTATATGTAAAAATAAGTGGATATGTATGGGAAGATATAATATCTCAAAAAGCATCAATAAGAAATTATTTATGGAAAAATGATCAAAATGATCAAGAAGACAAAAGAGTAAATAATATAACAGTAACATTGAAAAAATCAGATGGAACAATTATAGACACAAAAACAACAAAAGAAATAAATAATACAAGTGGACAACAAGAATTAGGAGCATATCTTTTTGGTGATTACCAAAGAGACTCATCAGCTAAAAAAATACAAATAGAAGATTTAGATGGAGCATATATAGAATTTGAATATAATGGAATGTGCTATAAATCTGTACCAGTAAAAGCAACAGTAGCAAATGGAAGCAAAGCAACAGATGATAATTTAAGAAATGACTTTAATAATAATTATGCAACAATAGTAAAAAATGAATCTAGAAATGGTGAAAATAGAAAAGTATATAACTTAGATTATTCATATAGTGATCATGTAAGTACACTAAAATATGGTGGAAATTACATATATGGATATGATGGTCAAAAATATCCTGTAACAGGTGTAAGTAACCAATATATGCTAATAGCAAATACAAAAGATGCATCACCAGATAGACTGTTAGGACAATCTATTACATTAGCACAATTATATTCTAATAATGTAGAAGAAATTCCAAACATAAATCTTGGATTATATGAAAGAGAAATGCCAGATTTAGCAATAATAGAAGACATAGAAAGTGCAAAAATACAATTAAATGGATATACACATACATATAAATATAATCAAAGATTTAATAATACAGCAGATGATGGATTTAATATGGCTGTAAAATTCGGAAATAAATGGGGTTCAGCGTCATATACAAGAGAAATGTATTCAGCAGATGTTTCATATAATCAACAAGATGGAAATGCTGGAAAATTACAAATGTATATAACATATAAAATAGCAATTAGAAATGAATCAACAAATTTATATACACAAGCAAATCAATTAGTAAACTATTTTGATAATAGATATGATATTGCAAGTATAATAACAGAAGATGGAGACGACATAGCATATCAAGTAGATGAAAACTATAATAATAATGGATATAAAAAGGTAGCAATAGGTGCTAACCAAAAAATTGCACCACAAAAACAAAAAATAGTTTATATACAATATAAATTAAAAAATGATGCAATAAATGCAGTGTTAAATGAGGATATAACTTTAAATTCTGTTACAGAAATAAGTTCATATTCAACATATTCAAATGAAGGATTTAGTAGTAGATATGCAGGAATAGATAAAGATTCTAATCCAGAAACAACAGAACCAACTAATAGAGATTCATTTGAAGATGATACAGACTCAGCACCATCATTTATAGTAAAAGTACAAGAAGGTGACACTAGAGTAATAAAAGGAACTGTATGGGAAGATGCTGCAATACAAGAATTGCTAGACAAAGAAGGAAAAGATAGACAAAGAAAAGGTGACGGTATATATAATACACAAAATGGTTCTAAAGATGGAACAGTAGAAAAAGTTAAAGTAGAATTACTAGAGACAAAAGAAAATGGAGAAATAAAAACATCAGAAGATGGAAATGCAGTTGTTGCAACTCTATACAAAAGAGAAAAAAATGAACAAGGAAAACCAAAAACACAAGAAGCATCACAATATACAACAGGAGAAGGAGCATATGAATTTAGCGGTGTAATTCCAGGAAATTATTTAATACGTTACACATATGGAAACAATAGTGTAATACACAAATATGATGGAACAACAGAAAATATCAATATAATCAACTATAAATCAACTATTTATAGAGGAGGAAGCAAAAAATCAGCAAATGAAGTGGTAACAAACAAATATTGGTATAGAACAGAAACAGGAGATGCTACAAGACTATCAGATGCAAAAGATGACTTAGGAGTAAATACAGATGGAAGTAAATTTGATATAGTAGATACAAGAACAAAAGAAGAAACAATAACATATGGAACATCTACAGAACAAAATTTACAAGATATTGAAGCAAATACTCAAAAATTTGAGATAAAATTAGATTATGATGTAAACTTAGACAATATTAGTGAATTTGGTGCAAACTTGAAATTTATATTTGATAATATAGATTTTGGTATAATTCAAAGACCTATACAAGATGTTAGAATAGGAAAAGAAATATCACATGTAAAAGTTACTTTAGCAAATGGCCAAGTAATAATCGATGGTGACCCAAGAACAGACGATTTACAACATGTAAAAGTATTACCAGATGGAAATATCCATGTAGAGATTGATACTGAATTAATGCAAGGTGCCACATTAGAAGTAGAATATGAAGTATCTGTGGACAATACAAGAGCTGAAATAGACTATAATGAAAAAGATTATTACATTTATGGAATAATAACAAATCCAAATAATTGGAAAATTGCAACAGTAAGTAAACTATATGACTATTTATCAAATGACTTAAACTTTAAAGACAGTAACTTAAAAGAAAATGGAGGTTCATGGACAGTTGTAAATAGTAGAGACTTAAGCAAAGGTGGTAATTTATCAGAAAAAGCATTTGAAGCTGTACGTAAATATAATAGAATATTCCAAACAGAAGAATTTGCTAACATGGAACCAGGACAAATAAAAACTGTAAAAATGTCAACATCAAAATTATTATCAAATAACGAAAATGATTATTCATTTGATAATGATGTAGAAACAAATGAGCTAAAAGAAAGAAAAATAAAAGACTCAATACCAGGAAACTATGTGCCATCAGAAAGTTCAACACATGAACAAGATGACAGCAATAAAAACATTGTAATTACGGTGCCAACTGGTGAAAATAAAGATTACTTGCCATATATAATTCTAACAATAAGTGCATTAATAATAATTAGCTCAGGTGTAGTGTTAATAAAGAAAAAAGTTCTTTAATAAAATAGTAAAAAATATCAAAATTTGATAAAAAGTAAAGAATAAAAAAGAGGGATGATTAGCTAATCATTCCTCTAATAGTCTTATACAAATAAGGCTTATATTCATCAATAGGTAAGGGTTCCTTGTATAAAATAGAATTAAAACAAGTAGAACCAACAAGCTCAATAATCATAAACAATGTAACATCAGGATTTTCAATCTTGATGTTATTTTCTTTTATACCTTTAATAAATAAATCATAAACAGAATTTTCAGAATCCATACTTTTATCATGCAAATTTAAAACAGTTTTATTAAAAACACCCCAAGACAAATTTTTAGAAATAAACTTTAAAAGCAAAGGATTTTTAGTTAATTCATCAATAACATAATTAATAATATAAATAATACTATCAGAAAAATCTGAAATATAATTTTTTCTTAAAGATTTTAGTGCATCTGAAAATAATTTTTGAGATTTTTGTACAATTAAAATATCTCTAATTTCATATTTATCCTTAAAATAAAGGTAAAAAGTACCTTTTGCGACACTGGCATTATCAACTATTTCTTGTATAGAGGTATCTTTGGTACCTTTTTCTGTAAATAATTTAAATGCTGTATTTAATAATCTATTTTGTTTTCCTTCTTTATCATTTTTCATAATTAATCACATTCTTTCCCATATATAATTAAAATTTAAATATTGTTCATAAAATTATCTATAGTTATTATGACATAAATTTGACCAATGGTCAATAAAATTATAAAAAAGTATTGACCATCGGTCATAAAAGTAATAATATATAGGAAGTGACCAACAGTCATAAAATCAAAAGAAAGGAAGACCAAAATGTTAAAAATAGCAGAAAAAATATGTAAGCACAAAAAGATAATATTCATAATTGCAATGTTGTTGTTAATTCCATCATTTGTAGGAATGCAAGCAACAAGAGTTAATTATGATATATTAGCGTATTTACCAGATAATGTAGATACAGTTCAAGGTGAAAACATATTAACAAATGAATTTAATATGGGTTCATATTCAATTGTTATTACAGAAAACATGAGTACAAAAGATATACAAAAATTAGAGGATAAGTTTAAAAAATTAGATAATGTAGAAAAAGTAGCAAGTGTAGCAGATGTATTAGGATCAAATACACCAGAAGAAATGCTACCAGATGAGATAAAAGATATAGCATATAAAGATGGAGATACAGCAATTTTAGTAACATTTAAAGAAGGAATATCTTCAGACAAAACATTAGAATCAATAGAGCAATTGAGAAAAATTGCAGATAATCAATGTAAAATAAGTGGAATGTCAGCTTTAGTATTAGACACAAAGGACATTGCAAATTCAGAAATTATTGTATATGTGGTCATTGCAGTTATTTTATGTATGATAGTTTTACAATTTGCATTAGATTCATATTTAGCACCAGTATTTTTATTAGCAAGTATAGGAATTGCAATTCTATACAATATGGGTTCAAACGTATTTTTAGGAGAAATATCTTATATTACAAAAGCAATTAGTGCTGTTTTACAATTAGGTGTAACAATGGATTTTGCAATATTCTTGTATCACAGTTATAAAGCAGAAAAAGAAAATTATAATAATAATGATGAAGCAATGGCACATGCAATATCAAAAACATTAATATCAGTAGTAGGAAGTTCATTAACTACAATAGCAGGATTTTTAGCACTTTGCAGTATGAACTTAACTTTAGGAAAAGACATAGGAATAGTAATGGCAAAAGGTGTATTTTTAGGAGTAGTATCAGTTGTTACAGTATTACCAGCAATGTTATTAATATTTGATAAAGCAATAGAAAAAACAAAACATAAAGAAATATTACCAAGATTTGAAAAATTAAAGAACTTTAATATAAAACACTATAAAGCAATAATAGTAACATTTTTAATAATATTACCAATAGCAATTTATGGATATTCAAATATCAGTGTATATTATGATTTAAACAAAACATTACCACAAACACTACCAAGTATAGAAGCAACAAATACACTAGAAGACAAATTCAATATGGTATCAACAGAACTTGCATTAGTAAGTAAAGACGTTCCAACTTACAAGGTAAATGAAATGTTAGACAAAATCCAGGATTTAGATGGAGTTGAATTTGCATTAGGATATTCTTCACTTGTTGATAATGGAATACCAGAAGAAATAATACCAAATAGCATAAAAGATATACTTCAAAATGACAAATACCAATTAGTTGTAATTAGTTCAAAATATGAACTTGCAACAGATGAATTAAATAATCAAGTTGATAAAATAAATTCAATAATTAAAGAATATGACGACAATGCCTTACTTGCAGGTGAAGGACCATTAATGAAAGACTTAGTAGAAATTAGTGATCATGATTTTAATAGTGTAAATAGTGTATCAATAGCAGTTATATTTATAATAATGATATTTGTATTAAAATCAATTTCATTACCAGTAATTTTAATGATGGTAATTGAATTTGCAATATTCTTAAACATGGGAATATCAACATATACAAATACAACATTACCATTTATAGCATCAATAGTAATAGGAACAATTCAATTAGGAGCAACAATAGATTATGCAATTTTGATAACAACAAAATATATCAATTATAGAAAAGAAGGAAAAGACAAAAAAGAAGCAGTGTCAGAAGCCTTAGGAACATCTATAAGCTCAATTATAGTTAGTGGATTATGTTTCTTTGGAGCAACATTTGGAGTTGGTGTCGTTTCTAAAATAGGAATGATTGGATCACTATGTACACTTATGTCAAGGGGAGCAATTATAAGTATGTGTACAGTAATTATGGTATTACCAGCATTCTTATTATTGTTTGATAAAATTGTATGTAAGTCTACAGTGGGAATGAGGCAAATAAAAAATTAATTGTAATATTTTTTACTTGTCGGTTCCCCCGAAATGTTACTTCATAAAAAATATATATTAAATAAATAGAAATTGGGATAAAATTTGGAAAGGAAGGATTCTAAAATGAAGAGTAATAAAGTAATTTCAAAAATAGTAGCAAGTACATTGTTATGCTCAATGGTAGGTTATACACTTCCTGTATTTGCATATACAAAAGATGAAACAGTATATTCTAAATTAGATAGTGAAGGGAAAAATTATAAAACAATAGTTAGTACACATATAGAAAATAGTGAATATGCTGATACAATAAATGATATGTCAGATTTACTAAATATAAAAAATACAAGTGGTGATGAAACATATACACAAGATGGTAATAAATTTGTATGGAATGCAAATAAAAATGATATTTATTATCAAGGTGAATCAGAAAAAGAATTGCCAATAGAGTGTGAAGTAAAATATGAATTAGATGGAAAAGAAGTTTCTGCAAATGAGATTGCAGGAAAAAGTGGAAAGGTGAAAATAACTTTACAATATACAAATAAAGAAGAAAGAACAATTAATATTAATGGTAAGGATGAAAAAATGTATGTGCCATTTGTAGTTGTTGCTGGAACTATTATAAAAGATGAAAATGCAAGAAATGTAGAAATATCATCTGGTAAAGTAGTGGATGATGGAACAAAAACTGTAGTAGTTGGTATGGCAATGCCAGGTTTACAGGAAAGTTTAGGAATTTCTAGTGATAAAATTGAGATTCCAAATAATATAGAAATTACAATGGATGCAACAAATTTTGAAACAAGTAGTATAATGTCATATATTACACCTAAAGTTATAGAAGAAGATGATTTAACAATATTTGATGATTTAGACGAAATGTATGATAAAGTAAATACTTTACAAAGTTCTATGAATCAAATTCAAGATGGGTCAAACACATTAAAAGATGGAACAACAGAATTAGAAGCAGGTGCAAATACTTTAAAGAATGGTGTTAATACAGCATATAGTGGAGCTCAAACAATAACATCAGAAGTAGAAAAATCAACACAAAGTTTAAAAAATGATAATTCAGAAGCTTTAGATAATGCAACTTTAGAATCAATAAAAAAACAAGCTGCTGAAAGCAGTAAATTAACAGATGAACAAAAGGCACAAATAAAAGCTCAAGCTCAATCAGGCGCAACATTAACACAAGAACAAAAAAATCAAATTTCTGCACAAGCTAAAGCAAAAGCAGTATTAACAGAAACACAAAAGACACAAATAACAGCATTAGCAAAACAAGGAGCAGTATTAACAGATGCGCAAAAAGCACAAATAACAGCACAAGCTAAAGAAAAAGCAGTATTAACAGATGCACAAAAAACACAAATAATAGCAAATGCACAATCAGCATATCCAACAACACTAACAGAAACAGAAAAAGCATTAATACTAACAACAGCTCAAAATACAGCAACACAAACAGCAGTGGCAACAGCACTAGAAACAGCCCAAAGCACAGCAACCAAAACAGCAGTAGCAACAGCATTAAATGTGGCGCAACAAATAGCAACACAGACAGCTGAAACAACAGCATTAGAAACAGCACAACAAATAGCAACACAAACAGCAATAACAACAGCATTATCAACAGCTCAAAGTACAGCAACTACAACAGCAATGCAAACATCAACAACAGTTGCAAAACAAGTTGGAAATCAAGCTAAAAAAACATTTACAAATAAAGTAGTCTCACAAATGAGTACATTAGGAAATGGTTTAAATCAATTAACCTCTGGCTTATCAGAATTAAACAATGGAGCTACAACATTAGCAAACGGTACAACTCAAATTAATGATGGAGCAACAACTCTAGCAGATGGAATAAAAACATTTAATGAAGAAGGAATCAAAAAAATCTGTAATTATATAAATGGAGATGCCAAAGATTTAACTACAAGAGTTGAGAAATTAACAGAATTATCTAAAGAATATAACAATTTTACAATGCTAGACGGAAAAAATTCAGGTGAAGTTAAATTTATTATGATTATTGATGCAGTAAAACAACAAACAGAAAATGAACAAAATAAAGAAGAAGCAATAGTAGAAGAAAATAAATAAAGATTTTCTAGAAAAGGTGAACTTAAATGTTCATCTTTTTCTTTTAGAAAGAATGCTGTTTTTATATATCAATTTATATTGCTTTTTTCGGCAATATGTAATAAAATAAACAACGAATAATGTGATAATAAAAACGAAAATAAAAATATATATCATAAATTGTAAAAAAGTTTTTCTAGATAATAGACTAGAAAAGACAAAAACCACAAAGGACAAGTATTAAAATTAGCTTATCAAATAATAAGAGGTGGTAAGGATGTTTCAAAATATAAATGAAGATACAATAGAAATAAATAATAAAGCTGAAAAAGCAAAAAGAAATGTAAACATATTCTCAAATGTTTTAACAAAGGAAAATCTAGCAATATATGTGGTGGCATTTATGATGTCACTAGTAGGCATTGGTGGAGATTTTTCAATATTTAGTATAAGTGTGTTAGGTGCTTGTTTTGCATCATCTGTTCCAGCATTAGGGGTAGTGGCAGTTTCGCTTTTAGGAAACTTTATTAAATTTGGTGTTGGTGGAGGATTAGGCTATTTTTTAACAACACTAGTTTTAATAATAACATTATTTATATTTAAACCACGTTATAATGAAGAAGAACGAAATGAAAAAATAAAAATAGGAAAAAACGTATTTATAGCAACATTAATAATTCAAATTATAAAAATAGCAATGGCACAATTTACATTATATGACGTACTTGCATCAATAACATTATCAATAATAGCATTGGTATTTTATAAAATATTTGTAAATTCCATTGTAGTAGTTCAAGAATTTTACGAAAAAAGAGCATTTTCAATTGAAGAAGTTATAGGTGCTAGCTTAATGCTTGCAATAGCAGTTGGAGGAATTGGAGATTTTAGTGTAGCAGGATTTAGCATTAGAAATATATTAAGTATATTAATCGTTATGGTACTTGGTTGGAAAAATGGAATGTTAATAGGAACAACATCAGGTGTTACAATAGGTGTAACATTAGGAGTAATAACAAATTCAGAGCCAATTATGATAGCTGCATATGCAATTTCAGGAATGATAGCAGGTATATTAAATAGATTTGGGAAAATAGGTGTAGTTGTAGGGTTTGCACTTGGAAATATATTGTTAGCATATGTTGCAAATGGATATACAGTAGAATTAATACATTTTAAAGAAATACTAATTGCATCAATAGGATTACTTTTTGTTCCAAAAACATTACAAATTGATATAGAAGAATTTACAGGAAAATCAAAATTATTGCCTTCAATGTCAGATAGAGCATTAAACAAAAGCAAAGAAGTTGCAGAAAGTTTAAACAATGTATCAAACGCAATAAACGAAATGGCTACAACATATAGAGGACAAGACGATTTAGATGCAGTTGAAAAAGACAATATTAGTTCAGACGAAAATAAAGAAATTTTTATAGGTGAATTATTAAATAATTTAGAACCTTATAAAGACAATATGCTATATGACGATATTGCTAAAGCAGATGGAGAGATAGACAACGAGATTTTTGAATTATTATTAGAAAAGCAAGAAATAAGCAGAAAAGATTTATTACAAATATTTGCGAATTGTAATAGTTACATAGTAGGTGCAGAAGATAACAAAATAAGCAAACAATTAGAAGACAATATAATGCAAATTGTTAGAACTATAAATGTTTCATACAAAGTTGCAAAATCTAATTTTATCTGGAAGAAAAAAGAAGAACAAACTAAAAAGAACATTAGTAATCAATTAAAAAATGTATCTAATGCTATAAAAAGTATGGCAAAAGATATAGAAAAAGACATAAAAGCAGAAGAAAAATATCAAGCAGAAAGATTAGAAATAGTAGATTTATTAAGACAAAAAGAGATAGAAGTTCAAGATATAATGATAAAAAAAGATAATAGATTTATAGTTGAAATATATCTAACTAGATTACTTGAAAATACTAAACTAGAACAAATTGCAGAAATATTAACAAACATTTTAAAAGAATCAATTGTATTAAATGCTGAAGCAACAGTAGGCAAAAAAATAGTATATTTATCAGACGATAAATACATAATGGCAATTGGAATGGCACAAGAAACTAAAAACAACAGTAAACAATCAGGGGATAGTATATTAAATATACGTTTAAAAGATGGAAAATATTTAGTTGCAATTAGTGATGGAATGGGAAGTGGAAAAGAGGCTAAAAATAGCAGTAACCAAACATTACGACTACTAGAAAATCTACTAGTATCAGGATTTGATAAAAAGGCATCTTTAGATTTAATAAATAATGCTTTAATGAATCAAAACAAAGAAACATTTGCAACTCTAGATATAGCAATTATAGACTTATACGAAGGAAATATTGAATTTATTAAAAGTGCAGCTTGTCCAACATATATAAAGAAAAATAAAAGAGTTCAAATGATAAAATCGAATTCATTGCCAACAGGAATATTAGAAGAAAGTAAATTAGAAACATTTGACAAAGATATAAATGATGGCGAAATTGTAGTGCTATGTTCAGATGGGATTCTAGATTCTAATGTAGAATATAAGAATAAGGAATTGTGGATAAAGTATTTGTTAGAAGATATAGAAACTACCAATACGCAAAAGATTGCTAATTTGATTTTGGAAGAGTCTGTTGATAATAATTATGGTATTGCAAAAGATGATATGAGCGTAGTTGCATTTAAATTTAGACAAAAGTAGTGTTTGTAATTATACATTTTAATTTAATACAAAAGAAGGCTTGAAATATAAGATTTTTATTACATTCCTCGGCTTATTACGAAATTTACGAAATTCTAACTTGTTTTTATGGCACCCTTCCATTAAAAATGAACTCTTTCCATAAAAGCTACGTAAGAATTTCTAAAATTTCTCTATGCACATTCGTCATTGCATTCAAATCTTATATTTCAAGTCTTTCTTATAATATTAAATTATTAAAACAAATTGCTAAATCAAAAGAAATATGATATAGTAATTTAGAAATAAATTAGGAGGAATAATTGCATTGAGTAGAGGAAGAAGATATGAAGAACCTAAATTAAATATGAAAAAAGTTTTTGCAGTTATAGTTGCAATAATAGTAATTATAATGTGTATTGTAATGTTAAAAGGAATTTTAAGTAAAGATACTAAACAAGGAAAAATAGTTAGCAAAGATTATTTTGCATCATATCAAAATAACAAATGGGGAGTAATTGATTCAAATGGAGATAATGTAATAGACCCTAGTTATGCAGAAATGATAATTGTTCCTAATAGTAAAAATGATGTATTTTTATGTACATATGATGTAGATTATGATAACAACACATATAAAACAAAGGCTTTAAATAGTGAAAATAAAGAAATTTTTACAGAATATGACTATGTTGAGGCAATATCAAATAAAGATGAAAATAACAACTTGTGGTATGAAAATGATGTTGTGAGAGTTAAAAAAAGTGGCTTATATGGCTTAATAAATTTATCTGGAAAAGAATTATTGCAATGTGAATATGACAAAATAGAAGCTTTAGAAGGTGTGCAAAACACATTTAAAATTACTAAAGATGGTAAAGTAGGAATTGCAGACAATAAAGGAAATGTTTTAATAACACCATCATATGCTGAAATTACAAGTTTAGATAAAGACAAAAGCCAAGGATTTATAGTGAAAAACAGTGATGGAAAATACGGAATAGTAGATACAGCTAATAAACAAGTTTTAGAAACAAAATATGATACAGTAGAAAAAATCTATAGAAATGATTATTATGTTGTAACAGAAAATGGAAAACAAGAAGTTGTAAAAAAAGCTGGAGATAAAGTTTTAAGTGGAAATTATGACAAAATTGAAGCTATATTACAAAATCCTGAAAATGGAATTATATATAAGCAAAAAGAAAAATACGGAATTATGAATTTATCAGGAGATGTAGTTATAAAACCAGAATATGAAAAGTTAAAAGAAGGAGCGTCTGGAAGTATTATAGCTAAAAAAGATTCAAAATATGGAATAATAGACTTACAAGGTAATCAAAAAGTAGAATTTAAATATCAAAATCTTTCATATAATGAAAAAGCAGATTTATATATAGCTGAAGACGACCAATATGAAAATGAAATTTTAGATAGCAATTACCAAGTAAAACAAACTGGATATTTAATAGAATTAAATACAGATAAAGGATATATGGAATTAAATCAAAATAATTCATATAAATATTACAACTTTAAATTTGAAGAACAAAATGCAGAAAACATATTTACATCAAATACATTATTTGCAAGCAAAAAAGATGGAAAATATGGATTTGTAGATAAAAATGGAAAAACAGTTGTAGATTACATTTATGATGATGTAACAAGCCAAAATAGTTATGGATATGCTGGAATAAAAAAAGACGGAAAATGGGGAGCAATTGATAAAGACGGAAAAGTAGTAAAAGAACCAACATATAATTTAGACGATTATTTAAAAATAGACTTTATTGGTGGATGGTATCTAGGAAAAGACATAAATATGAATTATTATAGAAAATAAGGTTATAGGTAATTCCTAAAAAACCTAAATATAGTAAATAAGGAACTAAAGAAAATGGAACTAAAGACGAACTATCAATATACATATTTTATACACCCTTTTGCAATAAAAGAGGGAAATTACCAAAAATATATATTAAAAATGTTAAAAGATAAAAATTGTAACTTAAAAACATTTCAAAAAGAAAAAGATTTGAGAACATATCAATACTTTTTGCCAGAAACAAGGAAATTTTTATTTTCAAGTTTTGGATTTGGAAAAGAAAAAATTAGAAAATTAGAAGAATTATCAATAGACACAAGAGCAGCATTACTTGCAAAATATCCTTGTAATATATTTGAATATTCAATACCAGAAGATATTCAAGGGAAAATAGATGATAAAAAAGGGATATTTTTTGCAATAACAAAAATTGATATTATATGTTTTAATACAGGAATATGTTTCTTATTAATGAAAACAAATATAGAAGATGACTATAATTTCGCAAATGTCCTAAATTTCAATTATAAATTTAGAGATATAAACCAAGAAGGAAATAATTTAGATGCAGATGACATAGAAATAAAAATCAGTTAAAATTAAAAAATAACATGAGATGAACA
>OJME01000222.1_pt1 | contig 53010 bp, 42 predicted proteins | sample 1597151 | NCBI WGS metagenome assembly OJME01 (sample SAMEA2452118, study PRJEB22498) | human gut metagenome | biome: human feces; feature: human gut; material: feces | place: Australia | collected 2012
CTATCTCTCTTTTCTTTTTTCTGAACTTTTGTCCAATATCTATTGTAGCACTACAAGCAATGGATATTTTATTAATAAAAAAGTGCTTGACAATCGTCGGGTTATGCTTTATAATATCAATATATGCAAAATGCGGTGACGGAATTATCCGAAACAGTGTCGGTAAAGAGAAAAGGCGGTGGGTGAAAGCCTTTGCGGCAAGTTCGGTGGCTAACCTGAGCGGTGCTGAAAACAGCAACGTATGCTCTGCGTTAAAGGGCTTCGAGTGGTCGGGCGATGAGTTCGGCAATTTGGGTGGTAACACGGAACTGTCGGTTTCGTCCCATGTTTAGGGACGAGCCGTTTTTTTATTTTGCGAATAATTTCATTTGGAAGGATCTGAATTTATGGAATGGACAGGACTTAATGAACTGCGTGAATCTTATCTGAAATTTTTTGAGAGCAAGGGCTGCTTGAGACACAAGAGCTACCCTCTCGTACCTCAGAACGATAACAGCCTGCTGCTTATCGTTGCAGGTATGGCGCCTCTGAAACCTTACTTCACAGGCCAGGAAACACCTCCGAGAACAAGAATGACAACTTGTCAGAAGTGTATCAGAACCGGCGATATTGAAAACGTTGGTAAGACGGCAAGACACGGCACATATTTTGAAATGCTTGGTAACTTCTCATTCGGCGATTACTTCAAGAAAGAGGCTATCGCATGGGCTTGGGAGTATGTTACACAGGTACTCAAACTGCCAAAGGACAGACTTTATATCTCTGTTTATGAGGACGATGACGAGGCTGAGAAGATATGGCATGAGGACGCTGGCGTTCCAATGGATCATATCGTAAGAATGGGCAAGGAAGACAACTTCTGGGAGGCTGGAACAGACGGCCCTTGCGGTCCATGCTCTGAGATATATTTTGACAGAGGAGAGAAATATGGCTGTGGCAAGCCTGACTGTAAGGTCGGCTGCGACTGCGACAGATATATGGAGTTCTGGAACCTTGTGTTCACACAGTTTGAAAGACATGAGGACGGCACTTACACTCCACTTAAGCAGAAGAACATCGACACAGGTATGGGTCTTGAAAGACTTGCTTCTATCATGCAGGACGTTGACTCTATCTTTGACGTTGATACAGTAAAGGCTATCAGGGATCATGTTTGTAAGATAGCAGGCTGCGAGTACGGCAAGGAGTACAAAAAGGACGTTTCTATCAGAGTTATCACAGACCATATCCGTTCTGTAACATTCATGGCGTCAGACGGAATTTTGCCGTCAAATGAGGGCAGAGGCTACGTTATGAGACGTTTGCTTAGAAGAGCCGTTCGTCACGGAAAGCTTCTCGGCATAAACGGACTTTTCCTCAAAGACCTTGTAAAAACTGTTGTTGACTGCAACAAGTGTGAGTATAACGAGCTTGAAGAAAAGTATGACTATATCGTAAAGGTGCTCACAACTGAGGAGCAGAACTTCAACGCCACTATCGACAGAGGTATGAAGATACTTGACGATCTTATCGCGCAGATGCAGAAAGACGGCAAGACGGAGCTTGACGGTGAGAGCTGCTTTAAGCTTTCCGACACATACGGTTTCCCTATCGACCTTACAAGAGAGATCCTTGAAGAAAAGGGCATGACCTGTGACGAAGAGGGCTTTGCTGAGTGCTATGCAAAGCAGAGAGAAACAGCCAAGAACGCTCATGCTGCAACAAAGTATATGGGTGCAGACGAAACTGTTTTCCATAAGATAGACAAAGATTTCCACACAGAGTTCATCGGCTATGACAAGCTCGAGGGCGACAGCGAGATATCATTCATCACAACTGATGATGAGCTTATCGAAAACGCAAAGGCTGGCGATGAAGTATATATCGTATCTTCACAGACGCCATTCTATGCAGAGAGCGGCGGACAGGTGGGCGATATCGGTACTATCGTTACAGAAAGCGGTAAGTGCAGAGTCGTTGACACACAGAAAGTCGTTGCAGGCAAGTTCGCTCATAAGGCAGTTGTTGAAGAGGGCGAGATAGCTGTAGGTCAGAAGGCTCACTTCACTGTTGACAGAAAGACACGTTATGCTGTTATGAGAAACCATAGCTGCGCACATCTGCTTCAGGCTGCACTGAGAAAAGTTCTTGGTGAACATGTTCATCAGGCAGGTCAGCTCGTTGATGCCCACAGACTTAGATTTGACTTCTCTCACTTCAACGCAATGACAGCAGAGGAGAAGCTAAAGGTCGAAGCACTTGTAAACAAGTATATCCTTGAAGCTCTTGATATAAAAATGGAAGAAATGCCTATCGCAGAAGCTCAGAAGCTTGGCGCTATGGCTCTGTTCGGTGAGAAATACGGTGAAACTGTAAGAGTTGTAACAATGGGTGACGGTGACGAAACAGCTTCTATCGAGTTCTGTGGCGGTACACATCTTGACAATACTTCAAGAATAGGTCTGTTCAAGATAATCTCCGAAAGCTCTGTAGCTTCAGGCGTAAGACGTATCGAAGCCGTAACAGGCAGAGGCGTTCTGGAGCTTGTTGAGGAAAGAGCCGCAACTATCCAGCAGGCGGCTGAAAGCCTTAAGCTTGCCAATCCACTGGACATCGTAAAGAGATGCCACACTATCATGCAGGAAGTCAAGGATCTTGAAAAGGAAAGAGACGCTTTGCAGGCAGAGATAACAAATCTCAAAACAAAGTCACTGTTCGATAACCCATATGAGGTAAACGGCGTTAAGGTAGTTACTGCAATGCTCACAAATACAAGACCTGATATGCTCAGAAAAATGGGCGACGAGCTTAAAGCAAGAGAAGCTGACGCAGTTGCAGTTGTTGCAGGTGTTGACGGTGAAAAGGCAAACCTTGTTGTAGTTTGCGGCAAGAATGCTGTTGCAAAGGGTGCGCACGCAGGCAAGATAGCAGGCAAGGTAGCAGCACTCACAGGCGGTAAGGGCGGCGGACGTCCTGACTCTGCTATGGCTGGTATAGGCGACAGATTCAAGATCGACGAAGCTCTTGACAAGGTAAACGAAATAGTTGGCGAATTTGTAAAATAATATGGGCAAAGGCTGTGCAAAATGCTGTGCAGCCTACCCCTTTTTGAAAGGCGGAGAGATAAATGGAAGATTGTCTTTTTTGTAAAATTATTTCCGGGGAAATACCTTCAAAGAAAATATACGAGGACGAGCTGACATACGTTTTTGAGGACATTGCTCCTACAGCTCCGATTCATTATCTTGTTATCCCTAAGCAGCATATTTCAAAGCTTGACGAGATAACCCCTGAGAACAGTGCAGTTATCGCACATATCTATGAAGTTATCGCAAAGCTTGCCAAAGACCTCGACCTTAAGGACGGTTTCAGAGTTGTTTCCAACTGCGGCGAGCAGGCAGGACAGAGTGTTTTCCACATTCATTTTCATCTTCTTGCAGGCAGACCACTTGCTTGGCCAGCCGGTTAAAGAAATAAAACGGGCGGGTAAATTTCTTATCCGCCCTTAGTTTTAAGGGGGACGGCGGCAATGGTGAGAAAAAGCTGTTATATCGGCTTTTCGTATTTTGCAGGACTTCTTCTCTGTACCATTGGCTGGGGCAGGAACAACGCAGTTTTTGCACTTGCGTCAGCGTGTGTAGCCATTACAGCCTTTGCGCTTTTTAAGAGATACCGAAAGCATATAGCTCTCTGCTTTGTTTCGTTCCTGATAGCGGTGGGAGTCAATACCGCTTATACTCACATTTTCTATGATAAACTGACAGCTTTAGACGGAAAGACCGTCACAGTTAAAGGCGAGATAACCGACATAAGCTATATAGGCTCTGACACCTGTCGACTAAGTGTCAATGGTACCGTTGGGGGAGTAAAAGGCAGGCTGACCTTTTATGCAGATGACATTGAATATGATTACTATGACAATATCGTGGCGACAGTAAAGGTCAGCAGGATAAAAGACAGCATCAATTTCAAATCAGAGCAGTATGACCGGCCTAAAGGCATTTTTCTCCAAGGCTCTACCGCTGAAAGCATAGAAGTCACAGGCGGTGGAAACACCATTTTACGCAGTATAATGCACTATCGTGACAAGATGTTCATATTGATAAACGATATCATAGGCGGAGATGAGGGCGGTTTTGCCACTGCAATGCTCTGCGGAGATAAAACTGAGCTTTCAAAGCAAACGAAGCTCACGGTCTATCGTAGTGGCATAGGTCATATATTTTCCGTGTCGGGAACTCATGTGGTCATAATAAGTGCCATGACAGGCTGGCTCATGCAGAAACTAAGCAAGGATAAGCGTGTGATATTTGCCGTCCAAACTGTTGCAGTGTGGGCGTTTGCGGTTTTTGCAGGATTTTCAGTCTCCGTTGTGAGGGCGGCTGTTATGCTGACCTTGGTCACTGCCGCACCGCTCCTTTACCGCAGACCAGACCCAGCAAATACTCTCTGCCTTTGCGCTGTTGTAATACTCACTCTTTCGCCATATGCGGCGGCGGACTGCTCGTTTTTGCTGTCATTCACAGCTGCGTTTGTTATAAGCGTTGTATGCCCGAAAGCGGTGACAATGGTAAAGCGCAGGGATATTCTTGGCAACATTGAGCGTGAAATAGTCACAGCGGTGACGATACTTTTTTGCACAATGCCTGTTCAGCTAATGTTTTTCAGTGAAATATCTCTTGTTGCACCACTATCAAATATCCTGCTGGTGCCTGTCTGTACCCTTGCTCTGGGTCTGACGGTAATAACTGCGGTAACAGGCGGTGCGGCAATAATAGCCTATCCTGTGCTGACGGTGGTAAAGTATCTTCTGAAAGTCGTTCTGTTTCTTGCTGAGCTGTTTTCAAAATTCAGCTTTGCCTATCTTCCTCGTGGAGTAAGACCACTTGGTCTTGTAATGCTTGTTACCTGCCTTGTGCCTGTGGCGGTCATGTTTCTGAGAAAGTCAGTGAAGCTTGGGGCTTTTTGCACTGCTCTAATGCTTGTATGTTGGACAGCGGTGTATAATTTTTCTCTTGCTTTTGGAGGCTCGGTAAAGATAGTTGTAATGCCAAAAGGAAATGCCGTGCAGGCTGTGCTGTATGATAAAACAAAAGGTATGGTTTTCGATATGGGCAGTAAGGGCAAGCTCAACAGCGGTATGGAAAGCTTTTTGGAGCTTTACGGCATAAAAGAGCTAAAAGGCGCATTTATAGAAAGCGAACAGTATTACACTATAACGAAATATAACGAGCAGATGACTATACGACCTGACAGATTTTATATAAATGGCGAGCCTGATAATGACAGCGAACTGCCGTTCATGACAGGCGCACAGCTTGATTGGAACGGTGTTAAGATAGAAGCATTGGAGGACGGCTATAAAATTACCACTGAGGGCTGTGTGGTCACTATAGAAAAAGGTTCTGTCACCATAAACGGCAGGAACCTTGACACAACAGATGAAGAATACCCATTGATGATAGATATGAAAATTTCGCAGATAAGGAGGATGGACTATGGCTTTGCTTACGGCTTCGGCTCTTGGTAAAACGGTAAGAGAGAATGATATCGACAGCCTTTATTATTTTTACGGACATGATACAGCGGCACTTGAAAGCTTTACAAAAAGGCTTGTGAACAAGCTTTGCCCTGCTGACGCTCAGGTCATGAACTTTCATAAGCTTGACGGCAAAAATCTTGATTTTCCAATGCTTACAGACGCTTGCGAAGCTCTGCCTTTTATGGCTGAACGTGTGGTGGTGACTATAAACGACCTTAATATAGACGCAGTGACTAAGGACGATCTGGACGATTTGAAAAAGATCCTAGGCTCTCTTGGCGAAACCACCACAGTGATAATCTATGCCACAGGAGTTGACCTTTTCAAGAACAAAAAGTATCTTACAGACAAAAACAAGCGCTTTGCAGATTTCTGCGAAAAGCACGGCACTGTCTGCAACTTTGAATACAAAAGGGCTTCCGACCTTGGAAAGTCTATATCCACCTATCTTGCAAAAAGCGGCTGTACCATAACAAAAAGCAATGCAGAGTACCTTGCAAACCTCTGCTTGTGCGACACTGCATTTATCAGCAAGGAGCTTGAAAAGCTTTCGGCTTATGCAGAGGGCAGGGAGGTAACAAGAGAGGATATCGACTTGCTTTGTATCAGGCGTATCGAGTCGGACGGATATTCTCTTGCAATAAATATCCTCAGAGGCAATGCGGCAATGGTCTTCACACGTTTGCGTGAACTCGATGTGCAGAATTATGAACCATATGCTATAATAGGAATAATCGGCTTTTCCCTTGCGGATATCTATAGGGCGAAGCTTGCACGTTCCTCTGGCAGGAGCGTTGCAGACGTGGCTAAAGATTTTTCCTATGCGAAAAACAGAGAGTTTGCAGTAAAAAACGCCTATTCCGAGTGCGGAAATATCTCGGCGGAGCGTATAAGAAAAACGCTGGAGATACTTTCTGAAACTGACCTTATGCTCAAAACAAGGTCACGGGGAAAAGACGGCGATATGCTCACCCTCGAGCAGGGGCTTGCAAGGTCAATGGCGTTAAGGTGTTAGTAAATGGAAAAACTTAAAATATCAAGGGCAATAATCGTTGAGGGAAAATATGATAAGATAAAGCTTTCGTCCATAGTTGACGGCGTTATAATCGTCACTAACGGCTTTCGTATCTATAAAGACCCTGACAAGGCAGCGCTTATAAGATACTATGCTCAGCATGGCGGAATAGCAATTCTTACAGACTCTGACACAGCAGGCTTTCGCATAAGAGGGCATATAAAGGGTATCGTCCCCAAAGGCGATATCGTGAACGTGTATGTTCCTGAGATATTCGGCAAAGAAAAACGCAAAACAGAGCCGTCAAAAGAGGGCTTGTTAGGGGTCGAGGGCGTTCCTGCGGATATTATCAGGGAAGCCTTTGAAAAAGCAGGCATTATAGGCGAAAAGGTTGCAGACAGAGAACTCATGACCAAGCTTGACTTTTATGAGCTATGTCTAAGCGGCAGACCTGACAGCAGCAGGCTCAGACAGCTTGTGTGCGAAAAGCTGTCGCTGCCCAAAAAGCTCACTGCAAACGCACTGCTTGAAGTGTTGAACACAATGCTTGATAAAGAAAGCTTGCAAGCACTCATAGAGAAATTGACCGCAGAAAACAATAAAGACAAGGAGAATAGCGTTGGTTAGTCTTGAATTTTTATATTTCTTTCTTCCTGTTTTTATGGGAGTATACGCTTTGTCAGGGGTGCGTTTCAGAAAAGCCGTGTTCCTGCTTGGAACAGTTGTGCTGTGTCTGTGGGTGTCCACATGGGGGATAATACCAATGGCGGTGTGTGCTGTTGTATCATACTTTTGCGGCAGGCTTATCCACCGCTTTGCAGACAAAAAAGGACTTAAAAGGCTATGGCTCATATTATCGGTGGTAGCAAATATGGCAGTGCTTCTTGTATTCATAAGAAGCGGTCACAGCAGCTATGACGTGACGTCTATATTCACAGGCAAAGGCGCAATGCTAAAGCTTTTCCCAGTGTGGGGAGCGGGCGTTTTCACTCTCCATGGCATTTCCTACTGCATGGATATTTATAGGAAAGAAATAGAGCCTGAGAAGAATTTTCTTTTGGTATCTCAATATATATGCTTTTTTCCATGCTTTTACTGTGGACCGATACTCAGATTTTCAGATATGAGCGAACAGCTTAGAAAACCTGTCATAACCTCCGGAAAGCTTGCAGAGGGCATAAAGCTTATGCTTATAGGCTTTGCGGAGAAGCTTTTTCTGTCGGATCCTATGTACGAGATGTGGCAGCACATAAGGGGAGTAAGTGCAGATTCGCTCTCCGCCGCTTGTGCATGGCTTGGGATAATAGCTTTCTCATTTGCGTTCTACTATGAGCTTAGAGCTTATTCGCATATTGCAAAGGGTATTGGTTCAATGCTCGGCTTTGAACTTCCTGATAACTTTGATCTGCCGTTTATGTCAGCAGGATTCAATGAGCTTATAAAACGATTTGCCTGCACCTTTTATAGTTGGGTGAGAGATTATTTCTACAGACCTATATGTAGAAATAAAGACAGCGTTTGCCTTTGGGCATTGATACTGTCTGTGCTTGCAGGCTCGGTTTGGTATGGCTACGGCAGACACACAATGCTGTGGGCAGCGTTTATTTGTGTTATGCTTGGCATAGAATATCTCTTGAAAAATATTCTTGCGGCTGTGCCGACAGGGGTAAGATGTGCAGTAATGAATGTTCTGTTTCTTATAGGTCTGCCGTTTCTTGCGATAGACAGCCTGCCTTCAGCCTGCGGATATGTTGCCGCAATGCTCGGCGGGGGAAGCTTTGCAGGAGATGTTCTTGCATCGTATGTGATAAAAACAGGAGTTGTGATGTATCTTATCTGCGGCTTTTTTGCAACAGGTATCGGCAGATATCTCAAACGCAGGATAATGCAGCTCAATACTAATATAGTTTACATAATCGAGCCAATGCTCACTATAGGATTTCTGCTTATCAGTACAGCGTTTCTTGTGGGCGGAGGTAATTCGTCTATGAATTTATTCGTGAGATAAAATGGGAGGAGTGAACATTAATGAAAAAGGCTGCTGATTATATCGCAGTAAGCGCATTTTTTGTAATAGTCATAATGTTTGCGGCATATACTCTCGTGATGGGCAGACATGGATCTGAAAGTGAAAAGGCAGACAGCTCAGATATAAGACATAACGTTCAGACCTATGTTAGCAGTAATTTTCCTCTAAGCTCAAATTGGAAGTCGCTCAGAACGACCATGTTTGTGATGACTGGTAAGAAAAATTTTGATAATATCTATATCCTTAAAGATCGTCTTGTAGAGATCACAGATTTTGATAAGGACAGGCTTGATAAAAATATCTCGCAGATAAATGATTTTTCAGAAAACACAGATACACCTGTATATGTTATGTTAGCTCCGACTGCCGCAGGTATCTATTCTGCTAAGCTGCCTGCTTATACTTCAAACACAGACCAGCGTGAAATGATAGATAATATCTATTATGACCTAGACAGCAGGATAGACACCATAGATACGTTTTTTCCTATGTATTCTGCAAGAAATAATTACGTTTACTATCGTACGGATAGAAAGTGGACTTCCTTCGGGGCATATTTTGCCTATGCAGACGGCATAAAAGAGCTGGGTTTTGAGCCGGTCGTTCTTTCCAATTACGATCAAGAATATACCTCAAATTCTTATTATGGGGGACTTTACAGTGAACTTTGCTATAACAGCATAGGCGCAGACAGAGTGAACATCTTCCGTTCGAAGTATAAGACTACTGTGGATTCTGTGGAGCTTTACAGAGGAGATCAGGTGCTTACCTCAAAATCTGTTTATTTTAGATCTGCACTGAAAACAGCAGATAAAACTGCTATCTTCCTGCAAGGTGACAACTTTACTAAGGCAACGGTCAAGACAACTGCAGAGGACGCACCAAAGCTTCTTATCATCAAAGGAAGCTATGCCAATACCCTTGTGCCGTTTCTTACCCCACACTACAGCGAGATAACCTTGGTAGACCCTGACAAGCTCAAAGAGGAGGGCAAGACCCTTTCTGACGTGGCAGATACGAGTGCATATGACCAGATATTATTTATGTATGACTGCGACCAGTTTGCAGATGAAACAAATTTTGACCTGCTCAAATAATATGGGCTATGTACTTGAAAAAATGGAGCAGGTGTGATATAATAAAGAAAATGCCGTACAAGGAATGTGCGGCATAATGTATGTCTGAATATTTGAGAGGGTGTTTGATGTGAGTGAGCAAAAAAACAGACTTGATCTTATTGATCTTAATGACTATCCCGTATCTTGGTGGCTGAAACTTCTTGATCTCGGTCATAAGATAGTTCAGGATCCTGCCGCCTACAGCGAGGCTTGCAAGGGCAAGATAATGGGTACTCTTTTCTATGAGCCGTCAACAAGAACGCAGATGTCTTTTCAGACCGCTATGCTACGTCTTGGTGGAACGATAATAGGCTTTGACAATCCTGCCACTTCTTCCGTTGCAAAGGGAGAGAATATCAAGGATACCACAAAGATAGTTTCCGGCTATGCCGATATCATGGTAATGCGTCACCCTACTGCTGGATCGGTAAAGGCTGCGGCACTCACTGCTGATTGCCCCGTTATCAACGCAGGCGACGGCGGACACCTCCACCCAACACAGACACTTACAGACCTGCTTACACTTAGAGAAGAAAAGGGCAGACTTGATAACCTGACCATAGGCTTCTGCGGTGACCTTAAAAACGGCAGAACAGTCCATTCCCTTATTAAAGCAATGGTATGTTTTCCAAACAATAAGTTCATATTAGTTTCAACTTCTGAGCTTGCTTTGCCTGTGTATGTAAAGGATATCCTTGAAGCAGCAGGTATGGAGTATAAGGAGGTCACCGACCTTGAAGAGGTTATCGGTGAGCTTGACGTGCTTTATATGACAAGAATACAGAAAGAACGTTTTGCTTCTGAGGAGGAGTATCTGGCTCAGAGCGGAAATTACATACTCGATACAAGAAAGCTTTCAATGGGAAAGCCTGACCTTATCGTGCTTCACCCTCTGCCAAGAGTGGACGAGATAGCTATCGAGGTGGACGACGACCCGAGAGCAATGTATTTCAAGCAGGCAAAATACGGTATGTATATCAGAATGGCACTCATACTTACAGTAATAAACGGCGATGGTGCTTCGCAGCCGCTTATGAAGGGCAGAGTGCATAAGCACATTGATTGTTCAAATCCTAACTGTATCACTCACCACGAAAAGTATCTGCCGCATTGGTTCAAAGGCGACGGCACAACGCTTGTTTGCGAATATTGTGACGAGAGAACATTGGTGGAATAAAATAAGAGCTTAATGGGGTAAGCAAAGGCTGTGTGTCAGTCTTTGCTTGCCCTTTTTTATTGTGCAGATAGCGTATATTAATAGCCTTGTGATATGCAAAATCGTTAAAAGTAACGAAATTCTTACAATATGGTAACAAACAGTCTTGAATTAACGTTGAGCGTGTGGTATAATTAAAATGGATAAATTTTTTACAGGAGCTTTGATCTAATGAATACACTTTCAGATGAGGAGTTTGAACAGATCTACGGACGAAAGCCTGTCAGAAGGGTGAAAAAGAAAAAAATATACTGGAACAGAATTATTATTGCTTTGATAATACTTATCGGCATTGTGACTGGTCTGGTAAAGCTGACAGCCTTGGTAGTATCAAAGATCAAAGGAGACGATACGCAAAAAACAAACAGGGTATTGAATAATACATCTTCTGTCGCTGTGAAGGAGGACGCTTCTTCTGCTGAGGATAAAAAAGACGAGCCTGCGAAGTATTCTAATATGGACTTTACAGTGTGTGTTGACGCAGGTCATGGTGATTATGACGGCGGCACAACTGACGCCTCAGGAAAAAGATATGAAAAAGACGATAACTTAAAGGTCGCACTTGAGGTGCAGAAATATCTTGAAAAATACGGCGTCAATGTGGTGATGATAAGAGATGATGACTCTTTCCTTGAGCTTGACGAAAGATGTGCAAAGGCAAATAACGCCAAGGCTGATATGTATGTTTCACTTCACCGAAACAGCTATGACGGTGATATTTCGGGAGTTGAGGTTTGGGTGAACAATTCTGAGCCTGAATATGACACAAAGCTTGCACAGAATATACTTGATGATCTTGAAAAGGTAGGTATATCTGAAAATAGAGGAGTACAGTATGGCTACGTTGGCAATTCCGGTGTAAACTACTACATAAATGCCGACACTGTTATGCCAAGCTGTCTTGTGGAGCTTGGATTTATAACCGAGGATGTCGACAATAAGCTTTTTGACGAACACCTTACCGAGTATGGACAAGCTATTGCTGATGGTATAGTTCAGACAGCTGTTGACGTTGGTCTTGTTGATGAAAGTGGCAAAAGACTTATGTCTGAGCAGCTTATCTCACCTGAGAAGCCTGTGAACAATAAGGATTCTTCTTCTGCGGTTGACGCTATGACACAGCCGATGCAGACGGACTCTTCTGCTGACGTTTATAATACTCAGGAAAACGAGTGGTATTGATAACAAAAAATAAAAGCGAACACAGTTCGTTTCTGCTAATGCAGAGAAACCGTGTTCGCATTTTTGTTGTCAAAGCTCTTTTCTGATGAGTTTGAATTTCTCAAATTCTTTCGTCAGGTCTGCCAGAACGTTTTCAAGACCCTTTTCAGAGTATTCTTCGTGATATTCTGCCACAAAGTCTGTTACCTCCGTGACGCACTTTGTGCCGTACCATACTCTGACATAAAGCTCTTTTTCATCGCCGAGAATAGGGTCTATGCGGTAGCTGAAATTGGTGTAATTGCTGCCGGACCAGGTGTTTTTTTCTTCAAAATAGTGAAATGTGGGTATATCAAAATAACCATGGAGCATTGCGTATTTTCCTTTCAAAAATCATTCGTTTATGATATTATAGCATATCACTGTTCCTTTTTCAAGCATTTAGTCTGCTTCTTAATTAAATTAGCCTAAAAAACGTTTACAATTTTGTTAGGAATGTATATTGGAGAATTGTTCAAAATATGTTATAATTAATAATGGTATGACTATTTCAGCGGTATGCTGTCGCAGAAAGGATAAGATCTATGAGCATTACAATAAAAGATGTTGCCAAGGAAGCCGGTGTTTCAGTGGCGACAGTGTCAAGGGTTCTCAACGGAAGCTGTAACGTATCAGATGAGTCAACAAAAAAAGTCAATGAAACTATTGCAAGGCTCAACTATTCTCCGAATTTTCTGGGAAGAAATCTTAGAAAGTGCGAAACGAATGTCATTCTTGTAATTATGCCGACCTCTGAACATTCCCTTTATTCAAAGATAGTCATGGGTATGCAGGAATATGCAGGAAAAGTCGGATACGATATCATAACCGCAGTTTCCTATTCAACCTCGACCGCTGAAACAAGGCAGATGAATATGCTTTTTAACAGAACTGTTGACGGTGTTATCCTTCTTGGCACTCAGTATGACGCAGCTTCGCTTAATAAGCTCGCAGAGAATTATAACGTTGCTCTGTGCTGTGAGGGCGTGGAGGGCGCAAATGTGCTTACTGTCGCTGTTGATGATGAACAGGCTGCGTTTGACGCTGTCGCAGCTCTTATCAAAAAGGGTCATAAAAAGATAGGCTTTATCGGAACGAACTCTGCGGCTATCTCCTCCACTGCAAGAGAGAACGGCTATATAAGAGCATTAAAAGAATATGGCATAGAGATAAAGAATGAATATATCTATAAAGAGTCCTATGACTATGACTGCGGAGGCAGAGCGTTTGAATATTTCAATGCACTTGCTGAGAAGCCTACGGCGATTTTCGCTGTGTCAGACTTGCTTGCTATCTCTGCAATGCACAAGGCAATAGATATGGACATTGATGTGGGCAAAGATGTCGCCATAATGGGATTTGACAATATATCCATGTGTGAGTGGATAATCCCTACGCTTTCAACGGTTGAACAGCCTTGCTCAAAAATGGGCGAGCTTGTTGTGGCAAAGCTTATTGAAAACATGAATAAGACTACTAAGGATAATCATTATTATACTGTTGACCACAGGATAATTTTAAGAGAGTCCACAGGCGACTAATTACTTTCGTAAAAATAGATAGGGGAGAAATAAGGCAGTTTTTCCGTGAAAACTGCCTATTTTCTGTAAGAAAGGATTTTTTAGGGCATGGAGAAATTTACAAAAATACTTGAAACGATAGATGGCTATGTCTGGGGCATACCACTTATCGTACTCATTATGGCTGTGGGAATATTCCTCACCTTTAGGCTAAGGCTTCTTCAGATATTCCACCTGCCAAAGGCACTGAAATTTATGTTTCAGAACGAAAATGGTGGCAAAGGCGAGATATCGAGCTTTGCAGCACTATGCACCGCACTTTCCGCAACCATAGGTACGGGAAATATCGTCGGTGTTGCAACAGCCATTGGTGTGCTTTCAGGCGGACCTGGAGCGCTCCTCTGGATGTGGATAGCGGCACTCCTTGGTATGGCGACAAAGTATTCCGAGGGTTTTCTTGCTATCAAATACAGACGTATGGACGCTGACGGACACGTTTGCGGTGGACCGTTCTATTACATAGAATACGGTATGGGTAAGAAGTGGAAGTGGCTTGCAAAGGTATTTGCGTTCTTTGGTGCTTGCGTTGGACTTTTTGGTATCGGAACTTTCTCTCAGGTGAATGGTATCTCATCGGCAGTTCAGGCTTTCTTTGATCCTAAAAAGGAACATACAGTGAATATTTTGGGTGCTGACTATACATTGGCTGTTATAATCTCTGGACTTTTGATAACTGTTTTTGCCGCACTTGTTATTATCGGAGGCATAAAGAGGATCTCAAGTGTTTCTCAGGTAGTTGTGCCATTTATGGCGGTCGTTTATATAGTTGCCTGCCTTTCACTTATTGTTATAAACATTCAGAGGCTCCCTCACGCTGTCGCTCTTATTTTTGAACAGGCATTCAGCTTTAAGGCTGTCGCAGGCGGATCTCTTCCTACAATGTTCATTGCTATACAAAAGGGTGTTGCCAGAGGAATTTTCTCAAATGAGTCAGGTCTTGGTTCAGCACCTATCGCAGCCGCAGCCGCTCAGACAAAAGAGCCGGTAAGACAAGGTCTTGTTTCTATGTGTGGCACATTTATCGACACTATCGTTGTATGTACTATGACAGGTCTTGCTATCGTAATGATGGGAAGCTACGAGGCTATCAACCCAGTAACAGGCAAGCCTTTTGAGGGCGTTGAGGTCACAAATCACGCTTTCCAGAACGGCTTCTCGTTCCTGCCGTCAATGATACCTGCATTTATTCTTATGGTCTGCCTTGTGTTCTTTGCTTTCACAACTATCCTTGGATGGAACTATTACGGTGAAAGGTGTATGGAATATCTTTTTAACAGCAACATGAAGGTGGTCATGGTCTACAGATATCTCTATATCCTCGCTGTATTTATCGGGCCATATATGACGGTTTCTGCCGTTTGGACGATCGCTGATATCTTCAATGGACTTATGGCACTGCCAAACCTTATAGCGTTGCTTGCTCTCAGCGGTGTTATCAGTAAGGATACAAGGCGTTATGTGGCGAAGTATTCCAGAGCAAAACGAATCAATAAGCTGGTAAGAGCATAGATATCGTATTTTATATGAAGCGGAAACGGCTGAATGTTGTTTCCGCTTTCTTTATGCTGTAGGCTTAATCACCAAAAAAATGAATGGTTATTTGTTGAAATCACCAAAAGTATTTAAAAGAATGTAACAGTGATTGTAACTTTGTTGACAACGATTACATTCAGTGATATAATAGCTTTGTAAGAATCAAGGAAACGTTTTCTAATGAAAACGATCCGTTACGGAGGTTATATATAATGAAAAATTCCAAGCGTGTTATTGCCGGTGCAATGGCTCTCTTGTCAGCAGTGAGCGTAGCTTCATGCGGTAGCTCATCAGGCAGCGATTCAAGCAGCTCTTATGTTGATAAGGTAAAGGTAGCAAGCACCGACGATATTGCTACTATCCCTGATGGTTCGGAAAAGGAGTTGGAGTGGCTTTCTTATTTTGACATAAACCCAACTAAGAAAGAGCCGGAAAAGAGAACCGACCTTACTCTTTTTGAGGAAAAGGGCGGTAAGATCAAGTATTCTCAGACATCATCAATGAACAAGTATGATAAGCTCGCAGCAAGACTTATGTCTAACAATCCACCGGATATGTTCTGGTATGAGCAGTCTATGACATTCCCTGCAAACTGTATCAAGGAAATGTTCCAGCCTGTTGATGATATCGTTGATTTCGACAGTGCTATGTGGAGCGATGTCAAGGACGTTGCAGAGCAGTTCACTCTCAACGGCAAGCACTTTGTTGCACCTATCAACTTCCTGCCAGGTTCTGTTATCACATATGATAAATCTATGATAGACGCTGCCGGTCTTGATGATCCATATGAGCTTTATCAGAACGGCGAGTGGGATTGGAACGCATGGTATGACATGATGTCAGAATATGTTGAGGGCGCTGCTGCTGACGAGGAAAGATACGGCATAAACGGTTGGTTCGCACCATTTATCTTCCAGTCAACAGGTAAGACTCTTATCACATATGACGCTGATAAGGACGAGTATGTTTCAAATCTTAACGACGCTGACTTTGTAAGAGCGTCTGATATGCTTTATGATATCGCAAAGAACGGTATGTACTATCCTGATTGGGTAGGACAGGCAGGCGACGCATTCAAGAAGAATATCCTCTTCTATGCAATGGGTCCATGGGCTTCTACCGGTACACATTCACCAAAGGACGGCGACAATTGGGGCGTAGTTCCAATGCCAAAGGATCCTAACTCTGATACGCTTTATACAACTATCGACATGAATGCGTATATGTGGGTAAAGGGTTCGACAAAGAATGACGCTATGAAGTGCTGGCTCGAGTGTGCAAAGATAGTTTATACTCAGGATACATATAAGGATATCGAGAAGGAGAAGTTCTTTGTAAACAATCCTAACTGGACAGAAGATATGTATAACGTAGCTTACGTTGACCTTGTTACAGACAAGTTCACTAAGATATTTGACCCTGGTTATGGTATCTCCACAACTCTGTCAGATAATGACGCTGCAACAAATGATACTAAGGAAGCTGTTATTCCTTATCTGTATACTTCAGTTATGAAGACAGATGAGAATGGCTCACAGTATACATGGACACAGCTCAAAGAGCAGTATAAGGGTACTGTCGATTCAGAACTTAAAACTCTCAACGAGCAGTATCACGCATATTTGGAAAAGAATAAGTAATATAACTTGCCATATAAAGACGGACGGAATTTATTTCGCCCGTCTTTTTTGTTGTAATGTCAGAAAAAATGTGATATAATCATAGAGTACATTAAGATTTAATTAAGAATTATGTTGAGCTGTTTTTAAAGAATGTGGCTTATAATAATAAACGTAAAAGAAAGGATCGTGCCGATATGGAGATAAAGGAGCCTGTAATCCTTGTTGTAGATGATGATAAAGATATAGTGGGAGCTATCGCAAAGCTGCTTGAAATGGAGGGCTATAAGGTAATAAAAGCCTATGACGGTCTTGAGGCTTTGGAGAAGCTCACTGAGAACAGCATACAGCTTATACTCATTGACGTCATGATGCCTAAGCTGGACGGACTTTCTACAATGATGAAAATAAGGGCAACGGAGAATATCCCTATACTTGTACTTTCTGCAAAATCTGAGGATACAGATAAGGTGCTTGGACTTTCAATGGGTGCTGACGATTACATAACAAAGCCTTATAACCCTATGGAGCTTGTGGCAAGGGTAAGAAGCAACCTGAGAAGATATATGCAGCTTGGCGCTATCGACACGGCAAACAAAACGGATATTATAGAAATAGGCGGTCTGGAGCTTGACACTAAGGCAAAAAGCTTAAAGGTTGACGGAGAACCTGTCAAGCTCACCGCCACGGAGCTTAAAATTCTTGAGCTTCTTATGAAAAACGCAGGCAGGATATTTTCTGCCGAGGAGATCTATTCTAAAGTGTGGAACGAGGACGCATATGCCGTTGAAAACACGGTAATGGTACATATTCGTCACATCAGAGAGAAAATTGAGATAAACCCTAGAGAGCCGAAATACTTGAAGGTGGTGTGGGGAATTGGCTATAAAATCGAGAAAATTTGAGAAGGCAGAATGGTTTAAGATATTCTCAGCAAAAAAGACGAGAATTATTGCATTTATCGTTGCCTGTGTTATTGCAGGCGGCTTTTGCTTGTCTTTTGTGTTGTATGCTAACAGCCATGCTGACAGCAGCAGTAAGTCTTATCTTAAATCAGAAAGCTATAAGCTGGCTTCCAATGAAATGTATGAGGAACTGTGCGTTACAGCTTCGGCTTATCTCAGATATGTTGATGAGGATCAGAATTACACTCAGCCTAGACACCTGCTCAATGACTATCTGAATTATCTTGATTACAACCGCTATAAATACAAAAAGACAGAAGACGGTATACGGCTTGTTGACAGTCAGTTTGATTACTATGTGGGGATTACTCAAAATGGCGAAACAAGATATCTGTCAAATATAAAAGATATAGAAAATTATGACAGCGAAACGGATAAGATAAAAGCTTTTAAATCGTCGCACAAAAACTATATACTCCGCCGTGATAACGAGGTCATGAGCGACAGAACTTCATCAGGACAGATAGTTGACTACTATTACAATACAGCGGAGTATCAGGATAACGTGACAGAAGAGTTTTATGCCGACAATCTTGTGCCCGTAGGAGGAAGTTATTATGATAACTACGGCAGATATTTTTACAATTACGGCAATTATGATCCAATAGCTTTCTATAATGTAGACTTAAGATATAATGTTATGAAAGGTCTTGATTTGAAAAACGGTCTGAAATATTCCGACAGGCTTGAAGATGAAGAAATTGGTGACGATTATGACACTGATGACGGCAATGAATACTATGACTATGACAACGGCATATATTATTATGAGGACGATTACGGAAACACATGGGCAAAATGTGAAAATCTCTATGACCTGCCTGATTACAAAGCGACAGACAATGACGATTCAGGTATAACGGTATTCTTTGCACCGAAAGCTGAAAAGCTTACGGCAATGGAAAAGGAATACACCGAGGCTTTGAATGATATGTATCGTGCAAAGCTTTTTGTGATCGTTTTTGGCATTTTTGAATTTATGCTTGTGTGCTATCTGCTCCTGATCTGTGCATATAATGCAGAGCCTGAGAGCGTTGAACGCTGGAAGCAAGGCAATTTTCTAAAAAAAGTGCCTACGGAAGTTTACCTTATCCTAATGGTATTGGCTATTACATTTGCTTTTGTATTTGGCGCCTGCTGGAATTATTATGTGAGCATCACAAAAAATATTTTTGACAATGCTTTGGCTAATTCCGTTTTCAGAAATATACTTGCTGTAGCGTTGTTTGCATTGGCATATTTTGCAGGCTTCGGCTCGCTTATGGAGTTTGTTGGCAAGATAAAGACAAGAAGCATATTCAAAGAAAGCCTTATTTGCAGATTATGTAAGTTCCTATGGCGCAAGTATAAGGAAACATCACTGTATCACTATTTTCATGGACTTCCGCTTGGAATAAAGCTTACTTGGAAGTTCATACTTATATTCGTTGGAATTTTTGTTGTGATGTCTAGTGGATTGACGATGTTAATTTTGTTGGCGGTAGAAATTGTTCTGTGTATATCAATGCTCCGTGACTTCTCACAGCTTTCAAAGCTCAGCAAACAGATAGACAGCCTTGGAGAAGAAAAGCCTTATGAGGGCAAGATAAGAAAAACTTCGCCTGTGTATGCTGAATCTGAAAAACTCAACTCAGTTCAGGATAAGGTGAGAGAGTCGGTGGAGCAGCAGATACAGTCTGAGCGTTTGAAAATAGAGCTTGTGACAAACGTTTCACACGACCTGAAAACACCGCTGACTTCCATTATCAGCTATATCGACCTGCTTAAGAAAATGGATCTTGACGATGAAGCTTCGAGCTATGTGAAGATACTGGATAAAAAGGCGCAGAAGCTCAAAGGCATTGTGTCTGACGTTTTCAGCATAGCAAAAGCCACAAGCGGCGTTGATGTAAACCTAACAAAGCTTGATTTTGTGATGCTGTTAAATCAGTGCATCGCAGACGCAGAGGACAAGATAGCTGACAGTGGAAAGATAGTAAAGATAAACATAAATGCCGACAGCGCAATGGTAATGGGCGACGGCGACAAGCTTTACAGAGTATTCCAAAACATTGTTGACAACGCTCTGAATTACTCTATGGACGGCACAAGGATATTCCTTGATGTGTACAAAAAAGCGGACAGAATAGTATTTGCCGAGAAGAACATTTCGGCAACGCCGATAAACTTCACAGAGGAAGAGATACTTGAAAGATTTGTGCGAGGGGATAAGTCACGAACAGACGGCGGAAGCGGTTTGGGATTATCCATATCAAAGAGCTTCACGGAAGCCTGCGGTGGTATCTTCAATATCGAAATAGACGGAGATATGTTCAAGGCGATAGTCGAAATGCCGATAATTCAGGAGGATACGGCAGAGAAAACCGATGACAAAACGGAATAGCGTAAATAAAAATAGCGGTGCATTGAGTTGCATCGCTATTTTTAATGTCGGAAAATGTAAATAAAAAATTAAAATATACCAATATTTTTTTGACAATTTGTTGAAATTTATATACTAATATGTTATAATATGGAAGTTAGGTGATCTTAGCGGACGGGAAGTGACATAATGAACTTTACAGAACAGATACTGTATTCGCTAATGGCGAAAACAGGCAAAAATTCGTCTGGATGGCTGCCGCTTTTGCAGCATTTGCAGGATACGGCAGATATCATGAGCTGTCTGTGTGATGAATTTCTGTCACCGTCATTTGCAAAGGCTTGCGGATTAGAGGAGAATGAGTTCAAAAAGTTGGCTATTTTTCTAGCAGCAGTTCACGATATCGGCAAAGCAATAGTGGTATTTCAATATAAAATAGGTGATAAACTTCCTGAGAGAAAGTCTGCACTTGAAGCGTCAGGAATCAATTTTGATGTTTCTTATGATAAAGAAAAAGCCAAACAAACTTCTCATGCATTTGCAGGTGAGGAGATCCTTAATTTGTTGGGTTGCCCTGAATGTGTAAGCACTGTTGTTGGCTCTCATCATGGTGTACCTGCTGAGAGCGTACAGGATTTGTCATGGCCGCAAGAGGATATAGCTTTCTATGAAAACTATTATGGACGTGACAAAGAAAATATTGAAGTTTTGCAGGATATTTGGCAGACGATATTTGATATGGCACTTGATTATGCAGGCTTTTTAGATGTTAGTGAGTTGCCTGATATAGACCGTTCTTCGCAAATGCTTCTGAGTGGTCTGTTAATAATGGCGGATTGGCTTGCAAGCAACACTGAGCTTTTTCCTCTTTTGTCAGTGGAGGACCTCAAACCTGACGACAAGCTGAGGGCTGAACGCGCTTGGGCAAAGCTCGATTTTCCGCAGATGTGGAACCCTGAGAGATCGGTAATATCTAATGAGGACTTTAAAGAAACTTTTGGTTTTGAACCACGTTCGGTGCAGTCAGAGGTCCTTAAAATAGTTGAGAATTCGGAAAATCCGGGAATATACATATTTGAAGCGCCAATGGGCTGTGGCAAAACAGAAACATCACTTGCGGCAAGCGAGATATTGGCATCGAAGTGCGGCAAAAATGGCGTGTTTTTTGGACTTCCAACTCAGGCAACTGCAAACGGCATTTTCCCAAGAATACTCAGTTGGGCTGAAAAGCAATCTACAGAATTTTATCATTCTGTTCAGCTCAACCACGGAAGCGCAGTACTCAATCCTCTGTTTCAGAACATACAAAGGGGCATACCGCAGGAGGAAAGCGACAGCGGATTAATTATCCACAACTGGTTTTGTGACAGCAAAAAAGCGTGCCTTGCAGATTTTGTGACGGCGACAGTAGACCAAATGCTCATGCTTGCATTGAAACGAAAACACGTTATGATCCTTCACCTTGGATTGTCAGAAAAGGTCGTTGTCATCGATGAGGTCCATGCTTATGACGCATACATGAGCGAGTATCTTGAAATGGCTTTGCAATGGCTTGGAAGCTACAACACCCCTGTTATCCTGCTGTCGGCAACGCTGCCCTCAGCAAGACGAATGTCACTTGTCCGTGCCTATCTTGGAATAAAAAAGTCTGATGATAGATTTGAAAAAGAGCAGGGCTACCCTCTGCTCACATGGACAGACGGCAAAGATATCCGCCAGCAAAGATTAAGCTATGACGGAGCGCACAAAACTGTGTCAGTCAGAAAATGCGCTGATGATGACGTTGTGTCCATTGCAAAAAATGTCACCGAAAATGGTGGCTGTGTAGGTGTTATAGTAAATACCGTAAGACGTGCCCAGATGTTCGCCGAGCTTTTGCAGGATAATGCAAAAGTGCTTTTGTATCATGCACAGTTTGTGCTTCCTGACCGTGCTAAAAAGGAGAAACAGCTTGTTGACCTTGTCGGCAAAAACAGTACGCCTGAAAGCAGGAGCAGTCTTGTGGTAGTTGGAACGCAGGTGCTTGAACAATCACTTGATATTGATTTTGATATGCTCATTACAGATATGTGTCCTATGGACTTATTGTTGCAGCGAATGGGCAGACTTCACAGACATGAACGTGGAGTGCGGCCTGATCCAGCAAAAACCCCTGTCTGCTATGTTATTACAGATGAGTATACAAATATGGAATCAGCGTCAAGAAAAATATACAGCCATTGGCTTATCAATAAAACGGCTGACACTTTGCCTGACAGCATCACTCTTCCTGACGATATCTCACCACTTGTTCAAGAGGTTTATAGTGTTACGAGTGATGAGTGTTATGATAAGTATATAAATGAGCAAAAGAAAAGCAAGGGCAGGGCTGACTGCTTTAGGATAAGTAAGCCAAAAGGAAAAAGTATCCATGGGCTGCTTTCAAAGCCTGTTGAAACTGGTGATGAACAGCTTGCACAGGCGGCTGTGCGTGACGGAATCTCGTCATTTGACGTATTGCTTATGCGGCTAAGTGCTGATGAGAAAATTCATTTTCTACCTGACCAATATGGCGGTGCAGAGGTATCAGAGTGCCCTGATGATGAAGAATGTCGCCGAATAGCTGAACAGAAACTTCGACTTCCGACAATGTTTTGTCAGTCATGGAATATAGATAAAAATATAAGAGAACTTAAAAACAACTGTATGAAGTATATTGCAGGTTGGCAAAATTCCCCGTGGCTTAAAAACCAGCTTGTATTGTTTCTTGATGAGGACCTTAAAGGTGAGCTGAACGGATATGACCTTCATTACAGCTTTGAAAAAGGTCTGGAATTTACTAAGAAGGAGGAATGTGAATGAACGAAACAGAGTTTAATCTGCTTGATGAGCCGTGGATTAGAGTAATGGACGACAATTGTCAAATAAAAGAGGTGTCACTAACAGATGCACTTTTGAATGCGCATAAGTATAAGGCTCTGAAAGGCGAAATGCCTACGCAGGATATAGTTATACTTCGTCTTATGCTTGCCATAGTGCATACTGTCTTTTCAAGGGTAGATGCCGACGGCAATGAAGCAGAGCTAGAGGAAGAGGACGATGCGGTGGATAGGTGGGAAAGCCTATGGAACAACCGAAAGATTCCCGAAAAGCCCGTGAGAGAGTATTTTGAAAAGTGGCATGAACGCTTTTGGCTCTTTCATCCCGAAAGACCATTTGGGCAAATGGCCGGGCTGACATATGGAACAGAGTATGGCGCACCGAAGCTTAACGGAGAGATTTCAGAAAGCAATCATAAGGTTAGAGTATTTTCACCATATTTTGGGGATACAAAGGAAAGTCTTACATTTTCCGAAGCTGCTAGGTGGCTTTTAACTTTAAATTCATTTGATGATTCAGCAATAAAGCCCTCAAAAGAGAGCAAAGAGAAAACTAATGGTAAACTTCCTCCGTCTGGTGTTGGTTGGCTTGGAAAATTGGGACTAGTTTATTTGAATGGCAATAACCTTTTTGAAACGATTATGCTTAATTTTGTACTAATTAATAATGATAATATTGAATGTGATGAACAACCAATGTGGGAAACGGATGATCCTGTAAAAGAAGAACGTAGGGAAATACCTTATCCGACCAATCTTGCACAGCTTTATACGTTACAGTCTCGACACATTTTGCTAAATAGATGTGGCGATAAAATAATGGGATATATTGCTATTAGGGGAGATTCTTTTACTGATAAGAACGCTTTTATAGAACCCATGACAACATGGAAAATAAATAAGACTGATTATTTACCAAAGAAACATAGTGCGTCGGAACAGATGTGGCGTGAGTTTTCTAATATTTATAATAATTCTAATGGTAATCATGTTCCTGGAGTTATAAAGTGGTTTAAATTCATATCAACAAAGGTAAAACTACCTATGATGAGGACTACCATGTTGTCTGTAGACTATGATAAAAATAATTGTAGCATACAGAATGTTTTCGGTGATTCCTTAGAAATGAACGCACAAATACTATCAGAAGTAGGCAGGGGTTATCGTGAAGAAATAAAGTTTGAGATAAGCAGATGTGAAGAACTTGCGAAAAAAATAGGCAATCTAGCATGGAATATTTACCTTGCCTCTGGTGGAAATAAGAACAGTAAGCCAAAGGACATTGGCTCGATTTTAGACGCCAAGTCACAGCTATACTACCGCCTTGATATTCCTTTCCGCAGTTGGCTTTCTTCACTTGACCCGGAAAATGATGATAAGCTGGAAAAGTTTGAACAGTGGCAGAATACTGCAAAGAGGATAACCCTTGATCTTGGTAGGGAGCTTGTTGCGGCAGCAGGTGACACCGCAATGGTGGGACATATGATAGATAAGACTATCTATTCTGCCCCAAAGGTTTACAACAGTTTTCTGCGTGATGTTTCAAAGATATACAAGGAAATTTAATGGTTTTTAAAGCAAGGTGAAAATATGGAAGAAGTAAAGCTCGTAAGAGAAGAAATGTACAAAAGAGTGCAGGAGCTTATCAGACAAAAAGGCACTAGCGGTGGAAGAGCTGCATTAGCAAATCTCCGCCGTGGAATAGGCAAAAAGCCGGGTGAAATGCCTGAATTATGGGGGGTGTTTCTAAATAAAATGTCGCCTGAACTTTTCAGCAGAACAGGAGAGCCAAGCAGATCGGAGTGGGCAATATATATTTCGCTGACTATGTTTGCACTTCATCAGCAGGGAAGTTCGGAAACAGTTCATTGTGAGGGAAGATCCCTTGGAAGTGCAGCCGCTGATCTTATGGAAGAGAAAACTGATGAAAACAGAGAACGTATCATGCGCAGATTTGGACCTGTTGTCACGGCCAAAGATATGCCTGAACTTTCACATCATATAAGAGGTCTTGTGCCGCTTACAACGCTCCGTTTTGGCGTTCGTGCCGATAAGGAGGGCGTTTTGCTTAAAGATTTTCATACTGTGCAAGTACCAGGAGAAAAACATCCTGAAGTATCATATCGTTATTATCTGTCAGACGCAGTGTTTCTTGTCGCACTTGAAAGTGATGATAAGACATTGCTGGATAGTATAGCTTCTACACTGCAAAAGCCTGTTTATCCGCTGTATCTTGGACGAAAGTCCTGTCCGCCAACTTTGCCTATCGTTCTTGGCGTTAAGGATGAGGATATTCTTACGGCACTAAAGACCGAGCCATATCTTTATAAGAACGCTCACCGAAAAAGCGTGCGCATTTCCTATGAAGTCACATCAGGCGGCGCAATGGTGCAGGATATTCCGCTGTCATTCTCACAGCTCCACAGAAAGCACGGCTGGCGAATGAAGCGTGAAGAACTGCTTGCTGTGGATAGCAACCCAGAGCATGACGCCTTTTCTGAATTGTGAGGTGCAGTATGTATTTAACAAGAATAAAATTAGATATGACAAAAACAAATACAATGAAGGCATTGGTATGCCCAAGCAGATTTCATGGAGCTATCGAAAGCGCTGAGCCTGACGGCAGAACAAGGAAGCTTTGGAGAATAGACGAGCTTGGCGGAGAGAAGTATTTGCTCATATTATCAGAAAAAGAACTTAATTTTTCAAATGTTTCAGATCAATTCGGAGCAGAAAGACCTCAAACTAAATGTTATGATACATTACTTGACAGAGTTAAAAATAGCGGTAAATGGCAGTTTCGTTTGAAAGCAAATCCTGTTATACATAAGAAAGATACTAATTCCCACAGAGGTCGCCCTGTCGGACTTATAGGAAATAAACAGCAGGAAGAATGGCTGAAAAAGCAGGCTTTGAAAAACGGCTTTTCTCTAGAGGACGGAATGTGGCTGGTAACAGAGTTTAAGTGGTATGATTTTAAAAAGGGCGAGCGTAGAAACCATGTGAGAATACTTTCTGTAACATATGAGGGCGTGCTTACAGTAACAGACGAGGAACTTCTTAAAGTTGCACTTACTAATGGTATCGGCCGTGAGAAAGCTTATGGTCTTGGAATGCTGACGATCGTCGGAGTAAGATAATGGCACAACAAAATGGGATAGAGAAGCCAGATCTCCATGCACTGCCCACAATAAGCGACAGAATGACGTTTATTTATCTTGAACATTGCAAGGTAAGCCGTGAAAACGGTGCAGTCACCGCCACAGATCTTGACGGAACAGTGTATATCCCTGCGGCAGCCATAACAGTGCTGCTGTTGGGACCCGGCACTCTTTTCCCCGCATACGCGGTGGTGATCCTGACTAATACTTTTAGTACACTAATTAGGTGAGGTATCATTATGAATGAAAAAACAGAAATTATATATTGACGAACTGGCAGAAAGCCAAGGGGTAGCATTCTCAATGGCAGTTGAGCAAGGTTTTGACCTGTGTTCATTTGCAAATATGTTTATGCTATCAGATGCAAGGAACCATATGGACAACGGTTCTGCATACTGGATGACAATGACACCATATATAATGATTGATAAGCTTAGTATGAACTCTGTAGACAAGGCTACTATGAACTACAGTAAAAAAATGGTTGAGCGGCTTGGTGAATTTTATGCAAGATACCAGTACTATACAAATATACCAAGTTCAAAAATAGTAAAAATCATAACACCGGAATTTATATGTAAAAGGTACAATGTACTGCATGATTTAGATATGGGCGTTGCAGTTAAGAAGTTATCAAAATCATTTGATAAACAGATATAATCATATAAAAATAAGTAACTGGAGGTAGGTAATATGCCATTAAACTTATATATTAAGAAAGAGGACGTTAATAAAACAGGTTTAAAACTAGAGGAAAGAAATGATGCATTCTTCAATTTGCATATAGGTACTACTAAAATATCGGATACAATAAAAAGTCTAATACTGAACATCGATCACTCAACATACTCATCAGGGTCTGATATTAGAACAAAATATGGTAGACTTGTGGACATCAGAAAAATTAGTACTGGCTGTAAAACAGCAATAAATATATACAGTAATCCGGATAAACTGTTCAATTGTGTTGAGGCTGGAGACAATGCACTGAGGTGCATATTGATGTTTAACAGAGGAAACGCATATATGCCATTACTGCCAAGCATCATAAATAATTTTAGTGTTGATGTTTTGCTGCACTATATGGGAAAAAAGATACACTGTACAAATGCATTACAAATACTGGAGGTGCTAGACTAATGGCAAAGCTACTTCATAAGAGGATAAAAGTTACAGACGGAGTATATTCATTCGATTTCTCATTTCACTCACCTGTTACAGTGATATTTGGCAACAGCGGAATAGGTAAGTCTTTGTTTTATGACATATTTTCTGCATATTGTTCCAATATTAATGCAAAAGGCGTTGTATTCATAAACAGTTTGACATCTGCTGATATGGTTGAGTCTGCTCTTAAAACAGTTAAAGACAGTCTATTCATAATAGATAATGCAGATATAGTTATGGCGAATAAGACAAGAGATTTTTATGACATGGATAAGAGTAACCAATATATAGTATTTGGCAGAGTGACTGATAGGTATACACTCGATGATAAAAGTGAGGCTACAATAGTTGAACCACAGCTTGGGAAGTTTAACTTAGTCTATCCAAGTTTAAAAGGACGTGAACTATAATTATAAACATACTTATAGAAGGAACAGGCTCTGAAAGAGTATTCTGGAATCAATTACCAAGTATTGTCGACAGGTCTAAGTTTAGGCTTATACCATATGGTGGTATACGTAATCTAATTACTGTGTACAGTAATAATTATAATGAGCAAGATCTATTCATAATTAGTGCAGATGACCCTGTAGATAATCAAATGGTACATTCTATATTACGAACCTTTAAGGCTGATACATACAGTATAAAAAATGTATTTGTTCTCATTTCACTCACCTGTTACAGTGATATTTGGCAACAGCGGAATAGGTAACTTTTCCCCGCATACGCGGGGGTGATCCCACAGAACGTGCAAGAACGTATGACGGCTCACACTTTTCCCCGCATACGCGGGGGTGATCCCTGCACATATGCGCCGTACTACATTGAAGCACTCTTTTCCCCGCATACGCAGGGCTACACAATTTCCAAAAAAAGCGGTGCTTTCAAAGCACCGCTTTTTTCAAAATATACAGCTAAAACCTACTTTATCCCCTTTACCTTATACCCTGCGTCCGTCACCGCCTTAGAAAGCACCTCGTCAGCCACGTCCTTGTCAAGTGTGATGTAAGCGCACTTGTCCTCAAGGGAAACATCTGCTGTAACGCCGTCTATCGCATTAAGCACCTTCGTTACTGTGCCTGTGCAGTGTGAACACATCATGCCGTCGATCTTCATTACCTTTTTCATTTTTTCGTCCTCCGTTTTAGTATTTATTTCAGCCTTTGCGGCTTTGTTTTCTCTGCCACTTTTAAAAAGATTGAGCCTTAACGCATTGGTCACAACGCAAACTGAGCTTAAACTCATTGCCGCTGCACCGAACATAGGATTGAGCTTCCAGCCAAGCAAGCCGTAGAATACTCCTGCCGCCAGCGGAATACCAAGCGAGTTGTAAATAAGCGCCCAGAAAAGATTTTCCTTGATGTTCTTCATAACGCTCCTGCTGAGCTTGACAGCCGTAACAGCATCATTCAGATCGCTTTTCATTAGCACGATATCAGCCGACTCGATAGCAATATCCTGTCCTGCACCGATAGCTATTCCAACATCTGCCGTTGTAAGGGCAGGTGCGTCATTTATTCCGTCGCCTATCATGGCTACCTTTTTGCCCTGCTCCTGCAATTCTTTGATTATCGTAGCCTTGTCCTCAGGCATAAGCTGTGATCTTACCTGTGAAATGCCAAGCTTTTTCTGTATCGCTCTGGCTGTTTTCTCGTTGTCCCCTGTGAGCATTACAGTTTCAATGCCTGCCTTTTTGAAGCCCTCTATAGCCTCTGCACTTGTCTCTTTTATCTTGTCTGCAATGAACAGAATGCCTGCAAGCTTGTTGTCGATCGCTACATAAAGTGGTATCTCACCATTGTCAGCGTGAGCATGAGCCGTCTCCTCAACCATCGATATGTCAACTCCACTGTTATCCATAAGCCGCTTGTTACCGATAAGAACGTTTCTGCCCTCAACAACAGCCGATATACCACCGCCTGCTGTTTCTGTGTAGCTTTCAGCAGGGGAGAGTTCAATGCCATTTGTCTTGCAGTGGCCTGTAACAGCCTTTGCAAGTGGGTGTGATGAACCGCTTTCTGCCGAGCCACAAAGCTTTTTAAGCTCTGAAACATCAAAATCACCAAACGCTTGCATTGAAATAAGTTCAGGCTTGCCCTCTGTGCAAGTTCCTGTTTTGTCAAGAACAACAGTGTCAATGCTGTGTGCAGTTTCAAGGCTCTCAGCGGATTTTATCAGGATACCGTACTGCGCCGCTTTACCTGTTCCTACCATTATTGCAGTAGGCGTTGCAAGTCCCAATGAGCATGGGCAGGATATAACAAGCACTGATATTGCCATGTTAAGAGCAAATGCGAAGCTATATCCAAGCAACAGCCAAACTATCAGTGAAAAGATAGCTATAGTTATAACCACAGGCACGAACACAGCACTTATCTTGTCTGCAAGCCTTGCTACAGGCGCTTTTGAAGCGGAAGCGTCCTCAACGAGTGCGATTATCTGTGAAAGTGTTGAGTCTTTAGCTTGCTTCTCACATCTTACCTTAGCAAAACCGCCAGCCGATACGCTTGCACTCATAACTCTGTCACCCACTGCCTTGTCTACAGGTATGCTCTCGCCTGTGAGTGCAGATTGGTCAACAGTGCAGTTCCCATCAATAAGAACTCCGTCACATGGCACAGACCAGCCAGCTTTGAGCAGGAATACATCTCCCACCATTACGTTTTCCGCAGGAACTTCCACCTCCTCGCTGTCACGGATAACAACTGCCGTCTTAGGCGCAAGGCTCACAAGCTTGTTCACAGCGTTAGCCGTCTTGTCTTTTGAGCGAGCCTCAAGATATTTTCCCACAGTGATAAGTGTGAGTATCATGCCGCATGACTCATAATATAGATTCATCATATACTCATGTGCCGAGCCAAGGTCGCCCCTGCCCATAAAGTAAGCCATTCTGTAAGTGCCGTAAACACTGTATATGAATGAAGCCGCCGCACCAAGAGCTATAAGGCTGTCCATGTTAGGGGAGCGGCGGATAAGATTTTTGAAGCCGTTTGAAAAATAGTGAAAGTTTATTGCAATGATAGGCACTGTGAGCAAAAGCTGAGTGAGTGCATATATCATCATGTTTTTGTGCCCTGCAAAAATAGGAGGTATAGGTATGTTCGCCATGTGTCCCATGCAAATATAGAACAGCGGTATCAAAAATCCCACAGACCACCATAGGCGTTTCTTCATCTTTTTACTTTCGTCCTGAGCCGCCGCAACAGGTGATGCAGTTTTGTTTTCTTTGTCGCCTATCTCGCTTGCTCCATATCCTGCACTTTCAACAGCATTTATGACCGCCTGAGCGTTAGTTACGCCCTCGTCAAGATCCACCGTCATTTTGTTTGCAAGCAAGTTCACGTTTACGTCCGTTACGCCCTCTACCTTACTCACAGCCTTTTCCACATGAGCCTGACACGCCGCACAACTCATGCCAGTTACATTGAATTTTAACTTTTTCATAGATATTTGCCTTTCTATTTAAGCTTTTTCATAAGCTCTAATACTTCATCGACAACTTCAGTGTTGCCGCTTTGTATCTCCTCTGTCATACAGGTCTTCATATGTTCCTGCAAAATAAGATAGCCGAAGCTTTGCATTGCACTTTCAACCGCTGCAACCTGAATGAGTATATCTCCGCAGTAGCGGTTATCGTCAAGCATTTTGATAATGCCGTTTATTTGTCCCGAAACTCTGCTTAGCCTATTCTTTAGCTGTTTTATTTCCTTATCATCACGGGGAGTGTGCTTGTGCCTGCAAGTATCACAGCAGCCGCATGACAGTTCTTTATCATCTCTGTTGCCCATGTTTTTTGCCTCCTCACTAAATCAAATACCCTTATGGGGTATCTTTTGCTGCATATATATTATATACCCCTTACGGGTATTTGTCAACCATTTTTTTTATATTTTTTTTGCACGAAGCAAAAAAAATATCCGCCCTCCCAAAAGGAAAGCGGATATCAATTATTTAGTTAGTAGCCGTAATACCCAGTGTCATAGCTGTAGTTGTAAGCATTTTCTTCCTGATACTGCTTGATAGCTTCGTCAATGTTTTTACAACTGCCGTAAACTATATATTGAATGAACGAAGAGTTTGCGGCAAAGTCCGGATTAAGCACGTCCATGCTATAGATGACTTCGTTTGTGAAATAGCCGTCAGCAGGTATTCTAAGCTGCTGGATATCATATTTCATATAATCAAAAGCATTGAGGAGCAGATTTGCGATCTCACCATCAGTAAGGTCTGTGTTTATCTCAGGAAGGACTTTGTTCAGAAGCTTGTCAAGCTGAACAAGACTGAGCTTCTTGGATTCGGTTATGATCTCTGAGATAACACGTCTTTGACGTTCGGTACGCTCATAGTCGGAATTTCCTACATATCTAAGCCTTGCAAACGCAAGTGCCTGATTTCCGTTAAGATGAAGCTTTACCTTATCCTCATCACTCTTGCCCGCAAATATGTCGTCGCTTATATAGTCAGTGCCTTTCTTATTTTTAAGGTATTTGTTCTGTTCAGCCATCGGCTTCTTCATGCCCTCGGCTTCAGCCTTTGACACTTCCATGTCGATACCGCCTACAGTCTCAACTATATCTATAAATGAGTAGAAATTCACTCTTGCGTATCTGTCTATCTGGATGCCGAAATAATCCTCAATACACTGTTCAAGATACTCACAGCCACCGTGCCAGTAAGCGCTGTTGAGCCTGTTGCCCTCGTCAAACTGCGCCATGTAAATGTACATATCACGCATAAGTGAGGTCATTGTAATAGTCTTGTTCTTGGTGTTTATGGAAATTATCATCATAACATCAGTATTTCCACGGCTCTCCTCTTCTGTATCACGGATATCCTCGCCAATGAGCAGAATGTTCGTTACGTCCTCGCTGGATATCTTGGAGGACTGCTTTTGTAGCTGAGCCTTAAGCTCGTCCTCTTTTTCCTTTGCGTCAAATGTATCCGCCTCACTTGTAAGCTCGCTGGAATTTATAGGCGCTTTGCCTGAATTTATCTTAGTGTCTTTAGTTCTGTCAAGCATTCCTGTGTAGTGGAAAAACAAACCTACGATAATGGCAATTATAATAATGAATACTACAAATATTATTCCAAGAGCAATACCCGTCTTTTTCTTCTTGCTCCAGCCTTTTTTCTTTTTTGGCGTCTTATCCTGCTTTGGATCAGACTCATGTATCGGATCAGCTTTCTGCTGTTCCTTTGAGGGGATAGGTATGACCCCCGTAGGTCCGTTTGAGTTTGAAGCATCAAGTATCTTTCTATTTTCTATTGCATTGGATATTAGCGACTGTAAATCCTTATCTCCCTGAGTGTTGGAGGTGTTCTTGTTGTCGTTGTCCATAAAATAAACCTCGTTTCCGATTAAAGTCAGCAAGCCGGAAGTCTATAGCTCGTTTAAGCATAATACAATAATAGTATATACTATTTTACCTCAAATTACAACATAAATTTCGTACGAATTTGACTTTAAAATTACCTCCATTTTTATAAAATCAAATAAAACCGCTTTAATTTACAACAATTTTACAAGAGATTATTGAAGCTATTTGATAATTTATAAAAAATTCAGAGAAAAATAGAAAAAACACTTGCCTTTTGTATAAAAATTTGTTATGATATTAGTAAGAGCGAAAAGGTGAGTTGTGTCCACATGATCTCACCTGATTTTTTTGTGTTTTATTTTTGATATATGGAGGAAAAATGATATGCCTACAAAATATGTCTTTGTAACAGGCGGTGTAGTATCAGGTCTTGGAAAGGGCATAACCGCTGCGTCACTGGGAAGATTGTTAAAAGCAAGGGGCTACAGCGTTACCATTCAGAAATTTGACCCGTATATAAATGTCGATCCAGGCACAATGTCACCTTATCAGCATGGTGAGGTTTTCGTAACTGACGATGGTGCGGAAACTGACCTTGATCTTGGTCACTATGAGAGATTTATCGACGAAAATCTTTCTATCAATTCAAATGTTACCACAGGTAAGATATACTGGACAGTTCTTAATAAGGAGAGAAGAGGAGATTATCTTGGCGGCACAGTTCAGGTCGTTCCTCATATCACCAACGAGATAAAGGATCGTCTTTACAGAGTAGGCAAATCAACTGACACAGATATAGTTATTACAGAGATCGGCGGAACAGTTGGCGATATCGAGTCCACACCATTCCTCGAGGCTATCAGACAGGCTTCTATCGAGCTTGGAAGAGAAAATTCCGTGTTTATACATGTGTGCCTGCTGCCTTATATCTCAGGTTCAAAGGAGCTTAAATCAAAGCCTACACAGCATTCCGTAAAGGAACTGCTTTCTATCGGTATCCAGCCTAATATCCTTGTTCTTCGTTCTGAAATGGAGATACCAGAGGATATGAAGCAGAAGATAGGTCTTTTCTGCAACGTAAGAGCAGAGGACGTTATACAGAATCTTACAGCACCATCACTTTATGAAGTGCCTCTCTGGCTTGAAAAAGAGGGCCTTGCAGATGTTGTTTGTCATCATCTTAAGCTTGAGTGCAGACAGCCAGACCTTAAAGAGTGGCAGGAAATGATAGGCAGAGTTCATAGCTGTAACAAGAAAGTAACTATCGGTCTTGTTGGCAAGTATGTTGAGCTTGAGGACGCTTATCTTTCCGTAGCAGAAGCTCTCCGTCACGGCGGTTTTGAGAACAGCGCAGAAGTTGATATCAAGTGGATACAGTCTGAAAATCTCAATGAGAACACTGTAGCTGAAATGCTCCACGGCTGCGACGGCATAATCGTACCGGGCGGCTTTGGTGACAGAGGAATCGAGGGCATGATCGAAGCTATCAAATATGCAAGAGAACATAAGATACCAATGTTCGGTATCTGCCTCGGTATGCAGATGTCTGTTGTTGAGTTCGCAAGACACGTTGCAGGACTGGAAGGGGCAAATTCTTCCGAGTTTGGTGACACTCCATATCCTGTTATAGACATCATGGATTCACAGAAGGATATCACAGAAAAGGGCGGTACGATGCGACTTGGCCTTTATCCATGCAAGCTTGCAGACAATTCAAGATGTGCTGAGATCTATTCAGCACCACAGAATCTTATCCGTGAGCGTCATCGTCACCGTTGGGAGTTCAATAATGAATACAGAAAGCTTCTTGAAGATAAGGGTCTTATGCTTGCAGGCCTTTCACCTGACGAAAAGCTTGTTGAAATAGTAGAGCTTCCAAAGAATGTACACCCATGGTTCGTTGGTGTTCAGTTCCACCCAGAGTTCAAGTCAAGACCAAACAGAGCGCACCCTCTGTTCAGAGATTTCATCAGAGCTTCTATCGAGTATTCTGAGTTTGGCGAGAAAATATAATAACATATAGTTTTTATCAAGGACAGATGATTTTTTTCATCTGTCCTTTTTTGTGCAAAAATGCAAAACGTGCAGGAAAAATGGCGTAAATATGTATGATTTGAATAAAAGTCATTGACCTTTTATGTGATGTATGATATAATCGTATTAAGTAGAGTAAAAACTGACAGGTGGTGAGGGTTTGTTAAAAGATCTTGAGAAACCAATAGAGTATCTAAAAGGCGTTGGGGAAAAGCGTGCCGAATGTTATGAGAAATTAGGCGTAAAGACAGTATATGACTTGCTTTGTCATTATCCGAGAAGCTATATCGACTATACCTCGCCTGTCCCCATAGCCGACGCACCAACTAACGAGCCTTGCATAGTAAAGGGCAGAGTAGTTAAAAAGCTCCCTGAAGCCCATATTAGAAAAGGTCTGTCAGTGTACAAAGTCATTTTTACCGACGACGTCACTGACCTTGTAATAGTTATCTATAACAGCGAGTATATGTATAAACAGCTTGAAGTGGATAAAGAGTATTACCTCTTCGGCAGGATAACAGGAAACCTTGTGCGAAAAGAGATAAATTCTCCTGTGATACTTTCTGCCGATACGGAAGATAAAGTCCAGCCTGTCTATCACCTCACAGAGGGTCTTAGTCAGCAAATGCTGAGAAAAACAGTAAGGCTCGCCCTGAATGTTTTTAATAAGAATATCTATGAGCCGCTTCCTAAAAGTATAATGCAGAGGTATAATTTCTGTTCTCTTGAATATGCTTTGGAGAATATACATTTTCCAAAAGATATGCACACCTGCGAGCTTGCGAAAAATCGCCTTGTCTTTGACGAGCTTCTTGTTTTGCAGCTTGGTATGCAGCTTATGAAAAGCCGAAGCCGTGAAAAAAGCGGCTTTGTGCTGAAAACGCAGGATATGGACAGCTTTTATAACGCCCTGCCTTTTATCCTTACAAACAGCCAGCAAACCGCCATAGAGGATTGTATCAGAGATATGCAGAAAGAACAGCCTATGAACAGACTCGTTCAGGGCGACGTTGGCTCGGGCAAGACCGCAGTTGCGGCAGGAGCGGCATATTTTGTGTATGAAAATGGCTGTCAGAGCGCACTTATGGCGCCTACTGAGATTCTTGCCGAACAGCATTATGAAACCTTGAAAGGCTTCCTTGAACCGCTTGGCGTAAAGGTGGCACTGCTCACAGGCTCTATGACCGCAAAACAGAAAAAGCTTGTGAAAGAGGGGCTTGAAAACGGTGAATACGCCGTTGCAGTGGGAACACACGCTCTTGTTCAGCAGACAACTAAGTTCAAAAAGCTTGCCCTTGTCATAACAGACGAGCAGCACCGCTTTGGCGTTGAACAGCGAGCGGCACTTGCTTCAAAGGGTGAAAATCCCCATAAGCTTGTTATGTCAGCCACACCTATCCCTAGAACTCTTGCCCTTATGATATACGGCGACCTTGATATTTCTGTACTGAAAGAGCTTCCTAAGGGCAGACAGCCCGTTGAAACATATGCCGTTACAGGAAAGCTTCGCGAGCGTGCTTTTAACTATGTGAAAAAATATCTTGACGAGGGTAGACAGGGTTATATAGTCTGTCCAATGATAGAGGAAAGTGATATGGACTTGCAGGACGTTAAGACCTATGCTAAAAAGCTTTCTCAGGGTACGTTTAAAGATTACACTGTGGGACTTCTTCATGGCAGAATGAGCGGCGCTCAGAAAGAACAGGTAATGAACGACTTCAAGGAGCATAAAATAGACCTGCTCGTTTCCACAACAGTTGTGGAGGTAGGAGTTGACGTGCCTAATGCGGCAATAATGGTAATAGAAAATGCTGACAGATTTGGTCTTTCCCAGCTTCACCAGCTTCGTGGTCGTGTGGGAAGAGGTAAATATAAATCAAGTTGTATCCTCATTACAGACAACGTGAATGAGGAAAGCGTGAAAAGGCTTAAAATTTTGGGCAAGACTAACGACGGCTTTAAGATATCTGAGGAAGATCTTAAACTCAGAGGTCCCGGTGACTTTTTCGGAAGCAGACAGCATGGCCTTCCTGCATTGAAGATAGCGGATATGTCACAGGATATGGATATACTAAGAAAAGCACAGGAAGCCGCACAGCTTATCAGAAACGCAGACCCTAAACTTGAGCGTACAGAAAATATATATCTAAGAGAGCTTGTGGATAAACTCTTTGATAAAACTATGTCAGATAATTGAAAGATGTAAAGTCTGAAAACTTTATCGTGTAAGATGAGATGTAAAGCATAAAGACTTTATAAAGCAAAAGAATAAAACGGAGGTAGTTATGGAGCCAATAAAATTTTTAAAGTACATTTTGTCGAGAATTGGGATAATGATCGTTCTTACACTGTTTTCAGCCTTTGCGGGCATTGTGCTGATACCGGCTCTGGTTACGGTCTTTCCGTCAAGCACATCTGCTTTCAAAAGCTTTATGACAAATAGTAATGTAGACTCATTTATAGGCTTTGCGGTCATGCTTATATTTTTCCTAAGACTTTTTTATGACGACGGCAAACGCCATGCCGCATATGAAAATTGGAGCTGGGTCAATATTACAATAGTGTATCTTCTTATGCTTCTAGTGTATTTTATTCCTGCAATATTCAGGGATTCATTCAGTCAGGAGGGCAAGGGAGATATCTTCTATAAGGTGCTTTATTATCCGTGTATATGGCTGAATGAAGGCGTGGGCATGAACTACCTTGTAAGCGTGATCATCGGCATAGGACTTCTTCTTGCAGCGTCCTATTGTTTCTATCTGATAGCTTATAAAGTGTATGTTCATAAGCATCCTGTCATTCTCAAAAGTATGAAATCTTTTAGTACGGGCAAGACGGATAACAATGTATAAATTGTGTCATTTGAACATAAAGAAGGTTATTTACTATCATAAAACTGTATGAACTCGCTTTGAGTGTTAAATATAATTTAAAATGTTAGTTTAATTATTCTATTTGTACAAATTCGATAAATTTGTGAAGATTATTTTGTAAATAAATTAACGCTTAAAAAGCACTCAATCACTTGCGAAAAGATGAAAATAATGTTATAATTATAAAAATGCGTTTTGTGTATTTTTAAAGTTTTTTGTTATGAATGCACAAAATGTATAAATAAGTGGAGGTGTATCTACATATTATGAAGAAATTTTCCTATGTTGCTAAGGATACCTCGGGAAAAACCATAAAGGGTATCTATGAGGCTGAGGATGCACAGGAAGTACTGGACAAGATCCACGAACAAGGTCTTTTCTGTATAAGTTATACAGAAGCATTGGGCGGTGCAGGCAAACAATCTGTGCACAAGTTCAATACTAAGGAACTTGCTTTCTGCTGCCGTCAGCTTGCGGCAATGATGACATCGGGTCTTACCATTGTTAAAGCGCTCGACATTCTCTATAAGGAAGAGGAGAATAAGGGTGCAAAGGATGTTTGGAGAAGCGTTTATGACGATGTTCAGAAAGGTCAGAGCTTTACCGAGGCCCTCGATACAAGAAGAGGAAGCTTTCCGGACTTTTTCATTTCAATGGTAGACGCAGGTGAGACCTCAGGTACGCTTGATATGACAATGCAGCGTCTGAGCGATTATTATGCAAATTCAAACAAGTTGAACAATAAGGTAAAGAGTGCGATGACTTATCCTATCATACTTGGCGTTCTTTGTATCGTCATGGTAATCGGTATGTTTACGTTCATCATGCCTATATTTGCAGGTCTTATGCCAGAGGATCAGATGCCTGCACTTTCTAAGGCTCTCTTCTCATTCAGTGACTTTTTCAAGGCAAAATGGTATATCATTCTTATCGTAGTCGTTGTTTTGATATTCGGTTGGATATACGCCTTGAAAGTACCGTCAGTCAGACTTAAATTTGACTATATCAAGATAAAAATGCCTGCCGCCGGAAAGCTTATGGTAAAGATCTACGAGGGTCGTTTCGCAAGAACTCTTTCATCACTTTATTCAAGCGGTATCCCAATGGTAGAGTGTCTTGAACGTTCGTCAAGAATACTTGGAAACGCTTATGTTGATAAGATGTTCATTCAGGTAGTTGATGAAGTTAAGCAGGGCGCACCGCTTTCAGCGTCACTTGCAAAAACAGAGATATTTGAAGGAATGTTTACTTCCATCATCTATGTCGGTGAGGAATCAGGTGCTCTCGATGAGATCCTTGAGAAAACTGCTGACTACTATGAGGAAGAAGCAGACGCAGCTGTTACAAGACTTGTAGGACTTATGGAACCATTGCTCATCGTGTTCATGGGTGTTGCGATCGGTCTTTGCCTTGCGGGTATCTTCCCACTGCTCTACGGTTCATTGTCAGGTCTGGAAGAATAACAGTCTGCATTTTGTGTTCGTTAATTTTAAATATCTCCTCTCCTTTAAAACGGAGAGGGAAGATATTTGTTTTGAAAAATATTTTAAGAGGTGAAGGAATAAATGCTATCATTTGATATTTCTGATAGACAAATCAACATTGTTAAAGGTGATAACTCCTCTAACAAGATAAGGATCGAGAGATCTTTGCAGGTAGACGTTCCTGAGGATATGATCCTTAATGGTGAGGTCATCAACCTTTCAGGTCTGTCTGAGTTACTGCTCACTCAGATCAAGGCTGAGGATATGATGGATAAGGACGCTATCGTTACTTTTTCATCGAGCAACATCGTATTCAAGGAGCTTGTAGTTCCAAAGGCAAAGGGTAATGAGTTCCTGCTTATGGTACAGAACCATATGAGTCAGGAAATGGGTATCACAGATGAGTATTCTATCTCATATACAGTAGTAGGTGAAGCAGGCGAGGATAATCCTGGTGCAGTGAAGGTACTTGCAACAGCTTGCCCTAGTACGATAGTTGAAAGCTACAGAAAGCTTTATAACATTATGGGCATGAACCTCAGATCTGTTAACATCGGATGTAACTCTATCGCAAGAATCGTTCTTGCTGACAAGTCCAACATGGAGAAAATGCCACTGTTGGTTTGCCAGATTGATAAGAACTTCCTTGGTCTTACACTTTTTGAGAATGGACAGATGGCATTCGCCAGATACGTTCCTATCTCAGAAGATGATTATGATTCTGACGATTATATCACTGAAGCTCTTAACGAGAACATCTTCAGAATGGAGCAGTTCAATAAGGCAAGAGGCGGTTCAGGACTTGAAAATGTTATTCTCTATGGCTTTATTGAGGACTACATCAAACTCGTTGACGCTCTTGACGGTCTTGATATAAAGGCTTCCGTTCTCGGTGTGCCTGCTCAGATCACAGGTTTCGAGAACTTCGAGTTTACAGTATTCGCTAATGCTATTGGTGCTCTCTATAAGAGAAACAAGGCAACAGAGAAGATCAACCTTCTTGAAGTTGATCAGTCCACAGGTAAGGGTGGCAACAGCGGAATGGGTTCGCTGCTCATGACAGGCGGTATCTTCGCTGCGGCAGCCGCAGTGCTTATCGCAGGTGCAACACTTGTTATTAATCTCAGGAAGAGTTCTATCGAGAAAGATATAGACAAGACTAATGATAAGATAGCTGTTTGCAATGAGAAGATCGCCCAGAACCAGATACTTCACAATAAGATGAAGATCATGCAGGATTATTCAAACTATGTTACATCAGCAAATGCAGCTCTTGAAACACTTCCGGTCGTGTCAAGTGAGATGTTTGACGATATCAAGGAAGCTCTTGGTTCTTTCAAGTATGAAGGCTTTACATATAACCTTGAAGCTGGTACAGTAACACTTACTAAGGTTGAGCTTGATGATCAGTCAGATGTAAAAACAGCAATCGATGCCCTTGTAGGTACAGGACTCTTCCAGGAAGATGTAGGATACAACGGATATTCGATCGGTGAAGAAGGCAGCTCAGGCGTAACGCTTGATTCGCTGACACTTTATCTTAAAGAAGAGGGCGAGGGTGAATAATTATGAAGTTGAATTATCGTGATAAAATGATTTTGATAGTAGTATTCGTACTGCTTATAATTGTTGCAGGTTTTATGCTTTTTATTAAGCCTGCCATTGATGAGTGTAGTCAGGCAAGCAGTGATCTGGAATCAGCAAAGGTACAGCTCAGCGAGCTTGAAGATCAGGTAGACAAGGATAAGAACCTTGCCGCTGAGATTCAGACACTTTATACAAGCACCTCACAGGTCGCAGCTAACTTCTATGATTATCAGGTAGCATACAAGGCTACTGATAAGGTTCGTGAGCTTTTTAATGTTGATGATGTAAAGATCAAAAACTCCAATATGACTATTTCATCATACGGCAGCACAGTTCTTTCGCCTTTTGCTTATGAGTCAACAGCAACAGCTACTGATTTTGACACTAAGGTAGATGAATACAATAATGCAAGCACAACTGATTCATCAGCTGCAGACGCTAATGCAGATGCAAATGCAGCTGCAGAAGATCCTAATGCAGCTGCTGGACAGACAATAGGTTACTATAGCCTTAACATTCAGTTCAAAAGCTCGCTTTCAGGTTTCAAGAATTTTGCTGACAACCTGACGACAAACAACGAAAAGAGCATGGTGATCGAGAATGTTAGCATTGAAAATGTCAATGAGAGCGAGATCTCAGGCTCTATGACACTGAATATGTACGTTCTGAAGAAGCTTGCTGATCCTTCTGCCAGCTAAGAGAAAACTATTTGGTAGGATAAGGAATATTTCTTGTCCTGCCAATTAGTGCTATATAATGATTAAAAATTTTATATAAGTAATTTTATTATAACTAGGAAGAAAGGTGGTAAATATGAAAAAAAATAGCAAAAAGAATCAAAAAGGTTCAGTTCTTTTTACTGTTATTTGTTTTACAACGGTCTTAATGATCCTGACAACAACGGCTCTTTCTGTGTCAAGCTATGCAAATAAAGTTTCTACTACCAATGTTAAAAGTACGCAGGCACAGATCACCGCACAAAATTGTTTGGATTCCTATCTTGAAACTTTCCTTGACGCCTCAACTGGAAAGTATGATTATTCTGAGATTGCAAAGATTGCAGATAATGATGATGGTGGGCATTATGAGGCTTCACCTTACGAATTTACAGTTAGTATGAGTGGTGGCTCTGCTAATGTAGGTGATTGCAAGATAAAGATTTTCAAGTCATCTTCAAGCGGTTATGTTGTAAAGTGTGAAGCTACTTATGGTGGCAAAACTGAAAGCGCAAGCGCATTTTTTGATGGTAAAGTCGTAAAGAATTATCAGTCTGAAAATGCAGTCGAGACTATTGGCGGTGTAACTAGTAGCGTAAACTTTACTACTGATGGCGACGTTTTGGTCGAATCAAAAGACGAAAAGGATGTTTTTGTAGCTGGTATTGGCAGCCAGTCTGCTGTCAAAGGTAATTTTGTAGCTCGTTGTAATCTTATGATAGGTCAATTCAATGATGTTCCTATTACTGATACTGTTGATGAAAAGGCTCCAACTCTTAAAACGCTTGGTTATTTGTTCTTTACTGGTAGTAAAATAAACACATTGGCTGGAAAATCTCAAGATGCAAGTGGCAACTATACAAATGAAGATGGATATATGTATAGTGATAAAAAGATAATATTTGCTCGAAAGAATGCTCTTTCTATTGGTGAAGAATCTAAACCAATAGATGTATATTCTCACGGTATCTATTTTGGATACGTACCTAAATTTGCACCAGATTTTAATGATATCAAGAGTGTTGCTAATTTAGCTAATACAAAGTATACTGCCGGTTATCCTGCACCAACTGATGAGAATCCAACACAAAATCTTGGGCAAGATTTTGATAAGACCATAAACGGAAATGTGTATTCATACAAATCTAGCGGAAATAACAATGGTGATGTTTATATAAGCATTGATAACAACGCTGGTATTAATGGTGATTTAGTTGTTGATGGCGATATCTATTTGGTGAAAGGAACTAAATTTACTGTAACAGGTAATCTGTATTGTACAGGAAATATAAAGATTATGAGTTCCGATGGTACAGTTTCTGAGCAAAAATCAGCTTTAGATTTGAATGGTGCTAATGACTATGGTCTGTTACATTGGAATGGTAGCATTTCTAATATTAAGCCTTCTGATGCTAGAGCACAAATGCCTAACCTAACTTTTGAGTCTATGACAAAACAGTATACTGTTGCAACACCTAATGATATGTTTATCGATAATAATGATGATTCTAATCATCTTGGTGATAAGTACAGAGAGGCATATAGTAAGGTTACATCTTCAAATTGGATGGAGTACCTTTATGCAGATTCTGCTTGCACGAGAAGTTTTAAAACAATTTATGATGAAGATCATAATAAGTTGAGAAATGAGGTTTCATCCGGCAGTTACATTTATATAAAGGACAATGTTAATTTCAAGTCAATTGTTGACAATTGGAATTATCTCGAGGGTATTGATAAGTATAAGTTTGTTATTAAGATGAATTACTCTGAAGATCGTTATATTCTTTTGCCAGCGGATTCTTCTAATCTTGATTTTACTGTTGATTATTCAAACTCAGAAATTGTGAAAAGTGTTCCGACTAATTTCTGTTACTTTATGTTAGAGTGTGGTTCGGCAGGCGATTACTACAACACAACTTCACCAGTTGCAAGTACTTGGACTATGAGTAAGACAAGTATTTGGGATAACAGAAGTGATATGAATAATTACGTACCAACTAAGGATAAGGTCAATAATACATTTATTCTTGTACCAAATAATTGTACACTTTCAGTCAAAGCTGAATGGCAAAAGCATAAGCTAAAGTCAGTTATATATGGACCTGCTGCAACATTAGTAGCTGATGGCGGCGGACCTGAGAAGCTTATATATGGTCAGGTCATTGTTAACAATTATGTTCCTGGTACTAATAAGACAATAATAACATCTTGTCTCCCATCACCAGGTTCTATCCTCAAGTATATCGATTCAAAGTCGCCATCAGATGGTGCAGTACAGTTCCAGTATTACATCAAGCACAAGAGTTAAGGAGGTATCTTTATGAAAGATAAGAAAAATTCTAAAGGTATGACTCTTGTCGAAGTTGTTGTTGCTATGACAATTTTTGCTATGGTTGCTGGTGCTGTAATGACAGCGATTTCAGGCGCTGTTAAGCAGACTGCAAAGAACAGAAAGCGTGACCTTGAAGTTGGTCAGCAGGCGAATGCAGTTAGAAAGAACTCAAATGATGAAGTTACTGACTTGGGTGAGTATACTATTTCTTTTAATGATACAAGAGGATTGAAGACCGAAAAAGTTCAGATGTATGAGGCTGACGCAGCACAGTTTGGAAAAGATTTTGGTTTTCAGGTAAAGTCTTTTCAAATCGGTAGCATAGGTTCTACACCTACCAAGAATGCTAAAGATGAAGAGTATAAGCTTCTTATAGTTAATCAGACTTCTGAGAATATTACAGCTTATGTTACTGTTGAAAATGGTTATATCTATGAGGGTGAATCATCAATTACTGGATATATCCATACTTCACCTGTTTATACAAGAACGATACAGGTGAAAGACGCTTCCGGTACAGACGGCAAAGCAGAATTTGGTTTCTGTTTGACAGCAGCAGCATTTTCAAATGGTGATGTTAAGATAAGATTTGTTACTGATTCTAATGTAACATATGGTGAATATTCGCTTTCGGCTGCTGATTTTGATTCAAGCAGGACAAAAACGTTTACTTATTCATCGTCTGGTGTAAATGGCTAAACAGGAGGGAATCATATGAACAGAAACAAAAAAGGTTTTACTCTTGTTGAACTTATTGTTGTGATGTGTCTTATGGGCATAATCATGGCAGCGGTTATGGCATTAGTAGCTCCAACGAGTAAATACTATTATAAGGTTCAGACTACCAAGGATCAGGAAAACTGTGCATTGTCAGTAGGAAAAGCTATCAATAATGAGCTTCAGTATGCTCTTGCGGTTGAGGTTTATTCTTCTGACGTAGAGTCTGTTTCACCAACTGATCCCTCAAAGTTCACTAATTACATTAAAATTGATAATGTAACAGCAAGATCAAGTAGTAAAAAGCATGCGACAGGTATTGTATATAAGGGAACAACTGCTACTCATTCTGAAAGTGTTGTTATGGGTGAGGCAACTTACGATGAAAATGCTTTTAAGATAACGCTTAGTGAGTATAATAATCAAAAAGGCAATAATTTCATAATGCTTGATTTTGAATCAAACCCTATGAAATATGAAGGCGGAAGTTATGTTAAAAACACTGATGTAAAATATAATTCAAGTCTGTCAGTTAATTTTTCAAACATAAATTCTTCTTTGACAATGGGTGTATCACGAGCAGACAGCATTTCAGTAAGCTATGATGCTTCCAAGACTGATTATATTTTTATTTACTATCAGCCAGCTCAGAATGGCGCGACAGCCACAACTACAACTACTTCATAAACAACTACTACGACCACAACGCCAACAACGACTACCGCTCCCGATGATTCTGGTTCGACAACGACTACAACCACTACCACTACGACATCTACAACTTTAGGAACAACTACAACTACAAGTGGAACTCCAGCAGATGTTTCAAGTCTTTCCATAGTACAGAATGGAAATCCTAATAATTGGGGACACAGAGGTCAGTATAACTATGTAATCACTAATGATGGTGCAGCCGCATTTGATGGAACATATACTATTACTTTTACTTGCAATAGTATAGTGACTAACCTTGATAATGTTGCTGGTGATGGAACATATTATCCGTTCACCACTAAGAGTAAGACATTCAAAGATAACCAAATTACGTTAGTGATTGAAGGAAAGCTTAATGCAAAAGAGTCTAAGAATATTTCTATTCAATTTACTTGCGAGGGAGACTTCGGCGTATCAAGTGTAAGTATTTCCTAGCATTTTCTCAATCAGACCCCTCCACGGGTCTGATTGCTGAAAAAATCCCCTTAACAGAAAACTTCTATTAAGAGGATTTTTTGAGCAAAAAAAATTCCGCAGTATCAAACTGCGGAATTTGTGCAATTATCTTATTATCAGCATTGCTTCGTTCATCATCTCGCTAAGACCAGTAAAATCCATGTACCATGAACCGATCTGCTCTGAGTATAGTGCCGCTACAGCAATTCCTATGGAGAGATATGGACCAAATGCAAATACTGAATCACCACTGCGGTGCTTCTGGATAAGTCCGCCGATCGAGCCTGTTATCAGTCCGATAAGAAGCGCTACCAAAGCACCCTGCATTCCGAGAAACAACCCTGCGGCTGCCATGAGATATACATCTCCCATGCCCATTGCTTTCTCATGTGTGATAAGACAAATAATAAGCAAAGGCACGCTCACAATGAAAAATCCGATCAAGTGTGACTTAAGCGTAAGTCCCGTCTGATCTTTGCAGAAGATGTATTCCGCAACACCAAGCAAACCTATGAATATCACAACATATGTGTTGATAAGCTGAGTGTCCCAGTCCATGAAGAATACAACGATAAGAGCAGAGAATAACAGACAGACAAGTGCTGCACGAAGCGGATTGAAAATCCCATTGAAGTGATAGAATACCCATAAGTAAAGCAGTGCGTTCAGCGTTTCAACTATAGTGTATCTTGCCGATATCTTTGCACCGCAGTTTCGGCACTTTCCACGAAGTATGCACCAGCTTACTATCGGTATCAGGTCACGCCGTTTGATCGGCTCACCGCAGGTCATACAGTGAGAATTTCGCTTGATAAGACTTTCATTTTTCGGCAATCGGTATATGCAGACGTTAAGAAAACTGCCTATGCACGCTCCGAAGATGAACACAAATACATAAATGATTATGTATGATAGGGTTAAATTATCCACAGTGATCCTCCTTTGGATTCATTAGTTAATATATTAATTTTATCATACTTTCATGAAGATTACAATAGATAATATGATTTTTTTGCGGTTTTTGCACCGCAGCAGACGTTTCCGCAGCGTCGGATCCCTAAATCAATGCGGAGGATTGGAGTAATATATATGAGAAACGGCCCTATCGGTCAGTATCTGGTACAGAAAGGTCTTATAACTGAAGAACAGCTTCAGGAAGTCCTTGCCAAACAGAAGGAGCAAAAGGGAAGACTTTTTGGTGATGTCATTATTGACATGAAGCTCGTTACCGATGTTCAGTTCTGTCAGGTTCTTGCCGAGCGACTGAATGTGTCCTATATCGACCTTGATAATACTGAGCTTATGCCTGATATAGTCAAGAAGATACCTGAGGCAACTGCAAGAAAGTATAACGTCATCGCAGTCAGCAAAATAGGCAAGCGTATGACCGTTGCAACTAATGACCCTATCAATTTCTATATTTTCGAGGATCTCCGTGTTATCACAGGCTGCAGCATAACACCTGTCCTTGCCACAAAGTCATCTATCAACCGTGCTATCGGTAAGATGTACTCAGAAGGTCAGGTTAACTCCGTTGTTGACGAAGCTACAAAGCAAAAAGAGGAAGAGCTTAACCTTGAAGAACTCAAGGATATCTCCGAGGAGAGAATTGAGAACGCTCCTATCGTTAAACTTGCTACCGCTATCGTCGAGAACGCTCAGCGTCAGGACGCAACGGATATACATATCGAGCCATTCAAGGATAAAACTGTTATCCGTATCCGTGTAAACGGCGACCTTATCGAGCTTATGACTCTTTCCGCCGCACTTCATACTTCGCTTGTTACCCGTTTCAAGATCTTGAGCGGCATGAATATCGCCGAGAAACGTGTCCCGCAGGACGGCCGTATGTCGCAGGTCGTTGACGGCACAACACTTGACCTCCGTGTATCTAACCTTCCAATGGTGTACGGTGAGAAAGTCGTTCTCCGTATCCTCGCAACAGGCGATATGTCCCTTAGAAAAATTACCGACCTGGGTATGACCGAGTATAACTATAAGAGATTTGAGTCTTGCCTTAAAGTGCCACAGGGTGTTGTCCTTGTAACAGGCCCTACAGGTTCAGGTAAATCTACCACACTTTATGCCGCGCTTGGCGAGATCTCGAAGCCTAATAACAATGTTATTACTGTCGAAGACCCAGTCGAGAAAAAGATCGACGGCGTAAACCAGTGCCAGATCAACGAAAAAGCTGGTATGACATTCGGTGCAGCCCTTCGTTCTATTCTCCGTCAGGACCCTGACATCATAATGGTCGGAGAAATGCGTGATACTGAAACTGCCGAGATCGCTATCCGTGCCGCTATTACAGGACACCTTGTTCTGTCAACACTTCATACCAATGACGCCGCTTCTACAGTAACAAGACTTGTGGATATGGGCGTTGAGGCATACATGGTCGCAACCTCACTTATCGGTATCGTTGCTCAGCGTCTTACAAAGGTGCTTTGCCCTGAGTGCAAAAAGCCTAGAATGTCAACTGAGGAAGAAAACGAGCTTATGGGTCTTGACCATTCAGTACAGGTGTACGACCCATGTGGCTGTCCAAAGTGCAATAACACAGGATATAAGGGAAGAACCGCTATCCATGAGATCCTTCTCGCAACACCGTCTATGCAGGCTCTTATCACAAGGGGAGCAAAAGCTGACGAAATTCAGGAGCTTGCAAAGAAAGAGGGCTGTCACCTGCTTCGTGACAACGTTTCAGAGCTTGTTCAGCAAGGCAAGACCTCAATGGACGAACTTATCCGTGTAACATATGCTGTATAAAAAAGAAATATATGGAGGTAAATTCTAATGGCAATCGACATTAACAAAATTCTTGATGAAGCAAGAGCCCTTGGCTGTTCCGACCTGCACTTCACCGTAGGTATACCGCCGATAGTTAGACAGGGCGGTAACTTGAGAAAGCTTTCCTCATATCCTGATATGACTGAGATCGAAATTCTCAAAATATGCGAGGATATGTGTACAGATAAGCAGCGTCAGTCTATCAAAGACCATATTGATACCGACTTTACATATGTATCTTCAAGAGGTTTCCGTCACCGTGTAAACGTGTATCGTCAGAGAGGAAACACGGCCATCGCTCTCCGTCTTTTGAGAAACGATATCCCGACCCTTACCGATCTTGACCTGCCACCTATCCTTGCAGAGTTCTCAATGAGACCTCGTGGACTTGTGCTTGTAACAGGCCCTACCGGTTCAGGTAAGTCAACAACTCTTGCTGCAATGATCGACCATGTAAATATCCATAAATCAGCACATATAATCACTATCGAAGACCCTATCGAGTATATGCACGCTCATAAGAGATGTATGGTAAACCAGAGAGAGATCGGACCTGACGTACCGAGCTTCTCACTTGCCCTCCGTGCAGCCCTCCGTGAGGACCCGGACATTATCCTCGTAGGAGAAATGCGTGACTTCGAGACTATCGAAGCTGCTGTTACCGCCGCTGAAACAGGACACCTTGTTATGAGTACACTTCATACAACGTCCGCACCGTCAACTATCGACCGTATCATCGACGTTTTCCCTGCTCACCAGCAGCATCAGATCAGAACTCAGCTTGCTTCCGTTCTTGTAGGTATCTGTACTCAGACACTTTGCCGTACATTCGACGGCACAAGTCGTGTAGCTTGCTGTGAGATTCTTAACGCAACAGACTCTATCAAAGCTATGATCCGTGACGATAAGGTGCATCTTATCGGTTCAGCAATGCAGACAGGTAAAGCAACAGGAATGCAGACCATGGATCAGGAGCTTGCAAAGCTCGTTCGTTCGAGAACGATCTCCATGGACGTTGCGCTTGAAAAGTGCGTAAACCCACAGGATCTCAAGAGATTTATCGCAGGCGGAGCTTAAACTACAATTTTTATAATAAAGAGCGTTTTTACCGAGAAAGTAAAAACGCTCTTTTTGTTTACCATTTTGTCAGCCCTTGACCTCGCTGTCATTGTGCCAAACATTGTTGTAAAGAAAAACAAGTACAGCCATTGCAATTATGATAAAATATCCAAGAAAGCTCCAACCATCAGGAATGTCGCCAAATAGGAAATATCCCAAAATCGTAGTGAAAATCAACTGTGAGTAATCATAAACCGATATCTCCCTTGCAGGAGCGTGAGTGTAAGCCGCAGTTATAGCGAACTGTCCGCCTGCCGCACCTGCGCCAGCTCCCAATAAACAAAGTATTTGGAAAATCGTCATAGGGTGGAAATCTAATATTAGAAATGGCAGGGTGAACAAGCAGGAAAATCCCGAGAAGTATGCAACTATCACCGCACCATTTACTCCATGCTGTCCTAAGTATCTTACGCAAGCGTAAGCAAGTCCCGCTCCCATTCCTCCTAGAAAACCGACAAGGGCAGGGAAGAAGTCCACATTCTGAAAACTCGGCTTGATGATAAACAAGCTTCCTATAAATGCACAAATTACAGTGAAGCCCTGAAAGAAAGTCAGCCGCTCTTTAAGGAAAATAAAAGAGAAAATGATAACGAAAAACGGTGACATTTTGTTTAGCATGGAAGCGTCAGACAGCACAAGATGATCTATAGCATAAAAGTTTCCAAGCATTCCTAGCGTGCCAGCAAGCGCCCTCACAAAAATGACCGCATTGTTCTTTTTGCCCTCAATGTGAAAGCGTATGTGATTTTTCTTTAGCACTCCGATAGCGAAAAACAACGCCACAAAGTTTCTGAAAAAGGTCTTTTGCACCGTCGGCAAGTCTCCTGAAAGCCGCACAAATGCGAACATGAATGCAAACGAAAAAGCCGACAGAATAATGTAAATAATAGCCTTGTATTTACTTTTCACCGCTGTCGCCCCCATTCATGTGAAGGTGTTCACGCCGCAGCTCTTTTATAAGCTCGCCAACGTTCCAACTTTGATTGTGTGCCGTGACAATGGCTTTTAGCTCCACCGCCGCACCTTTCTCCCTGAGTTTTTTCAGTATAGGGTCAAGGCTCCTGCCGTCAATGCCCGAAAAAATAAGGCACTCGTCCGTGATGTCCTCGCCCTCTTTTTCAGACCTGGCAAAGCCCTTGAAACCGCAAAGATATCCAACCTGCTGAGCCGATACCTCGCTGCCGAAAAACTCAGCCTCAGCGTTTTCACTTTTGGCAATTTCTGAAATTACGTCACGCTTTTGTGAACTGATATTTATGCCGATTATCTTTTTCGGTATAACACTTCTTATTCTTGATCTCATAAAATTTCTCCTAAAAATCTAATATCTATATTATACCCCAATGCAGCACATTCTTCAAGAGCAAATATACAGAATTTTTACCCTCATATGCCCCGATTTTATGTGTGAACGCAAAAAAATCGCCCCGATCTCTCGGAGCGATGATTTTATTTAGTCATTAGAGTTCAATGATGACCTTGCCGCTGAAGTTAGGAGCAATTTCAACAGTCTTGTCTGTGTTAGCCACAGCGATCTTGAAGCTTGCCTTTGTGTCAGTGTATTCGCACTCGATCTTGTTGCCGTGTCTTGTAGCTGTCAGCTCGAATACCTTGTTTGCCTCAGTGTCATAAATAGGGCAAACTGCACTCTTGCCGTCTTCAAGCTCGTAGATAGTGAATGTTGTACCCTCAAGATAATCATACTCGATCTGTCTTTCAAAGTTGCCGTATGCAATAATGCTGTTTGGCTTAGCAAGAGCAGGTATCTCAAAGTATGAGCATTTGTGCTTATACCATTTGCCGCCCTCAAGAACCTTGCCCGTGATAATATCTGTCCACTTGCCCTCTGGAACATAGTATTCAGCAATACCCTCGTCATTAAGGATAGGAGCAACAAGAATGTTGTCACCGAACATATACTGTCTGTCAAGCGTCAGGCAAGTTGGGTCGTCAGCAAAGTCGATGACCATTGCTCTCATTACAGGTACGCCGACCTCGTGTGTCTTGATAGCCTGAGCCCACAGATAAGGCATGAGCTTGCCCTTGAGCTTTGTGAAGAAGCGCAGAACGTCGCAGGATTCCTCATCGAAAAGCCATGGCACTCTGTATGACTGGTTACCATGCAGTCTTGAATGTGATGAGAACATACCGAACGCAGCCCATCTCTTGTAAATGTCTGGTGTAGCAGTAGCTTCAAAGCCTGCCATGTCATGTGAAGTGTAGCCGAAGCCTGAGATACAAAGTGACAGACAGCCTCTTACAACCTCAGCCATTGAGTTGTAGTTGCCTGAGCAATCTCCGCCCCAGTGAACAGGGAACTTCTGACCGCCTGCTGTAGCAGAACGTGCGAACAGACAAGCCTTGTTCTCTCCAAAATATTCTTTCAGTACATTAAATACGCACTCATTATAAAGATATGTGTAGAAGTTGTGCATCTTGATAGGGTCAGAGCCGTCGTAGTAAACAACATCTCTTGTAGGTATTCTCTCACCGAAGTCTGTCTTGAATGTGTCAACACCCATTTCGCAGAGCTTTCTCAGATATCCTGCATACCACTTGCAAGCCTCAGGATTAGTGAAGTCAACAATAGCCATACCAGGCTGCCACTCATCGCACTGGAATACAGAGCCGTCGGTTTTCTTGATGAAGTAGCCGTTCTTCATACCCTCGTCAAAGAGCTTTGAACGCTGACCAACATATGGGTTGATCCATACGCAGGTCTTAAGACCCTTGTTTTCATGCAATCTCTTGAGCATTGCAGGTGGATCAGGGAACTGTGACTTGTCCCACTCAAAGTTACACCACTCAAAGCCCTTCATCCAGAAGCAGTCAAAGTGGAATACCTGAAGAGGAATATCTCTCTCAGCCATGCCGTCGATAAATGAAGTGATAGTTTCCTCATCATATGTTGTTGTAAATGAAGTTGTGAGCCACAGACCAAATGAGAATGCAGGTGGCAGTGAAGGCTTGCCTGTAAGGTCAGTGTAGCCCTTGAGTACGTCAGTGAGGTTAGCACCGCCGAATACATAGTATTCAAGGCTCTCACCTGGAACTGTCATGGATACCTTAGAAACAGTGTCAGAGCAAACCTCATATGAAACCTTGTCAGTGCTGTTTACGAATACGCCGTAGCCCTTTGAAGAAAGATAGAATGGGATAGACTTGTAAGACTGATCTGAGCAAGTGCCTCCGTCAGCGTTCCAAATCTCAACGTTCTGACCGTTCTTTGTGAATGTTGTGAACTTTTCGCCGAAGCCGTAGAAATATTCGCCAACAGAAGTGTCAAACTGCTCTCTGATGTATGTTCTTGTAGGATCGGCAGGGTAGCTCCAGAATGTGTCGTCGAGCTGTGTCTGAAGTCTTGCCTGCTGCTTGTAAGCATTCTCAAAAATAACGCCTGTCGATCTCCAGCCACCACTTGTGAGTTTCTTATCCTTATAATAGTATGTGAAGCCCCAGTTTTCCTTAGAAACAACGAGCTTTGTGTCGCCTGTAACAAGTACGGCTTCCTTGTCTGTAA
>OJME01000228.1_pt1 | contig 52614 bp, 51 predicted proteins | sample 1597151 | NCBI WGS metagenome assembly OJME01 (sample SAMEA2452118, study PRJEB22498) | human gut metagenome | biome: human feces; feature: human gut; material: feces | place: Australia | collected 2012
AAATAATCTCTTGGGCATTTTACTGCCTCTACTAATTCATCGACCATCTTTTCGCTTATTTTGCAGATGTCGTTTTCGTTTATTCCTCTTACTTTTATTTGTGGCATAACGTCCTCCTACTTTGGAATTTATTATCTATTTTTATAATGTAGTAAATTTTTTCTACATAAATTTATAATAGATATATTATAACAAATTAGTAAAAAACTAGTCTAGATTAAACATTTTTATAACTTATTTTATTCTACACCTAACCCCGAAATATGGACTTGAAAAATCTACTGAATCTATGATAATAATGCTTGCGGAATCAGTTGTAATTCCATTAGTGCTGATTTTTGTTTTAACAAAACTTATGAGGATTTACAATTTAATAATATAATTCCTCTCATTTTTTGAAACAAAAAAAGTAGGAGTTATTTTTATATCCTCCTACTTTTACATTATTAAAATATAATCCTAAAAATTTTATCTTTTATCCACATTCAAAGCATAATTCTTAAACTCTGTTTTATTCTTATTATGAATAATATTTTTATTCCACACCATATAAATACTCTTATCATCAATCTTATCCTTTATCTTGATAACAGAAATCTTATTAGTATTAATAAGTGGCGTGTTTAAAATTATCGCAATGCCTGCCCCTGCTTCGACAAGACCTGAAAGTATCATTGCCTCGCTAGGTTCTGCATAAATTTTCGGTGTATATCCTATAAAATCAGAATAACATTTCTCCACATCAGAGCATTTATCATTATATGCTATAAAATACTCATTTTTCAGCTCACTAAGATATACTTCTTCCTTGTTGGCTAGATAGTGGTTTTTAGGAACAATTAAAACATATTCTTCCTTTTTCACTAAAGTAGCCTCTATGTTAGAGTATTTGCCTAAATCACTTATATTACTTATAAATCCGAAATCTATATGGTTATTTTTGATTCCTTTCAAAATTTCATCTGTATTTTGGTTATCTATATTAAACTTCACCTTAGAATTATTATTAAAAAATCCGCTTATTAAAAAAGGTATAAAAATTGTCCCAATACAAGCCGTTGAGGATATTGAAATAATTGTATCGCTGTTGTTTTTCATCTCTTTTAATTTAAGTTTACCTTTTTCAACTTCACTCAAAGCTCCTTTGGCATATTTTAAGAAAACATCTCCATACTCTGTAATCTTGATATTTCTTCCTTCTCTTTGAAAAAGCTTAACATCTAGTTCTTCTTCTAATTTAGATATTGCTTTACTTAGTGCTGGTTGGGTAACTGATAATATTTCTGATGCTGTTGTGAAATTCTTTGTTTCCGCTATTATTTTAAAATACTCTAGTTGTTGTAAATTCATGATTATCTCCTCTTTATTTAAAACCAATAACTTTTGGTTATATATTTATGAATATTTTCAATTAGACACAATTCGTCAAATGGTGCTATAATCCTATTATTGTATTATTCAATATATTTAATAACAGGAAAAAGTATAAATTTTTTCTATATAAATGTCAAATTAATTATTGTATTAAGAAGGAGAAATGTAATGTTTAGCGTAAATAAAGAAAAATGTATTGGCTGTTCACAATGTGTGAAAGATTGTCCAGTTTCTACTATATCTTTAGTAGATAACAAGGCTGAAATAAATAATGAAAGATGTTTCAAATGCGGTCACTGTATAGCTATCTGTCCAGTAGAGGCTGTATCAACTGATGATTACAACATGGAAGATGTTATTCCTTATGATAATGACAGTTTCACAGTTGAAGCTGACAACTTACTTAACTTCATAAAATTTAGAAGAAGTGTAAGAAGATTCAAAGATAAAGAAGTTGAACAAGAAAAGATAGAAAAGATAATCGAAGCAGGAAGATTTACTCAAACTTCAACAAACAGTCAAGATGTATCTTATGTAGTGGTTAGAGAAAAACTTAATGAACTTAGGGATTTAGTTTATGAAAGTTTAAAAATAAAAGGTGAAGCAATTTTAGCTAATTTAACACCTCAAACTGCTCATTTAGAAAGATATGCAAGAATGTGGGTTGCTTCTTATGAAATGTACAAACAAGACCCCGTTAAAAATGATAAAATATTCTTCAATGCACCAGTTGCCATATTTGTAGCTTCTCCAAATAACGTAAATGCTGGTTTAGCTTCTTCAAATATGGAACTTATAACTAATGCATTAGGTCTTGGTACTTTCTTCAGTGGTTTCTCAATAGTTGCTGCAAAAGATAATCAACCTATCCTAGATTTACTTGGTTTAAATAGCTCTGATGAATTATTATCATGTCTAGTAATAGGATATCCTAATGTTAAATACCAAAGAACAGTTCCAAGAAAAGATGCTGTTGTAAACTGGATATAATAAAGTGAAAATAATATAGGTTGCTTAATTTTATTTAAAATAAAAAAAGGAGTGTTATCGTTATGAAAATATTAGTATTAAACGGAAGTCCAAGAAAAGGGAACACTTTAACTGCAATCAATTCATTTGTTAAAGGAGTTAGTTGTGAACATGAAGTTGAGGTTGTAGATACTTACAAACTAGATGTATCTCCTTGTACTGGTTGTAGAGCCTGTCAATGTTACAAAGGATGTGTTGCAAAAGACGACTCTAACATGATAGTAGATAAAATTGTTGATGCTGATTTACTTGTATTTGCTACACCTGTATATTGGTGGGGAATAACTGCTCAACTGAAAATGGTAATAGATAAATGTTATTGTAAAGGTGCATACCTTAAAAATAAAAAAGCAGGTATCATAGTAGTTGGTGGTGCAGAAACTAATGATAAGCAATACGAATTAATCAAAGGTCAATTCGATTGTATCTCTGGATATTTATCATGGGATCTTCTATTCTACAATGCTTACTCAGCAACTCAAACTGATGATTTAGCTAACAACGAATCAGCAATAAAAGAACTTGAATCTTTAGGTGCTCTACTTGATTCTGAAAAATAATTTATAAAATAATATTATCCATAAATTGAAAAGCTACTAGATCAATTGTCTAGTAGCTTTTTGATAAATAAAATTATTTATTATCCTCTATTTTTTATTATACTTTGAAGCACGCCACCTTTACATTTGTCGCAATTTGCTCCAGCACCAGTAGCTGCTGTAACTTTTTCTACTGTGTCTGCTCCATTTCTAACTGCTCTTGCAACTTCTTCAACAGATACGTTGTTGCATCCACATGCATTTTTTAATATCCTTTGCATTTCTGCTGCTTCTTCTTCGTTTTCGATAACTAAATCAGTCATTCTTCTAAGATCTTCTACAGTTCTTGCTCCCTCTGCTTGAGCTATTCTTATTTTTTTATATTTTTCTATTGGTAAACTTGTTTCCATATGTAAATTCTCCTTAATATTTATTTTTCTAGTATTTAGATACTATATTAGAAAATTTATAAATAATACTTCTCTATTAATCTAATATACTATCAAAATAGTAAATACAAGTAAATGGATTTATTTTACAATAATTGTCTTTGATTTTGATTTATACCCTGTTTTGCTGATAGTAACGACTATCTTTACTTTCTTTTTCTGTTTTGGAATTTTTATTTTATATTTTCCATAAATATCAACTGTAACTGTTTTTCCTATTTGTTTTCCGTTTACAGAAGCCTTTACTCTAGCATTTTTCAACCCTTTTCCTGTTATGATTGTTGATGTATGTCTTATTCTGTTTACTGTAAATATCGAAAATGTTTTCAGAGATTGTACTCTTTGTGGCATATTATTCAACATTAATACCATCTCTTGTCTCGAAATCTTAGCATTTGCATTATATCCGTAATCATGTGGTAATATATTTAATTCATATAAATGAACCATATTATTAAAATCAGTTGAATTTAGATTTTTAAATCTATTTTTATATTTATTTTTTATTTCTTGACTATATTCTTTGCTATTATAATCTTTGAATATTTTTGCAACATCTAATAATGTTATCTTTGCTGTTCCACCATTTACAACATATGAAGTTTTTAGTGCCTTATTCGTAGTAGTCACAAATTCTTTTTTGCTAACTTGTGTACTTCCAGAAAATTTGCCTGAAGAAGTCATTGTTAATACTCCATTGGCAAGATATTTATTTATAATAGTTTTTGTAGAAGAATATCTAATATCATAAAAACTTTTTTCTAAAATATTTTTATAATTATTAAAAGTATATGTCAATAAAGTATTTATATCTTGAAACATTTGCATACGTGTACTTTTTCCGAAGAATGCACATATAACTTCTCTACCAGAACTATCCCTTGCTGTTGCTGATAATGCATATCCAGCTTTATCACTAGTTCCTGTTTTTGATCCGATTATTGTAAATAAGTTTTTAGAATAAGAATAATTTCTTAAAAAATTATTTGATGCATATAATGTCTTTGATTTTCCCTTATAGTAATTTTTTATAACATATTGCGGTTTTTTGACAATTGCTCTTATTGTATCATTTGTCATAGCGTATCTTGTCAATTTTGCTATATCACTTGATGTTGAATAAATATTTGCATTTTTATGCCAGTCCATCCCCACAGGATTGTCAAAATAAGAATCGTTCATACCAAGCTCTTTAGCTCTTATATTCATCATCTCCACAAAATTTTCTCTAGTTCCTCCAACTGATTCAGCAATTATTTCTGCAGCATCACCTGCTGAATATACTAAAAGCATGTTTAAAAGTTCTTCTAATGTATAAGCATAGCCTGGCTTTAAACCTGCTGTGGTCGTCTCTACATCAACCTTATTTAAAGTAGATTTCTTAACAGTTATTCTTTTATACAAACTGCAATTTTCTATAGCAACTATTGCCGTTAATAATTTTATAGTACTTGCAGGATATATTCGCTTATTTTCCTGCTCTGATATAATAATTTCCCCCGAATTTGCATCCATAACAGTATATGAATGTGCATAAACAGTCGGTTTTGCTTGTGCTGCATGTGCATTGTTAACAAATATACCACTTGATATTAGCATCATAAGTGATAAAAATATAGCTATTATTCTTTTGTTTTTACTCATAAATTCTCCCCATTATATTTTTTTATACTATTATTTGATTTTGTATTTTGTGAATTTTGGTTGTTATTTTGATTATTTGATACATTATTATTTGAATCGCTGATATTCTTTAAATTACTATCATTATTTTCATTTGTAAAGTCACATAACTTAGTTTAATTTAATTAGTTGTTTTTGTCTATTAATTTTTATCTGTTCGTATAAATAAAGGTACTCTAAATACAACTTGTCATAACTTAGTTTCTTACAAAAAAAAAGACTACATAAAACATAAATCAATGTAGTCTTATCATATATTTTTTAATTTATCTTAAATACATAACTTCAATTAAAATCTCCTCACTATAAGTCCCTCTAATTAAATTCAACATCAACAACTTCATTACAAATATTTTTATAATCTTTATTATAATCTGCTTCCGTATAAAAAATTGACTCCCTTAATACTTCACTTAATCTGTGTCCCATATGATTCATAGAAACATATGATGTTCCACCTGATATAACCCCTCCAACTATAGGAACTGCTTTTGAAACACCTTTTGCAAAACCTGCCTTTGTTACTTTTACTCCAATTATTTCGCCCATTTTTTTAGTAATTGAATATAATGCTGTTTTACTTAAAGCCCTTCTTGATGTTCTTGTTAAAACTTGTTTTGACATATTTGTAGTGAAAACTCTCAATGTAGCTGCTGATTTTTCAATTCCAAACATAACACCTAAATATAATGTTAGCTCTCTTTTTATATCTTCATCTAATTGGTTGGCATTTCCGATTTCTCCATAACCATATAAATAAACTAATTCCTGTGCTAACTTAATGGCTGTCCCCAAAAATTGCAAAGTATCAGCAGGTATAGTTGCAGCCATTGTCAATCCCCCAGGCATCCCTGCTGCGAATGATACCATTGATGTATTTGTTGTTCTTTTCCTTATCAATGAATTTGCAATCCTATCTAATTTATCGATTGATATTCCAGCTGTAACAGGATCAGTCTTGATAGCCAAATTTACAATATTTTCATTCTTTATCTTAGAACCTAAAGTTTGTAAAAGAAATTGCTCTCTATCCACCCTCACACCTGGAACTTTTAGAGCAGTTCCTAATATATTTTCAAACTTTGTACTACTTTCTTTCAATGCATAATCCATATAAAGGCCCCCTTTGATAAACGCATTTCAATAAAATTTAATCATCCCTCACACTTATTTATCTATATTAAAATTATAAAAAAAATAACCTGACATCTAGTGTCAAGTTATAAATATTTTTTAAACATATTCTCTAATTTTTTTCTTATTTTCTCTCTCACACTTTCTGGTCCTAATACTTCTACATCATCACCAAAGCTCAACAGCTCTGTATATAATATATCATTATTTGGCAATTCAGCCTCAACATACAAACTTCCATCATCACATTCTATTACTTCATCATAGAATTCATCATACACCTGAAAAGCTATGGATTTGTTGAACTTCAACTTTACACTTATATTTTCTGAATACTTAATTGTTTTTCCTATTTCAAGTTCGCTGAAATTTCTGCAAAAACTCTCTGTCAATACTTGCAGCTCTGTCATTCTCGTCAATTTAAAAAATCTGTAGTCATTTTTTAGAAGGCAAAATCCATATAAATACCAATATTTATCCTTAAACACCAACTGAATCGGTTGGACTTTTCGTTCTAGTATTTCTCTATTTCTGTTGAAATATTTAAATTTAACTACATTCTTGCTGAAAATAGCGTCCTTAAGTAATCTGAATATATCTTGTTTTGGCTTCTTTTTGTACCAACTTGTAAAATCAACTTCTATCCAGCTACTCTCTTTAATTTCAAATAATGCCCTTAGTTTAGTCAATAACTCGTCCAAATTATTCCCATCTGCAGCACTAATACCCTTAAGTGCTGTCAAAATCTGTTCTTTTTCATTGTCCGAAAACACCGATCTGTCTAGCACAAAGTTATCAAGTAGATAAATTCCACCACCTTTCCCCTGAGTTGCACAAATTGGAATCCCAGCACTGCTAAGTGCATCAATATCACGATATATTGTCCTAACCGATACCTCAAATTTTTCTGCAAGCTCAGATGCCGTTGATTTTTCATGTTCCAAAAGGTAATAAACTATTTTAAATAGCCTACTCTCTTGCATCTTTCTGCCCCCTTTATAAATAAATCTAACCTAGTATAACCCCTATTATATTAATTGCTATTAATCTTGTTATATATATTATATCTAACATCTAATGAATTTTTTGATAATGTTTATATAATTTCACAAATTAAAAAGCTACACCGATATAAATCAATGTAGCCCATAATTTCATCATTCCAAATCTGTTGAGATTTACCCTTTTCACTCAAAGCATCCAACTCTTTCAAATACCCATACTCATAGCCACAGCAATTATCGGAACTAGAACCCTCGCACATTTAAAATTGCCTACAGAAAATAAAACTACGGCTAAAGTTATAAACACAACACCGACAACTGTGATTAACATTATAGTATTCCCTTCTTTTTTTACTATGATATATGTATATTACAACCTTTGCTTTTATATTTCTAATTTTGTATATTCCATTCTTATGGATTAAAATTAATAAATAAAAACTCCCATGCCAATATAAAATCGACATGAGAGTTTTTATCTATTAACAAGAAATTTCTATATCAAGTACCGAACCTAATAATAATTTAGAATACTCATCTTTAACATATTTCAATTTATTTGTGTTATTTACAGTTTCTACAACTTGTCCATCTTTAAAAAATAAAACCCTGTCACATATATATGTAACTGCTGTTAAATCATGTGTTATAAACAAATATGATAGTCCATATTTTTCTTTTAATTCTATCAAAAGGTCTAGTATTTGAACTTGTGTTGAGACATCTAGAGAACTTATTGCCTCATCCAAAAGTATGAACTTCGGCATTTTAGCTATTGCCCTTGCTATACATACTCTTTGAAGTTGACCCCCACTTAATTGGTGCGGGTATCTATAATAAAAATCTTCATTAAGTCCAACTTGTTCTAATAATTCAATTATTTTTTTTCTTTTATCTTCACCTGAAAGTTTTGATTGTAATAATGTTTCATTAATTATTTCATAGACCTTAAATTTTGGATTTACAGAACTGGTATAATCTTGAAACACAACATTCATTTCGCTTTGCCATTGTTTTCTGAACTCACTACCTTCAAATAATATTTTTCCGCTATCTTGTTTTTCTAAACCTAAAATCACCTTGCCAAGTGTTGACTTTCCGCTTCCTGACTCGCCTATTATACCTAAACATTCACCCTTATGTAATTCAAAAGAAACTCCTTTTAAAACTTCTTTTCTTTTTCTTCTAAAAAGTCCATCTCCTTCAGGAAAACTCATATGTATATCTTTTGCTTCTAGTAACATTTATTATCCCCCTTTATGAAACTACTTCTTGAAATTTTTTGATTAATTTAAGCCTAGTATTAATTAAATATTTAGTGTGTTCATGTTTTGGCTCATTTATTATTTTATTTATTGTTCCCTCTTCTATAATTCTTCCCTTATCCATAACAACTACTTCATCAGCAATTTGTGCAAGAACACCCAAGTCATGGGTTATAAATATCATTGAAGTTTTAAGTTTTTTTCTAAGTTCCTTAAACTCTTTTATAACTTCTATTTGATTTAAACAGTCTATAGCTGTTGTTGGCTCATCTGCAATAATAAGTTCCGGTTCTAAGGCTATTGTTATTCCTATCATTATACGTTGTAACATCCCACCACTTAATTCGTGTGGATATTTATTTAATATTTCTGTTGGATTTTTTAGATTCATCTTTTCTAGTGCAATTACTGCAAGTTCTTTTGCCTTAATTTTAGTTATATCTAGATGTTCTAAAAAGGTTTCTATAACTTGGTTTTCAATTGTGTAAAGTGGATTAAATGCTGTCATAGGGTTTTGTAAAATCATACATATGGCTTTCCCTCTAAGCCTTCTGCTCTCATTTTCATCCAATCTCAAAATATCCTCATCCTTAAAATAGACTTCTCCACCTATATTAAAACTTTTTTTATCCAAAAGTCCCATAAGCGATTTACAAGTCATACTCTTTCCACTTCCTGATTCACCTAATATCCCAAGACAGCTATTTTTTTTAACATTAAATGAAATATCGTGTAATATAGGTTTTATTTCTTTTCCATCTTTATGATGTAAATTTAAATTTTTAACGTTTAATATCATTATGCTACCTCCTTATGATCTAGTGCATCCCTAAAGCTATCTCCAAGTAAGTTAAATGCTGCGACTATTATTAATATAGCCAAACCAGGAACTATCATTTGATTTGGATTAGTAGCCATTACATTTTTTGCCTCACTAAGCATCGCTCCCCATTCTGGTGTTGGAGCTTGAACACCTAAACCTAAGAATGATAATGTTGATATATTTAATATAACCCATCCTATATCTAATGTTGCAAGTACAATTACTTCTGATAATATATTTGGAAGTAGGTGTTTAAACATAACAAAACTTTTTTTAGTATTTATTACTTTGGAATAAAGCATATAATTTTTGTATCTATATTGAATAACAATTCCTCTTATCATACGGGCATACCAAGTCCACTTTATTATTATGTTTGCAAATATTATATTTTCTATTCCTACTCCAAGTACCCCTACTATTGCAAGTATCATAACTTGACTTGGAAAAGAAAGCATTATATCACAAAATCTCATTAAAACTTCATCTACAATACCTCGGCTGTATCCAGCTATTATTCCAATTATTGTTCCTAATAATATTGTACAAACCATGGTTAATAAAGATAAGAAAATTGTAGGTCTTATACCATACATAAGTCTAGACATTACACAACGCCCTAGGTTATCTGTTCCAAGAGGATATTTCAAAGAAAATGGCATAAATTTATTAGATATATCTTGTAAATATGGGTCATTTGGTGCTAATTGTGGTGCAAATATCCCCAAAATACAAGTTATCATAATTATCAGAATACACCCAATTGCTATCTTATCATTTAAAAGTTTTTTTATCATTTTTCCACCCCTCTTTTTATCCTTGGATCAACTAAACATTGAACTATGTCTACTACTAAATTACAAAATACAAATAATACCCCCATCATCAGTATATATGCTTGTATAACAGGATAATCTCTATTGAATATTGCGGATATACAAAGTCTGCCTATACCAGGTATTGCAAATATATTTTCAACAATAACTGTTCCAGCCATTAGCTGCACAATACTCATCCCTAGTGCTGTCATACACGATTGAAGAGAATTTTTAAGTACATGTTTGCATATTATAACTTTATTTTTCAATCCTCTTACTTTAGCATAAAATACATAGTTTTCTTTCATATTATCAAGCATACTATTTCTTATAAGCCTTACATATGTTGATATATAAGTCATACTTAAAGTTATAGCTGGTAAAATATAATGCTTCATTGTCGTTGCTCCACTACTTGGAAATATACCCAGTTTCAATGAAAAAACATATACAAGTAACAGCCCTAACCAGTAATTTGGCATAGCTGTCCCTATAAAAATTAAGCTTCTCGTAATTCTATCAAATAAACTATCCTTATATACTGCACACAAAACTCCAACTGGAATACTTACTACTATTACTATAACTAATGATATAATTGCTAAGTCTATAGTAGCAGGAAGACATCTTACAATTTCATCAAAAACCTTTCTAGTTGTGTTTGTATAAGAAACACCAAAGTCTAATCTTAGACAATCTCCTAGCCAATTAAAATATCTCACAAAAAATGGATCATTTAGACCTAATTCCATCCTCATAGATTCTATAGCTTCTTCTGTAGGTATAATTTCATTTACTCTTAGCGCTACTTCTGCAGGGTCTGATGGCATTATATTTATAAGCATAAATGCTATAAAAGAAATTGCAAACAACATTGGTATTGCTAAAAGTATACGTTTTGCTATATATTTCTTCATCTATTTTCTCCTTTTATAAATTTATAATAAACAATAAGCCAGGCTACTTTTTCAAGTGCACCGGCTTATTTTTAACTATTCTTCTATTTTCATTTTTTCCATAGGTACTTCAAATTGAGATGCGTTAAATGTAACATTTTTAACTTTTTCATTATATACAGCACGATTTCTTTCATAAGTTAATGGTATATAAACTGCTTCTTCGTGAAGAGTTGTAAGCACATATGTATAATATTCTTGACGTTTTTCTTCATCAGTACTTGTTAATGCTTTTAATATAGTTTCATCTATTTGTGTTTTTTCTTTTAATCCTTGTTGAGCTGCATAATCCCCATAAACTGGCATTCTCATACCTGCTAAGAATGATTGTGGGTCATATGGAGAACCCCATGAAATATTAAATGTTATATCGAAGTCTCCAGCTTTCATACGGTCACGATAAGCTTGTTCTTCTTCACCTGATATTTCTAACTTGATTCCAACTTTTGCAAGTTCACTTTGATAAAACTCTGCTATAGTTTTTTCTGTTACACTATCACTACAGTAATTTAATACTATTGATAATTCTTTTCCATCCTTTTGTCTATAAGTTTTTCCTTTAACCTCTTTCCATCCAGCTTCATCTAAAAGCTTTTTAGCAGTATCTAAATTATAATCATAAGCTTTTAAATCAATATCTGCATATGGTACTGTTTTTGCAAGCACTGTATCTGCTGGACTTTCTATTCCTGAGAATATACTTTCTGATATAGTTTTTCTATCTGTAGCATGTTGTATTGCTTTACGAACTTTTACATCTCCTAGTATTTCATCAGTTGTATTTATTATCATCATACGAGTTGATATTGGATCTGATATTGATGTTTTAAATCCATCTAATGATTCAAATTCTTTATAAGTTTCAGCATCTATCATATTTGTTCCATATATTAAATCAACTTCACCATTTTTAAGTGCCATAACACGAGTTTGGTTATCTGGTATAACTTTCACTTCTATTTCTTTTATTTCAGGCTTTTCACCCCAATAATCTTCATTAACTTTAAATATAGAATATTCATCAACGTGATTTTCAGATAATACATATGAACCTGTACCTACTATGTCGCTAACACCATTTTTTGTAGTCCCATCTATAAAACATTTTGGTGATATAAATCTAAATGGTCTTGTAACACCTAGTTCTACTAAGAAAGGATAATATGCTTCTGAAAGTCTAAGAGTTAACTCATATTCCCCTGTAACTTCAACACTTTTTCCACCTGAATTATCAACTTCTTGCATCAACCTCACTGATTCAAGCCATGTATGTCTGTCAGCATTATCTAATATAGCATCAAAATTTGCCTTAGCTGCTTCTGCATTAAACTTTTCACCATCACTAAAAGTTACATCTTCTCTTAGTTTAAATACATATTCTTTACCATCTTCTGATATTTTCCAGCTTTCGGCAAGCCATGGTTCAAAATCACCATCTTCAGTTATCTTTACTAAAGACTCAAATATTAAATTTTGTGCAAATAATTCCCCATTATATAGATGTGGATTTAAATCCCTTAAATCTCTAAAGTTTGCATATACTAATTTAGATGTTTCTGCTGAACTAGAGCCTCTTCCAGATGTTGAGCATCCAGTCAATAACATACTACCAATTAATAATATACTTAATAGTTTTTTACCCAATCGTTTTTGACTATTTTTCCTTTTGAAAATCATATAACTATACTCCCTTACAATTTATTAATATCAATAATCATTATCACATAGCAATTATACATTAACATAACATTTTTGCATAATATCATTATTGTATATCCTGTATATTCTATTTTGTTATATCTAAGGGTATCTTTTACTTTTTTAGTTATAGTTTTCTTAAATTTTTGTTTTTAATAATTCTATAAATTTAAATGCTTCTGATGTTATATTTTCTCCCTTTCTCTTTACAAAACCAATACTCACATTTTCTAATTGATCTTTTATTTTTAATCTTTTTATAGCGTCATTGTTATATTCTGAATATTTCAAATCGATACCAATAGTTGCAATATCTGTTCTTAATAATAACTCAAAAACTAAGTTATCACTATTTGTAACAAAATTAATATTCTTTTTCATCTCTATTTTTTTATTGATATGTACTAAATAATTTTCTATCGAAAAAATATCTTTATCTCTTTGAACAAATTTTAATGTTAAAAGCTCTTTTATAGTAATGTTTTCTCTATTAAAAAATTTATTATTTTTACCTACATATAAACATATTTTTCTAGTGGCTATTTCCTTATATTCTAAATTTTCATACTCCAAAAAATTATTAAAACAGCTTCTTTTATTCTTTAAAGTATATATTATACCAATTTCTGATTTATGGCATTTAACATTTTCTGTTATGTTTTCTATCTGTCCTTCTATAAAATTTATTGTTGTTTTATTATTATAGCTATTATAATAATCACATATAACCTCTGACATTACATTGCTTGGATAACTAGATATATTTAGTGTTTGCCTTGACTTTTCCTTATTTAAACTTAATATCATCTTATGATTTTTTAATATCTCATTCGCATAGTCATAAACTTCTTTTCCCTTATTCGTCAATTTTACCCCTCTATTACTCCTGTCAAATAATTTAATGTCCAGTTCTTTTTCTAAAGATGAAATAACTTTACTCACATTAGGTTGGGTTGTGTACAATATTTGGGCTGATTTGTTTATACTCTTCTTATCTGCAACTGTTATAAAATATTGCAATTGCCTTAAATCCATTTATTTATCTCCCCCTATAATTATTTCTAGTATGTATATAATACTTTATTATCACTATATCGTAAATAATAAAAATAAAGTAGATATAATAACAAATTGTTATACCTACTTTACTTTATTTTCTTTAATTTCTATTTATTTTCATTTAAAGTTTATATTTTATTCATTTTCCATTTGTTTTTTCAACATTTCAGCGAATTCATGTTGTTGTTTTCTTTCTTCGTCTTCTAATTCTCTCATTCCTTTATTTATTGCTTTTGCGTATTTTTCAGCTTCTTTTTCGTCCTTTTTATATTCTTTATAATCTGCTTTGGCTTCTTTTTTTAGTTCGTGGCCTAATTCTTTGTCAAATTTGCCTACTTCTTTTATACCTTCTTTAACATCGTGTTTTAATTCATGTTCTAATTTTCTTTCTTCTCTAAGTTCATGTCTATATTCTTTTCTACCTTCATGATGTTCTTTCATTTCTTCAAATTTATCTTTAATAGTCATTTTATTTCTCCTCTCTATAAAGAAATATTTATTAATAGATTATCCAAAATACCAGTTTGATATTATCTAAATTTGCTGTATTTTTTGTCAAAAAAAGTTTTTTAAAAATACAGCTATAACTTAAACTTAATTGTTATTTTGACTTTTTAGAACATCTTTGATTTCTTGTCTTGATTTTATACATAATTTTTTAAATACTGCCTTCAAGATTGTTTTAACTGTATTTACTGATACAAATAATTTTTTTGCTATTTCATTATTTGTAAATCCTTGTGCCGCTAAATTTGCAACTTCTAACTCTCTTTCCGATAATTCAACAACTTTAGATTTTTCTTTTTTAACAAATTTTAAAAATTCCTCATAAGCCTTTTGTAATATTCTAATTTCATCTATTGCTTCTTTAAAATTTCCTTTTTCATATATTTCATCTAACAAGTTTTTTATATCAGTATAATTTTCTGCAAAAACCATATATAGTCTATCACTTATGGCTATTTCCAATGCTTTTTCAAGTTTTTCAATTGATTCTTTTCTTTTAGATAAATTGTCGTATGCTATTGCTATATGCATATTTTCAAAAATCTCACAAAGTAAATTAGGAAATATCCTTGCCATAGCCATAGACTTATCATAAAGTGCAACTACCTTGATATAATCCTTTTTTGTTATAAGTACTTTTGAGTAAATAAAATTTACAAGAGGCATTGTCGGAAATAATAATCTAGTATTTTCAAAATTGCCATTTATTATCCACTTTGGAATTTTGCTTTCTTCTTTTAAATTAGAATATATATATGCCCTTATTAAATCCAACGTATCTGAAAACATATGAAGGTCATTTATATAAATTTTTTCTTCAATTTCATCCATCAAAGTCCTAAACTCTTCATACTTGCCTCTATGTATAAGTATCCTTAATTTTAAAAACAAAGCACAGCAAAGAACTCCTGAATACTTATCACACATAAGCATTGCCTTATCTAGCGCTATTTCTGCATTTAATATATCGCCTTGATTAAAACATACCTCAGCCTCCATGATATAATCTGCTCCTTTGCCGTGATTATCGGTGATTTTATAATAATAAGGCATTGCATTTTTCATTATTCGTAGCTGTTCTTGTAATTTGTCCTTCTCTCTATAATACATATATAAAATTGATGGTGAACCGAAAGTCCATGTGGATTTATTTGTCATAATCGTAGATGGCTTATACATCAATTCATAAGCCTCCTTGTGAAGATTCGACATTTCTTCTATATTGTTATATTTTGTGAAACTAAGTATAAGTTTCATCTCTCCAAGTAGTTGATTTTTTTCTTTATCATCTATATTTTTATCTTTCGCTATATTTTCATAAAATTGTCCACAAACTTTTCCAAACAAGTCCATCTCATTGTAAGTAAACAACCTTCTCGCATATACCAATAATGCCAGATGATTTTTCTGTTTAAATTCATTTGGACAATTTTCCATACATCTTATAAATGTATCCTTTATTTCTCCCGTAATGCTGTTTCCCTTGTCTTGTACCAAAGTATTTAAAAAGCTTTCATAATCCCTAGCTTTATAAAAATAACCCATACTTAAAACATATTTTCTTTTTTTATAAAACAAAAGTCCGCCTTTTTTATATACTTCCTTTTTATAATCATCGTCTTTTTCTTTTAATTTCTCCAACAGACACGTTCTAAAAATTGCATGAAATAAATATACTTTGTTTTTCTTGTCATACTTCACAAATGCATTAACCTGTGTCAATTCCTTTATCAATAAATCAACATTTTCATCCCCAGTAACAAATTTTACTTGCTCCAACGTAAACTGATCAAATACACATAATCTAAGTAAAAAATCTTTAAACTTATCTTCAAATGGATCATACACTAGCTTTTCTACAAGTTCATATATATCTTCACTTATCTCAATCGTATTGTATTCGATATAATTTAGCATAATCAAATATATCGCACTTATCCAACCTTCACTCTTTTTATAAACATCATCTATATTTAAAGTATTTAAATTTATGCCACAGAGTTTGTAATATTTTTTTATATCATCCTTTTCAAATTCCAAGCAATTTTTTGTAATATAATTCACCAATTTTTTTAATTGAAGTTCTTCAATCTCAATATCTGGCTTATTTCTCGTAATTATAATAAGATGGATTTTGTTATCCATACTTTTTACCAAATTATATATTAACTCATCTAAATTTTTATTATCTATTAAATGATAATCATCTAATATTATTGCTATTTCCTCTTTTATATAAATAGAATTTATAAGCTCAATACATTCTTCAAGTTTTATACTATCTTTTGGTAAGCCTATGTTTTCCAAGCGACTGCCAACATTTGAATCTATCTTGCTTATTATTCTACAAAAACCTTGCCAAAATGCTATATCCGAATCAGTGTAGATATTCTGCCAATAGTAATTCGTATGGAATTTGTTCAGATATATTTTTATCGCTGTTGTCTTTCCATATCCCATCGGTGCCTCAACCACAGTAAGTGGATGTGAATTTATTTTATCTATTTTCTCTGTAAGCTTTTCATTCACATAAACTTCATTCGTATTATATTGCTTTATATATTCCATATCCCCTTTTCTAAACTCCCTTCTAGATTTATATTATTATTTATATATAATCTCAGTTTTGTTTATTTTTAAGTCCTATATGTTAATTATATATTATTCATTCGTACGATTAGCATTCTCTTTTAAAATTTCCCACAAAAAAATAGGAGCATTTGCTCCTATTTTAACATTATAAAAAATAAATCTTTATTTTAAACACGCTCTAATTTTGATATCCACAATATGGACAAGTTCCATCATCATTTATAGTGGCACTTCCACAATTTGCGCATTCAGAACTATGGTTAGCTCCATCTTCATTAGCTGATTTTCCATAACCACAGTTTTCGCAATATCCATCAGGATGGAATGTCATTTTTTTGCAGTTTGGACATTTTGTATAATCTCCGTAGTCCCCACTTTGATATTCTTCTTCGTTATTTTTATTCGTATTTTTGTTATTATTGTTGTTTTTATTTGTATTTGTACTCTTTTGATTATTCCCATTTGACTTAGTATTTTTATTACTATTTGATTTATCTGTATTATCTGTTGACTTTATTTCTATGCTGTATTTGTCGCTTCCCTCTATGTCATTTAAAATATCACATACATATTTAGCTATTTTTTCTAAATCATAATTTTCTGTAGCATCTTTTAAATTTTGCATATCTCGACCGTATTCCTTATTCGCCAACATAGCATCGTTTATATCTTTTCCGTAATTAACTAGCTTATCTTTACAATCTTTAGTTCCCCCGTTTGAATCCTTAAGTACTATATACATATCTTTTAATAAAGTTGATATTTCTGAAGCTGTTGCAGCTGTATCTTTTTGCTGCTCTTGTTGTTCTTGAGTACTATCATCCTTGCTATTTGATGAACAGCCCACTACTCCAAATGATAATACTAATGATAATATAATAACAGTTAATTTCTTCACCTAAAATCCCCCTTCTTGATAAATCTAAATAAAATATTTTATCTAGTTAATTATAGTATAGTTTAAATTTTGGATGATAACTTGATTTTGACAGCTTTTCACCCGGGTGATTTTTCTAAAAATAAAGGGTTGTTTTATATATTCAAACAACCCTTTTACTATCTAAATTATTTTGTTAAATTGCACTCTTTTTCTATCTCTTGATCCATAATATCTTTTACTGATGGATATCTAATATTTAAAATACCCTTTTGTAATTCATCTTTATGAGTTGTATAAGCATTAATTAATAATCTATTGATATCTTTATACATCTTATCTCTTGTACTATTTCCGAAAAATGCACAGATTACTTCTCTGCCTTCATTATCCTTGGCTGTTGTTGTAAGTGCAAATCCAGCTTTATCAGTAGTACCTGTTTTTGAACCTATTACTGTAAATAAATTGTCAGCATATTTACGTTTTCTAAGGAAACCATTACTTGAACCCAATGTTATTGATTTTCCATTATAAAAATTATCTACTGTATAAAAACTATGTCTAACTATTTTTCTTATTTCATAATTTGCCATAGCATATTGTGTCAATTTCGCTATATCATGTGCAGTTGAATGTATTTTTGCATTACTGTGCCAATCCATCCCCACTGGATTATCAAAATATGAATCTGTCATTCCGATTTGTTTTGCTTTTTCATTCATCATAGTAGCAAATGCTTCACTTGAACCCGCTACTTCTTCGGCTATAACTTCTGCTGCATCACCTGCTGAAACAATCAAAAGCATATATAAAAGTTGTTCCATTGTATATGTAGAGCCAGCTCTTAATCCTACAATTGATGATTCTACATCAACTTTGTTTAAAGCTGCTTGTTTTACTTCTATTTCTCTATCTAAGTTGCAGTTTTCTATTGCAACTACTGCTGTTAATAATTTAGTTGTACTTGCAGGATAGATTTTTTTATCCGCATCTTGAGACATAATTATTTCCCCTGAATTTGCATCCATAACAACATAAGCATGTGCAGATACTCCCATACTTATTGGAGAGTCATTGGTTTGAGATTTACTAACTTGAGCTGATTCAACTTTATTAACAAATCCACTAGTAGATATTGTGAGTATCATTATCAAAAATAAAGCTGTTATTTTTTTTATTCCCTTCATTTCACACCCCATATTTTTACATATTATTAATTTATTATAGAATTAATTTATTATATTAGTCAACAAGATATGTGTAACAAATTAGTATCAATAATTTAACTATATATATAAAGAAATCTTTATTCTAAGGATATTTAAAAAATATAGGTTGCTAAAAAAGAGATGTCTTTTAATACAACATCTCTTTTTTATTCTATTTAAATTTTAATTAAATACTCTATAATTTTATATTCTTATTTTAAAATTCTACTTCTTATAATTTCTTCTATATTTTTTAATTTAATAAATTTACAACTTGTACATCATTATAAGGGAATATCTTCATTTCACTTCCATCTAAGTCTTCTTTATGCATATCAAGCATATTTATTTGATTATTATTGTAAGATTTATAATAATAAAGTCCTTTTTCTAGGTTCATACAAGAACTATATTGAGTTATTTCATCTTTTCCGTCTTTAGTTATTACTGAACCTTTTACCATTGCTACATTATTTAAGATATGGAAGAATTCAATTATTCCGTCGTTTTCTATATCTTCCATAAGAATTTGTGCTCTTAAAAATGCTACTCTTACAAATCTAGATGGTGATGAAAAATCGCCAGGAAGTCCTATCCCACCAGTTGCAGATCCCAGCGGAGTTAATTCTAAATCACTCCAATTTGCAGATGTCGGTTGAACTGGAGTTGCATTCATATATTGACGTAAGTTAGTTATATGCCAATCAAATGATGGTGCATTAGTCATTACACCAACTTTATTTTCATATACTTTAAATCCTTCTTTAGTTTTTTCGATTACGATTGCTTTTCCTGTCTTATCAGTAACCATCCAGTGAAGTGTTGGAAGTCCAACATTTTCAGCAAAAGGTCTTGCAACTAAATTGATTTTATCTAGATATGGTCTTAATTCTTCTAAAGTTGCAAAATTACCAGTAATCCAAAGAATTAAGTCATATGGTGGCATATTTTCCATACCTTCTTTAGTGTCATCTTCCCAATATGCATCAGGGAAGTTAAGCCCAGCACAACCTAGCCCCTCTTCGTTTATAGCCTCAGCAAATAGTGGGTGATTGTCCATAACTGATGCCATACCAGTAATAGCATATTTTATCTTTTTATTTTCACCAGAAACTTTGTCTACGTATTCATAATTTCTAGGAACTACTACTGGTCTTTGTCCAAATGTATATTCCAAATCCATATTTCTTCCAAATAAATGTTCTTTTTTAAATGTTAATAAACTCAAAGCTGTACACATGTTAAAATCCTCCTTTTTATGTAAAATAATATTCTTATTTATGTTTTGTAAATTGCTTATTATTTATGCATAAAGAATTATCTAAAATCCCAATTTTAAATAATTGAAATTAGCCCTAAAAAATGTTATGCTATCAAAAGCGAATCAAAAAGAGAGGTAATTACATGATAAAATTTGACAAAGTGTCGTACTCTTTTCCACAAAAAGACCTTTATACTGATGTTTCATTTACAATAGAAGAAGGTCAACATTGTGCATTTATCGGTGCAAGTGGTAGTGGAAAAAGTACGCTTATAGATATAATAATGGATCCTGAAAAATACGTATTTGACGGAAACGTTGAAATGGAGCCAAGCTTAAAAATTGGGTACGTAAGCCAATTTTCACAAAGAGATAAAGACAAAGAAACAACTGTTTTCGAATATATTGCAGAAGAATTTATAAAACTTGAAAATGAAATAGCAACTCTTTGTGCTGAAATGGGAACTTCTGATGATATCGAAACATTATTAGAAAAATACCAAGAGGCACTTGATGCTTTCGATGCGATTGATGGTGATAATTATGAAAACAACATCAATAAAAAATTAAATGCTGCTAACTTAACTACTCACAAAGACAGAATGATTTCTGAACTTAGTGGTGGGGAGTTCAAACTTATACAAGTTATAAAAGAAATGCTTAATAATCCTGATTTAATGATTATGGATGAACCAGATGTTTTCTTAGACTTTGAGAATCTTAACTCACTTAAAAACTTAATTAATTCTCACAAAAAAACTATCTTAGTTATAACTCACAACAGATATTTATTAAATCATTGTTTCAATAAAATCATCCACCTTGAAAACACTGAACTTCAAGAATTTGATGGAAGATATATTGACTATAACTTCTCTCTTCTTCAAACAAAAATTGAATTACAAGAGATGGCAATAGCTGATGAAGAGGAAATAGCAAGAAATGAAGAATTAATAAAAATATTAAGAGAAAAAGCAACTTACAATGCAGATGCATCTAGAGGTAGAGCGTTAAAAGCGAGAGTTAAAATACAAGAAAGATTAGAAGCAAATAGAATTAAACATCCATTTGTAGATATCAAACAACCATATATCAACTTAGAAACAAATAATGAAATCGAAGAAGAAATAATAGCATTAAAAACAGATGATTTAGGTATATCATTTGATGAAGTGCTTTTACAAAATGTAAACTTCGAGATAAAATCTAATGATAAAGTTGCAATAATCGGAACAAACGGTGTTGGTAAAACTACTTTATTAAAACAAATTTTCAAAAATAACAATGATGCTATAAAAATCGACGAAAACATCAAATTAGCATATTTATCGCAAATGCAAAGTGAAGTTGTAAATGAATCAAACACAATTTTACAAGAATTCTATGATGTTGGATTCGAAACATATGGTGAAATAAGAAGATATCTTGGAAGATACGGATTTAGTTCAGATATACTTACACAAAAGATCGAATCATTATCAGGTGGTGAGAAAAACATCCTTCAACTTGCAAAAGTTTCAGCAAGTAAAGCAAATATGTTATTAATGGACGAACCAACAAGCCACTTAGATATATATTCACAAATGGCATTAGAAAAAGCTATTTCAAACTACAAAGGCGCAATCTTAATGATTTCACATGACTATCACTTCATAGTTAACTGTGCCGACTATGTCTTATTAATAGAAGACAAAACAATAAGAAAAATGAGCATGCGTAAATTCAGAAAAATGATATATGCTAACCATTTTGACAAAGACTATCTTCAAATAGAAGAAAAGAAAAAGGCTCTTGAAATGGATATCGCCTCAGCACTTAGAGATACTGATTTTGAACGCGCTAGAAGTTTATCTGAGAAATTAGAGGAAATAATTAAATCGCTTTAATTTTTGATATATTAATTATTATTTATATAATCTTCAAAATAAATGTATAAATTTTTTTATCTTGAGGATAATATAGAAAAGATAATTCTCATCGGATTGACGATGATGATATCTTTTTTAGAAAATAATTCCCATCGAATTGACGATGATGATTATTATCGAAACTAATTGCTCACATTTTTATGTGGGCTTTTTTGTTTCTATTAGTATTTTAGGACAGATTTACAAAAAATAAACACATAGAAAGTATATTTTAAATAAATATAAATTCCATGTGTTTATTTTTTTATTATTAAATCTTTAATTTTTCAAATTTATCTTCTTAATAACAATCCCAATTATATAAAAAATCACTAAAGTCTAAATTCTTTAACTTATCCTTATTAATAAAGAAATTGCAAACTCCGCCATCTCCCCACATTATATATCCATTTTCATAATCGTCCATACTATCTATCTGTAATAATAAAGTATCATATACATCAAGACCGTCATATTCTCTAGGGTCTGATTGTGCAAAGTAAGGGTATCCTCCTATTTTATTTCCGCAACCTGAAATCTCATCGTTGATTTCTTCTAGAATATCATCAAATGATTCCTCATCATCATCTAAATCCCAAAATGATTCAATTTGATTATCTTTGAACAACTCATTGTATTTTTTCACAAAAATTTCATCAAAATTAAAATCTTCTGATGTTATTCCTTCTTCATAAGTTGTAAACACCATCTTGAATTCATCTTCAAATGGCATATAATCCTCATCTTCAATATAAGGATTGTATATTTTTAATATATCCTCTTCTTTTACATTATCATCAATACTGTCATGGTAAACTACTCTGAATGTATTTTGTTTATTTTGATTATCAAAATCCAACCCATAACAATCATCCATAAGTATGAAAAATTGTAATAATCCTTTTCGAGGATAATCTTCCATTCCTACAAGCTCTTCGCAGTTTATTTGTGCTAATAATGTAAGTTGTTTTCCCTCATCATCAACAGGAATTTCTGCACCAACAGGTAAATATGGAGTCCCTCCTACTTTTGAATCTATAAGTTGTGTTTTTTGTTTTTTTAACTCTATACTCATAGCTTTCTTAGCTGTTTCTTTTTTTATGCAATTGTATACTTTTAGTATTGCTTCTTTTTTATTCATTCTCTTTCTCCACCTATTTATAATTATATAACCTATTTTTTTATATAAAGGTAAAATATATTTTATCTTAATATAAACTAAAAATTTAAACAATACAATATAAATTAATTTATATTCCACAATTTAAAGCTAATTATAATTTCCTATACATTATAAAAAAATGCTACAAAATAGATAACCTACTTTGTAGCATTTTTGCTTTTAATTTATTATTATTTTACTTCAATTATTTCCTAAGCTGCTTCAGCCAACTTCTCAATTTCCATATTTTTAGGAAGTACTAAGTTTAAAATAATTGAAACAACGAATACAACTGCAACACAATTTCCGCTAAATATGTCTTGTATCATTTTAGGGAATATTGCCCAAATTTCTGCTTCTGTCACAGAAGTAAATCCTATACCTATAGCTAAAGATAGTGCTATAATTATGATATTTCTTTGTGTAAAACCTGCTCTTGCAAGCATCTCTATACCACTAACTACTATTGTCCCGAACATCATAAGTGTACACCCACCTAACACAGATTCTGGAATTGAGCTGAAAAATGCACCGATTGGTGGAACAAATCCTGCAAGTATCATAAACATAGCTCCAGTCATTATTGTAAATCTATTTACTACTTTTGTCATAGCAACTAATCCAACATTTTGGCTGAATGATGTTACTGGTGGACATCCAAATATACCAGTTATAGAACTTGAAAAACCATCACAAGCAAGTGAACCTGAGATTTCTCTTTCTGTTATTTCTCTGTCTAAACCTTTTGCAACTACTGCTGATGTATCTCCGATTGTTTCAGCAGCCGAAACCATAAATATAATACATACTGATATAATTGCATTTATATTGAATTCTGGTGTAACTGGTAAAATTGTAGGGAATGCTATAATTCCATTAGATAAAATTCCTGATAAATCTACCATCCCTAAACAAAGTGATACTACATATCCTACAAATAATCCGAATAATACTGATAATTGCTTCCAAAATGATTTTGCTAAAATATTAAATAAAAGACAGGCTACTAACGTAATTGTACCAACCATAATATTTTGTAGAGAACCAAAGTTTTCAGTGTATCCCCCTCCGAATGAACGTACACCTACAGTTAATAATGAATAGCCAATCGTTGTAACGACAACACCTGAAACAACTGGTGTTATTATTTTTCTCCAATATTTGGCCAATAATCCTAATAGTCCTTCAAAAATACCACCTACGATAACTGCACCTACAACAGCACCATAGCCATATTGAGCTCCAACATAAGATAAGATTGTAACGAATGTAAAACTAACTCCCATAACAATAGGCAACTTTGCCCCTACTTTTCCAATAGGATATAACTGAATTAAAGTTGCTATACCAGCCATAAACATTGCATTTTGTAATAATATAGTCATCTGCTCTTGTCCTACAGATGATGCACTTCCTATCATCATAATTGGTGTTAAATTAGCTACAAACATAGCAAGAATATGTTGTAATCCAAAAGGAATCGCCTTAGATAATGGCACTCGTCCATCTAATTTATAAATATTTGCAATACTCGAAACTACTTTTTCTCTTTTTTCCATCATGTGTCCCTTTCATGTGTGTAAACTTAATATGAAATTAGTATACTATAAAACTTTTAAATTTACAATTGTAAAAATTAAAATTTGTTGTTTAATTAATAAAAAAATCATTTTTTAAGAAAAAATATGCTACTTTCACTTATATATTAAAACATATATATTAAAAAGTTCGTATTTTTCCATATATTTAAATACCTTTTTCATTATTTCCTTTACTATTTTAGATTTTTATTTTTATCAATAACTTTATCAATATTTTTATATTTTATCTATATACAAACACAAAAAAGTAGGAGCTTAGCCCCTACTTTTTTGTTAACATATTAAGTTATTTTCTTCAAAATTAATCGTAAATTTCATACCATTTTGAACACTTTCAAATGAGTGTGAGATATTTAAAGTTTTTAGAATTTGTTGAACAATATAAAGTCCCAACCCATTTCCTCCGGTGTTTTTATTTCTGTCAAATTCCGCCCTATAAAACGCCTCGAATATATGATCTAGATGATTTTGTTCTATTGGTTTACACTCATTTTCTATTATTAATGAATTTTTTTCAAAATATATATTTATATTTTTTCCATTATCGGTATAATTCACTGCATTAGATATAATATTCGATAATGCCTTTTTTAACATTGATTTATCAGTATTTATATTTAATGAGTTTGAATAATCTATGTTCATATTGATTTTTTTTGATTTTGCGATAATTTTATATGGCTCAATAATACTTTCTATCAATATTTTTAAATCTACTTCTTTCAATTCTTTTTCGCCGTTCAAAGAGTTAAGTCTAGATGTGTCTAGTATCTCTTGAACCATACTACTTAAATTAACAACAGCTTCTTGACATTTTGGGAGATAAACATCATGATTTTTATACTTCCCGATATTCAAAATCATATTTTCAAGCATTATATGTATGCTCATAAGAGGTGTTTTTAATTCGTGAGAGGCACTTCTTAAGAAGTCTACCTTGCTTTTTTCCGATTTACTCACATTTTCAATTTCCTCTTTCAAAGAATCAATCGTATCTAATAAATTTTTATATAAACTATTTATATTTGTCGCTAAAAGCTCTATCTCATCGCCAGTGTTAATATCACAATATGCATCTTCTTTTAATACTTGCATCTCTTTTGTAACGTCACAAATTTGTTTTATTGGTTTTGTTATTTTTTTTGTATATATATATGATGCAAATAATGAAATAATAAGACTTATACCGATAGAATATGGTAATATCATAAATACTACACTTCTCGCTTCTTGGAGATATTGTAAATCCATAGCAACTTTTATTGATGCATCTACGTTATCTTTTGTCTTTAACTTTTTAGTGTAAAGTAATGATGAATCACTAATTTTTAGAAAATCATTTTTAACTTCTGTTGAATTTGATTTCTTATTATCTTCTATAAAATCCGTTTTATTGTCTATAACTAGCGACTGTTCATCTAAAGCATCTGGGTTTATATATATATCACAACTTTTAATTCCTTCATATACTTTATTTTTTCCATTTACACTCAACAGTATATTTATGTTATGCATATCAGCAAATTTCTTAGCTATTTCATCGCTCTTATTTGAATTATTATTTTGTAATTGCTCTGTTAATTGATAGCTTATGTTGTCTAAATCTTGCTGCTTTTTATTAGTATAAAAACTCGGCAAAAGCATATACAACAAAGTGTGAGAAATTATGATGATAATTGCCATCAGCCCAACTGTAAATAGGTATGTTTTTTGGAATAGTTTCATCTTTTTCATTACTTATCCTCAAACTTATACCCAATACCTTTTACAGTTGTAATACAATCTAAATCTAGTTTTTTTCTAAGATTTTTAATATATACATCAATAACACGATCAGCTGGGGCCTCATCTATTTCCCAAAGACTATCTAACATTTGATTTCTTGTTAGCACCTGGTTTTTGTGCTTAATTAATAATTCCAATAACTTTATTTCCTTTGGTTTTAAATCTACTGGATTATTATCTTTCTTTGCACAAAATCCTAAAAAATCCACCTCAACATCTTTATAAATCCATTTGTTATTTTGTTGTCTTCCTTGAATACGTCTTTGCAAAGCTTCAATTCTTTTGTGAAGTACTACAACCGAAAATGGTTTTGTTATATAATCATCGGCTTTTTCATTAAAACTCATGATTTGACTGTAATCATCAGTCATTGCAGTAAGCATCATAACAGGAACATCGCTTATTTCTCTTATTTGGCTCAATACACCAAACCCATTTATTTTTGGTAGCATTATATCCAATAAAACTAAATCAAATTCATTTGATTTGAATAAGTCGATACCTTCTTGCCCATCTTCAGCAACCATAACATCATATCCAACTTCGGATAAATATTCACTTATCCCTTCTCTTATATCTATCTCATCTTCTACTATTAATATTTTTGTGCTCACTTTTTTCAACCTCATCATCTTTTAATTATATTTTATAGTATACTATAATTTAAATATTATATTAAATATCTTTTTTATGTTTTAATTTAAACTTAAAGGCTTTTATTAATTTTTGCTTGCACAATTTGACTTACATCCAGAACATTTTGAATTACAAGCTGCTTCTTTTGTTTTTGTAAATGTAGTTTTTATAGCTCCTCTTGGGCAAACTTTTATACATTTTCCACATCTTATACATTCTGCACTGTTTGGAGTTTTGTATACTGCGACATTCATGTCACATTTTCTCTCACATAATCCACATTTTGTACATTTGTCTTCATCAATTTCATATTTATAAAGAGAATACTTGTTGAATAGCCCATATATAGCACCTAATGGACATAAGTATTTACAAAACGGTCTATAAATTTTTATTGATAATATAACAACACTCACTAATATAAACATCTTCCAAGTAAACAATGGTCCAATTATTTTTCTAAGTGAACTGTTCATTGAGACTAGAGGTACCCCTCCAAGCAATGTTCCTGATGGACAAATTAATTTGCAAAACCAAGGATTACCCTCTCCTGCAAAGTTTGTCAGTGTAAGCGGCATTATAATTACAAATACTACTAATATAACATATTTAAGATATCTTAATGGCTTATCCAAAGGCACCTTTTTAATTTTTTTAATAAATGGAATTTTGTAAAGCAAGTCTTGTACTAATCCAAATGGACATAGCCATCCACACACAAATCTTCCTACAAACGCCCCAACCATCATTAAAAATCCTATTATATAAAATGAAAATTTAAAATTTCTACTTCCCAATACGGCCTGTAAAGAACCTATTGGACAAGACCCTATCGCCCCTGGGCATGAATAACAATTCAGCCCAGGTACACATAGTTGTTTACTATCACCTTGATATATCTTCCCTTTTGCAAAGCCCAAAAAGTATCCATTAGTCAATGCAGTAAACACTATTTGAACGGTTAGCCTCAGGTTTGACTTTATCTTTCTTATTAAATCCATACTATCACCTATCCAATTCCTATACATTCAAGACATATAATATTTGATTTCTTTGACACAACTTTATGTTCTTGTCTGTGAATTCCAAGAGATACAAAAAGCATCCCTGCAATAAATATTGCTAAACCTACTTTATTTTTTTTTATAATATTATTCATTTGCTTCTACCTTCTTTAATACTTCATCTATTTTTGCTTTCCAGCCATCATAATCGTTAGAACCTTCTATACTATCAACGATATTTCCATCTTTATCTATAAAGAATGTTGTTGGGAATGCTTGTAAAAGCAATGTATCATCTTTTTCTACCATATCTTTTGTAACTGTTAATTGTTGATAAGTTGCATTTGCTTTTGATAATATTTCTTTTGCTGTAGCTTTTTCTTCATCAGTTAATCCAATTCCCGATTCTAGCAACATACCTTTTATCGAAACACCTTTTTCTCTATATTCTTTGTTTAATCTATCTAATGTTGGTATTTCTGATATACATGGGCTGCAGCCTGTGTTCCACACATTGACCATAGTCAGTTTATATTTTGAGAATATAGATTTATCTACCTTATTTCCATCTATATCTGTAGTTTTCATATCTTTAAATATTGTGCTAGATGATAAACTTGAGTTTGTATTTTTGTCTGTTTTTTGTTCTGTTTTTTGTTCAGTCTTTTGATTTGAGCCTTGTTGGTTTTTATTTGAGTTATTTGACTGTGAACATCCTACTACTGATGTTACTGTCATCATCGCTACTAATGCTAATGTTGCTTTTTTTGTTATTCTTTTTCTGTTCATATTCATTCTCCTAATACTTCAATATTTTAATTATTATTTGTTTTGCTTTTCTATGGTTTAATATTAAAATTTCAATATGTAACGTATATGAAATTAAATAACTATCTTTATAAAATGAAGATTTTGAGGTAATATAAATATACGGATTAACAATTAAAGAGGTGTCACAATGAAAAACTTAAAAATCTACTTTACATCTGACTTACACGGTTATGTGTACCCAACAGATTATATTGATAGGTCACAAAAAAATATAGGTCTATTAAACATAATAAATCAATTTGAAAAGGACGGTAATACGTTAATAATAGATGCTGGGGATACGATTCAAGGTTCTCCTTTCACAAACTATCTTAGCACTACTGAGTTTGATGTTCATCCAATAGCTAAAATATTCAACATTGCTTTTCCAATATTATCAAAGAACATTTGGTATTTACTTAGAATAATATGTATCCCCTCAGCATCAGGATACTTTAAGAATCTACAAATCCTGTAGTCGCATCTATAAATTTTACATTTGATATAGTCTTGCAATATTTTTCGATTTCATTATTATAGTTTGTAATTCTATTAATAACTGTTTTTGAGTATTTTCTTCCAATAGGAAAAACTTTTTGTATATAATTTTTTTTAGGATATTTATTAGATAACTTATTAATCAAAGTCTTCATATCCTTTACAGTAGTGTTATATTCAGCAGCATTCATTCCATTTACTCCAAGCAATCCACATACTTCATCGATACTAGAATCTACTGGCATTGAATCGAAGTTATTAATGTTTATAAACATTGGCTCTACATATTTTAAGTTTCCTGATATATATGCATTTTGTCCGTTATAATTTACTTAATACCAGCTTCCTGATTTTCCAATGGCATCAAATACATAACCTTTTGATACCTTGCCTATAGAATCATATTGTGTCAAAGGTCCTTTTCTGACATTTAATCCTTCAGATATTACTTTAACTTTTGTTTTTCTACAAAAAACGATTTCTTTCTTTTAATTTTATCATATTTTAATACGAAAAAAATCCTAGGCTTAAAATCTAGGATTGATAACATCTATATTTTTATTTTAATTTATTATACTCTTTATCACTTACTTCTTCACACCATTCGTTTTTTGTATCAACTCCTGGTACTTCTATTGCTAAGTGTTGGAACCAACTATCTTTTGCTGCCCCATGCCAATGTTTTACACCTGCCGGTATATTTATTACATCACCAGGATTAAGTTCTACTGCTTCTTTTCCCCATTCTTGATAATATCCTCTTCCAGCAGTACAAAGTAGGATTTGTCCTCCACCTGATTTTGCATGGTGTATATGCCAGAAGTTACGACATCCTGGTTCAAAAGTTACATTACCTACTACAACTTGTTCTAAAGATAACATGTTTAAATAACTTTGACCTGTAAAAAATTTTGCATAAGCATCATTTGTTTGACCTATTTTAAATACACTAAGTTCTTTTTCCATTTTAATTACCCCTTTTATTTTTTAATTTTATAACGTAACCAAAGACTATCTCCTTCCATAATCTTTACGTCTTCTAATTTAAAGTGAACTGGCTTATCATCGCTAAGTCCTTCCTTTTCCATAAATAGTGTAGGTGTTTTTGTAGAACCATCTGCACATGCTGCCATAATAACACTAACTTCATCACATAACCCTTCTTGGATAAATGACCAGTTAAGTACACCTCCACCGCCTAACATAAGAAGTTCTATCTTAAATAGTTTTTTTAATTTTTCTAATAAAACTTCATAATCTAAAGTTGTATCGCCTGCAATTATATAAGATATTCCTAGTTTTCTAAGAAGATCCTTATAAGAATTACTAGCTTTATTTGTAAGAACTTCTATTACATGAGCTCTTGTATCTTGATATATGATATAATTTTTGTCCCATCCAAGAACTCCCGATGGGTCTATTGAAACATAATGAATGTTTTCATGAAAATCTGCAACATAGTCCCCTTCTGGTACTATTTCTGCATCCTCATCTAAATCTGGCTTTTTATAAAATGTAAAATTGTCATCTGTTGTAACTCTACCCGATATCCAACCTTGATGTTTATAATATCTGTCTTTGCCAAATGCTAAATCATAAAATATGGTCGAACCTGTTTCGCCTTCTGGCGTACTCATATAATTTCCCATGATTTTGCCGTCTAGAGAAGTTAGCATATGGCAGAATATATATGGTCTATTCATTTGTTAAACCTCCTGTCAAATTTCTCTTTGTTATTAACTTATTTATAATTTTATTCCTTGAAGTTAACTCCAAGTCAATACAATTTTTGTAATAAATTAAATTATATATTTAATATTTTTATTACATAACTTTCATTTATATACATTTATATAATAGCTACATACAATTATCTATTTTAAAATGTTCTAATACTAATCTTCTGTTCCTTTGTAAGATAAAACAGAAGAGATAAAAACTGTCAAACAGAGTATGCTCGTCATTGAAATAACGATACTCATAAATTTTGCAATAGGCGAAACTGGACTTATATCTCCATAACCAACTGTTGCAAACGTGATAATAGTATAATAAAATAAATCAAAAAACGTAGGGTTGTTGGTATATACACCTTCTCCACTACAACTAATAAAGCATACTGCAAGCGCCAGACTTATTACAACCATTAATAAAACAATTACTGCCATAACTCCTACACTATCAAGTCCATCAGTTTTTTTAGTTTGCCCTTTAAAATCGGCAATTTCAGGGCTTCTTATTATTCTAAGTAATACTTTTAAATTTAAAAAGTAACTCAAGGTCACTCCCACCAAGCCTATTTTGTAGTTTTTCGCAAATTCTCCGGGAAATATTATTAAAATTGTCATATACATACTTATTATGAAGTAACTTATCAATAAATCTGTTTTTGTTATTTTATCTTGTATTTTATATAAAAATTTGTATATCTTAGAAATCGACAATAATAAATATCCTATAACAAAATATAGAAATAATATCAAAAAAATGATAGTTAATGTCTTACCAAACAAGATATAATTTTCTTCTACATATCTAAAAATCTTTTTAACTATATATCTCACAAGCGCATATACTACAAATGCTTGTGAAATAAAAAGTATTAGCCATTGATAAAAATTAATATACTCAGACTTTCCTTTAAATAAATATTTATATTGATTATTTATCTGATGGATCAATGTTTTAACTTTTTTAATTTTATATGTATTTATCCTTTTCGAAACAACTCTTTCTACTGCGAACAATGTTATTAATATAAAAAATAATCTAATCATATTTCCTCCAAATATAGTTCCTATGATAATTTCTACTTTATATATATTATGCTCATTAGTTTAATAAATAAAATCTCGCCCCCTGTTTTTAATGTCACCAAAAAATTACCCCCTCATATATTGTTAATATATAGTTAAACTATGCAAAAATTAATAAGTTTCAATGCTTATTGTAAAAGGGGGTATACAAACACCATGAATTTTTTATCTTCGTTTAATTCCATTTTGCTTGTAGGCGCTTTATCTATAGATGCTTTTGTAGCAAGTTTCGCTTATGCCACAAGTAAAATAAAAATACCCTTTAAATCAGCTTTAATCATTAATGTTGTTTCTACTACTATTTTGGGGATTGCCTTATTTACTGGTAGTTTTGTAAGTAAATTCATTCCCTCCGTATTTACAACAAGTATTTGCTTTGCGATGCTTTTAATGCTTGGATTGACCAAATTATTTGATAGCACCTTAAAAGCTTTAATAGGACCTAAAGGCTCATTAACACGCAATTATGAATTTAAAGTTTCCGACTTTAGATTTTTTTTAAATGTATATATAGATAATACAGCAGCCGATGTTGATCATTCGCTTACCTTATCACCAAAAGAATCATTCTCATTAGCATTAGCACTCTCGCTAGATGGATTGGCGGCAGGTTTTGGAGCAGGTTTAGTCGCGGCTAACTTTATTCAAATAATAATATTTTCACTTATTATAAATATAATTGCAATATTGGGTGGTTGCTTTGTTGGAAATAAAATAGCAGAAAAAACAGAGCTAAATCTTTCTTGGTTAAGTGGTGTGACATTAATTTTATTAGCTTTTTTAAAATTGAAATAAATGTTTGAGATTCTAATATAAATTTGAGTTCTCATTAATATAAAGAAGTAGCAAATGGTATCAGATATGGATATAAATAATTTGATATTACATTGCCACAAAATAGAATTGAGAATTTATTCTTTGATGAAAATGATCTAGTTATAACAGGAGTGTCTACTTAGCTTACTAATAAAAATAAAGCGTCGAATATTTTAAATCGACGCCTTATTTTTAATTAATCAGCATATGGAAATGTCAGTGTTTTTTAGTTGTTGCAGTACTTTTGAACTTATATTTCCTATTGATTTTTTCTAGCTTTATCCATAATTATATTCTAGTTATTCTTGCTTCTTTTCTAGGTACTGTTCTCTTATATTCTACCCTTGGATATCCAATTACCATACAAGAGATGATTTTTTCGCCTTCTTTTAATCCTATCATTTCACCTATTTTAGGATTCATTGCCGCTGCCCTTTCAAAGAAACCGCTGAAATAAGTTCCTAGCCCTAGCGCATCTATCATAAGCTCCATTTTTGCTGATGCTAAACCACCATCTATCTCATTTTGCGCTTTTACAATTATTAATAATGGTGCTTTGAAGAATAATTGATCAGGTCCATCTGGATTTTCTACAAAACTCTCATACATACGCTTCCACATATGGGCGTATTTTAGAAGGTGTTTTGGAGTTTCTTCACTTCCCAACATCTTGTCGGCCATTGCGTTTAATGTTCCTAAAGTCATTCTTCTTAACTCTGGTATGCTGTCTTTTACAATAGTATAAGAAACATCTTGCATATTAGTTGATGTTTGTGTAAATCTTCCTGCATCTATTATTTTTTCTATTTTCTCTTCTTCTATTTCATCTTTTTTAAATAATCTAACACTTCTTCTAAATTTCATAAAATTCATTAGTTTATCTGCATCTATTGTGAAGTCTTCTTTTTCATATGGGATGACTTCTTCCATCGAGTATTCTTCTTCATCATCACAAGATACTGCTTTTACTGGACAGATTGCTATACAGTGACCACATTTTATGCATGTTAAGTTTCTTATGTGCGCTTTTTTATCGATCATTTCTATGTCGCTTACGATACAGTCTTGCTTACATAAAGTACATCCTATACACTTATCTCTATCTACTATCATTTTGTTCTCCTTTATATGATTATAGATTCTTCTTTTGTTTAATTTTAATTGCTGTTTTAAAGTTTTATCTATCTACAAAACGCATTATTTCGTCTACGTCTTTTCTTTTATTTGGTGCTGCATGTTCTCCATCTTCATACCCGTAAACTATAAGTGCTGCAACAGTTTCGTCTTCCGGTAAGTTTACTATTTTTGCTATAGATTTATCGTCTATAACTCCCATTATACAAGTTCCGACACCTTTTGCATGTGCTGCTAAACAGAATGTTTGGCATGCTATACCAGCATCAAAAACTTCCCATGAGTTACCTTTTGAAGTTATGTATTCTTTGTCATATGTTCCACTTTTTCCTTTTACAAAGCTAAGTACAGCTACTCCTTTTGCAGTTCTTAAAGTGTCTATATTGTATACGAATCCATTAACTCCATGCTCTGCTATTTCTTTTATTATTTCTTCGTCGTCTACTAATGTGTATCTAGCTATTTGGTAGTTTACCCAAGAAGGAGCCCATCTCGCTATATCGACAATTTCTCTCATAGTCTCTCTGTCTACTTTTTCGTCTTTATATTTTCTTACGCTACGTCTTTCTTTTATCATAGTTATTGCGTCCATATTTTCACCTCTAATTGACCATTTATAATTTTATAATTTACATATTTTTAACTTTTATACCTTTCGCATTACTTCAATAAATCTTACGAAATTTTTACGAAAGTTTTACAAATTTGCGTTTTTGTTTTAATCCATCTATTAACGTGGTATATTAAACACTACCGGTAATTTGTAGAAATTAAGTTATTTATATGGCAATTTTCTTCCTTTAAAAGTCAGTTGCCAACTCTAATCTCTGCATATTATACCATATAAAATGCGGTAATCATACCAATTTATCGTATTTATTAATTAAAAATCTAAACGAACTTATAGAAAGGATAATATTTATGACAGAAACAATTGAATTAAGAAAAAAAGGATTGGATAAAATAAGGGTTCTTTCTGGAGCACAATTAAAATACATAGCATTTCTATCTATGTTAATCGACCACGTGAATAAAGCCTTAATATATCCAAATTTAAATGGGGGATTACTTTTAAAAATAAGTGATTTATTTGATGTACTTGGAAGGATAGCATTCCCATTATTTGCATTTTTTATAGTAGAGGGTTTTTTCAAAACGAGAAGTCGTAAAAAATATCTTCTAAACTTATTGATATTTGGAGTAATATCAGAAGTACCATTTGATATGTTTACAACACGTACATTCTTCAATCCTAGATATAACAATGTACTATTTGCACTAGCATTATCACTTGTAACAATTTGGATTATAGATACATTAAAAATAAAATTAGAAAAAATACCTCGTTTCCTATGGTATTTGACTACAGTATTAATTTTAGCTGTTATGTGTATTATATCTCTATTCCTTTCAGTAGATTATGATTACCATGCTATATTAATAGTATATTTCCTTTATGTATTTTATAATAAACCTATATTATCATGTGTATTTGGTTATTTATCAATTTTCAAGGAGGTTTGGGCACTTCTTGGTTTTGGATTTATACTTATGTACAATGGAAAACGTGGCAGACAAAATAAAATGATAAATTACTGGTTCTATCCTGTTCATATATTAATATTAGGTATATTAAGGATGGTATTCAATATATAATTTAATATTTTTCAAATAAAAAATGGGCAACGTATAAATTTACGTTTGCCCATTTTTCTATTTAAAATATCATGAGGGAATATCTATATATCTATATTACTTGCTAAAGAACTAACTTTTTATCTTTTAACTCAAGTATAACATCTGACTTGCTCGCAAGATCCTTACTATGAGTAACAACAATCACACATTTTCCATGTTTATGTGCACTTGTTTTTAATATTTCTATAATTTCTTCTTCTGTATCACTGTCTAAATTTCCAGTCGGTTCATCTGCCAAAATTACTGGTGAATTTGCAACAAGTGTTCTTGCTATGGCAACACGTTGTTGCTGACCTCCTGACAATTTCAATACATTTCTTTTTATTTCATCATCTTTTAATCCAAGCTCATTTAAAATAGTTTTATCTGCTTTTGGGTTTACTATTTTTAAATTTTCTAATGGAGTCATATAATCAATCAAATTATAATTTTGGAAAATTAGTGAAACATTATTTTTTCTATGATTCTCATATCCTTTTTCCCTAATATCCTGATTGTTATATAGTATTTTACCACTTTGTGGTTCATCAAGACCTGCCAACAATGATAGCAAAGTTGTTTTTCCAGAACCAGATACACCTAAAATCGTGTAAAACTTGCCTTTTTCAAACTCCATACTTATATTATTTAATATTTTTTTACCATTTGTATATGAATAATTAACTTTATTTAATGCTAAAATTGACATTTGTCTTCCTCCTAGCTCATTTTCGATAGTATTTCTTTTGGTTTTAATCTTATTATTGATGATGAAGATATCATTACAGAACTTATGATAATAGTTGCCCCTATTGCATAAACATAAAGAACTTCTTTTAAACTAACATCAACATCAATCCCATCTACTGTTTGAGTTGCTAAAGAAGTGTTTGCATCATATCCTAATGACATTCCTCCAAACCCTTGTTGCACCTCCTGAACAGCTTGTTTGCTTGCCTGGCTAACCATTGCATCTCCTATATTTTGTGATATCATCTTACTTGAAAAATATGATGTTCCAAAAGCTAGCACACTTATAAGTAACAATTCAATTATATATTGTGAAATTATTTTAAACTTTCCAACTCCGATAGAAAGTAAGATACCTGTTTCATGAATTCTTCCTTGAATCCAAAATGCTAAAACTAATGAAAGCACTATTATTCCAACTATAATCGAACCGATTAAAAGCATATTTACGATTTTTTCTAAGCTATCAAATGACTTAGATAATGCTAAAAACGTATCATCACTTTTTGATATATTATAAAGACTCCAATTTTCTTGTATTTTATTGACATCTGATATTACATCATCTACATTTTTATTAGTATTAAACACAGCACTTGTATATTGGCTGTTTCCTTTTGAATAACCATATAAAGCATTTAATGTGTTCATATCTGATAATATAAGGTTTTCTGGTATTTCTAACTTACTTCCCATTCTGTCTGTATTTTGACTTTCAAAAATACCTACAATTTCAAGATCATATTCAGACGGTGCATCTTTAGATGCATTATAATCTAAGCTGTCTTTAGTTCCTATTATCCTATCTCCTACTTTTAAATTATTTTTTTCGGCTAACGCTTTGTGAACTAATACTTTATTTTTATCACCTTCTACAAGGTGTCTACCTTCAACTAATCTAAATGATTTACTCATAAATTTTGTGTCGTATTCTGTAAACTTATGAGCTTCTACAGGGAAAAGATTTTTATACTGTTTATCAGTGTATTGAACTGTGTTGTTTTTTGGCTCCACATTTTGAAGTTGCTTAAAAACTAGCCCAATGCCCTGAACTGATGCATCATAATTTTTTATGCCATTTACTTTTGATACTTTATTTACCAAACTCTCTGGCATTGTTCCTGTGAAATTTGTTGCCAAATTGTTTTGTATCTCAAATGTATTTGCTGTCTCCTTACTTGAATTTTGTCTTGCAATTGATGTAGCTTTTTTAATTGAAATTCCACTCAGTACAGCTGTAGCTATACAAAATAGAATAAAGAACATAAGAATACTTTTCTTTTTCTTTCGGGTTATATATAATACCGCTCTTTTAAAAGAACCCATTTTTTTACCTCCTTGTTTTATAATTTTTAGAAATTTTCATAATAAATATTTTAGACTTTGTGTCAGTCACTTCATTTATCTAAGATAGATTTTAAGTTTCCAATGTGAAATATTTATGAAATGAATATAAAATTTTAATATTTTTTGTATAAAAAAACTACTAAGCCCTAAAACTTAGTAGTCACTTATCTTTATCTTAAAATTTAATAGTACTTTTAATAAATTATATCTCAACTTCCATCTCTGCATATTGTTCTTTTACTTTCTTTATAGAACCAAGTAATAAAGTATATCCAACAACTACACAACCAAGCATCACAATCCATGCAGCGCCAAATCCAACTTTATCAACTATCATGCCGACTAAAGTTGATCCGAATGCATAGCCTAATGCAAATAATAAACTTATAGTCCCGAATATTTTACTAGATTCTTTTTTGCCAAATACATCTGTAGCCATAAATGCTGGTGCAGACATATATGAATATACATTAAGTCCATATGCTATTGAGAATAAAAATGCTAGTGCAGGTACTTTTGCGCAGAATATTAGTGCAACTATTGCAACTCCTTGAAGTAACATAGATATAGTCATTGTTTTTAGTGTTCCGATTTTATCGAATAATGCGCCACCTGAAACATTTCCAATTAAACAAAATGCTGCAAATACTGAACCTAAAGTTCCTACTAATGTTGCGCTTAATCCTAATTCACCTGTAAAATATGTCGCATATTGTGTGCTTAATGCTGATATAGAAACTGCTATTATTGCATATCCAATAGAGAATAACCAGAAGTATTTATTTTGTTTAGTTGCTTTAGCCCCAAGACCGTCAAACCCACTTGTTTGAACTTCTTCTGCTTCATTTTCTTCAACAACCTCTACTTCACCTGCTTTTGGTAATCTTACAAATATCATTACTACTGGTAAACTGCAAACTAATGCTAAAACTCCGAAGAATATATAACTATAAGTCACTCCTCTTGATGCTAACATTTGAGAAGTTATTTGTTGTAAAAATACATTACCTATAGAACCTCCAGAAAATGCTATACCTAAAGCTTTACCTCTACCTTCTTTTGGGAACCAGCTATTTATTAAATATGGAACCCCAATCCCTGAGAATAATAAACAGCCTACTTTTTGCATAGCTGCTAATACGTAAAATTGAGCTAGATTATGAGAAAATCCAAATCCCATAAATCCAACTGCTGATAGCGTTGCCCCTAATAAAAATAGTAATTTTATATTTACTTTTTCAAATACATTCCCTAAAACTGGAGAAAATATCGCTGAAGCAATTGCCCCACAAGTAAATATAAGTGAAAATCCTGCTAGTGAAAATCCAAATTGTTTAATTACATAAGGTACAAATAATGGCTGAATGTTTTGAGCTATACTATATGGAACAGCTTGTAAAAACATACATATAAATACTATAAAATATTTCTTTTTATTATCGATTTTGTTATTAGTGCTAAATGTTTGATTGCCCATGACGAACCTCCTTTTGTATTTTTGACATCATTTATAATGCCACTATTTAAGGCTGTCCTCAATGTCACTTTGCACAATAAAGTTTATGCATTTAAACAATCGTATTTTTCTCGAATTTAGTGTAGACTAAAGATTTTATAACTATAACAAATACCTTATCATTAAAGATAAATATATCTTACTTTTGTCGCCGATATCATCTAAATTTATATCTAAAATTTCTTCAATTTTGCTTATCTTATAATTCACTGTATTCCTATGCAAATACAAGCTTTTAGCAGTTTCATTTATCTTGCAGTTGTTTTCAAAATAACTCTCTAATAGCTCCACATAATCAGTATTGTTGACCTTATCATATACAACCAAATCACCTATTGTTTGGTCGTGGAATTCCTTTATAATTTCCTTATTTTCCATCTCCAATAGTAGTCGATAAATTGCCATTTCGCTATATCTGATATGCACCTTATTATTGCTAATCAATCTATTTATTTTTGCAACATTTTTAGCTTCTTCGTATCCTTTATATAGAAGTTTCAAGTTGTTCACACGCTTACCTATTCCAATAAAAAGTTTTAAATTTCTAAAATCCTTATTCATTGAAATATACAGCTCTTTCATTATCTTCTCAACTTCCAAATCTGTCTTATTATAAAAAACTATAGCAACAGATTTTCCTATATTCACTGCAAAATAGTCGTTTCGTATATAGCTCAGCTTCTTTTCTATATACGACTTAACCATTTCCGCATAAGCAGGAATATTATTCGTATTATATTCATCATCCTCCAGCTCGATTATCGCCACAACATAATCCCAACCACACTTAAATCCAACTCGCTCCAACTGTTGCACATATAATTCCTCATGAGTCGGCAAAAATATCGCATCCTTAATTGCATTCGAAATCTCTGTATAAGTCCTTTCTGATTCTAAAATTATAATCGTTAAAGCCCTCATAATGTCAGGAATCCTAATATTCCAAGGCATTACAAATAGAGGAAACTCATTTTCGTTACAATAATCAATCACTTCCTCGCTTATCTTCTCAATATACTTACCCGTATTTACCACAATCCCACTCGCATTGTGATTCTTTGCAATATTTATTATATTAAGCAAAGTTGTGTCGTCTTTTATACTTACTCCTGTTGTAAATAGAAGTTCCTCTGCTTGGATAAAACTCGCGATTTCTTCATTTTCAACAATGTGGGTCCATCTCACCTTGTTGTTTAGACCACTTTCACCTGCTAGTAGGTTTACGTCAAATTTTTTTATGTATTTGTATAGATATTCTATTGCAATTGACATTTTGTGCTCCTTTTTTGTTTTTTTATGATTATATCTTATTATTTGAATTTTATACAGAGTAATGAGTTTATTTTTTGTATTAAAAAAGATATTGATTTTTTTATCAATATCTTTTTATTAATATTAATACTCGATACATTTATACTAATTTATTAATATACTCTTTTATTTCATCTAATGTAGCATATGACCCAATTGCACCTTTTTTTGTTGTACTATTAGCTGCATAATAATTTGAAAATAATAGATATTCTTTTAAAGTTTCATCACTAATACTATCTAATTCATTGACATCTATGCTATCTTGTAAAATTCTAAATAAAAATGAACCAATAAAGGAATCTCCAGCTCCTGTTGTGTCAGCAACATCAACAACATGACCTGGTATTTCAATAATTCTATCTTTAGTATGAATTTCTGCTCCATCTTTTCCTTTTGTAAATAAAATCATCTTCACATTACCATTAAATAGTACTGTTTTTGCTTCATCTATATTATTATATCCTGTTATAAATTCCAACTCTTCATCAGATATTTTCACTATATGGGCTAAAGGTAAAAATTCAAGTATTGCTTCTCTACATGATTCTTCACTATCCCACAAAGGTAATCTTACATTTGGATCAAAGCTTATTATACTTTTATTTTGTAGTGCATATTCTATAGCCTTTTTATGTGTATTTTTCATAGGACATTCAATTAAATCTACTGAACAAAAATGTAAACAATAACAATCTTCAAACCATTCTTGTTTTAATTCACTTTCTTCCAGTAACATATCTGAACTCGGATTTCTATAAAATGAAAAATCACGATTTCCATCTTCTTTTAAAGAAACAAATGCTAACCCTGTATTTGCTTTATCCGTTCTTAATATATAATCTGTATTTACATTAGCATCTTTTAAAGTTTCTATTATATGATCTCCAAAAGCATCTTCACCTAATTTTGATATGAAATTTGATTTTCCTCCAAGTTTTGCTACTACAGCACTAACATTAGCAGGCGCCCCTCCTACTACTCTTTCAAAACCAGTTACATGCTTCAATTCACAACCTTTTTGATTGGGTATAAAATCGATTAAAGCTTCTCCTATACTTATTACTTTTTTCATATTTGCCACCTTACATATTTTATTTACAAATTTCTTTGATTTCTATTTCATTTTTTAAAGTATCTATTAATTTCTTTTCACCTATTCCACTTGAAAATGCAGTAGCACTTCCACAAGATGCTCCTAATTTTAATGCTTCTTTATAATCCTTAGTTTTTAGATATCCACTAATAAAACCTGCAACCATAGAATCTCCTGAGCCAACTGTATTTACAACATCACCATAAGGGGCATTACTTAAATATATTTTTCCTTTTGAATCAATTAATAATGCTCCATCTTTTCCCATAGATATTAGTACATTTTCAGCCCCCATATCTTTAAGTTTTGTTGCATAAAAAATAGTACTATCTATACAATCTATTTTTGTATCAAATATTTCCTCTAATTCATGAATATTTGGTTTTATAAGAAATGGATTATATTTTAATGTATTAAGTAAAAGGTTACTAGTTGCATCTACTATAACTTTTACATTCTTTTTTGCCACCATACTAATTATATCTTGATACAATGTGTTACTTAGTGATTTAGGTATACTTCCACATAAAACTAATATATCTTCATCTTTTAATTTTTCAATTTTTTTATATAATAACTGTAAGTTATCCTCACTTATATGAGGTCCTTTACCATTAATTTCTGTTTCAACTTCATTCTTTATTTTTAAGTTAATTCTACTAAAGCCTTTTTCTAATTTTATAAATTCTGTATTTACCCCATTAGAAGCTAAAGTATTTTCTATGTATTCTCCGATAAATCCACCTAAAAATCCTAATGCTGTGTTTTCTACCTGAAGCTCATTAAGCATAAGTGAAACATTTATACCTTTTCCACCTGGATATAGTTCTTCCTTATTAGCTCTGTTTACTTCCCCTATTTTAAATTTATCTGTTTCTATTATGTAGTCTATAGATGGATTAAGAGTTACTGTATATATCATATTTATATCTTCCTTTTTATTGTATATTTAAAAGGCTAGATAAACTAGCCTTTTTTTATTTATTGTAGTAATTTATACTTCCTTTATTTTCATTACTGAAATGTATATTATGTTCTTCATTATTTAAGTTAAAGCATCTAAATGCAAATGACTTTATTCCTTCATTAATAAATACCTCTACAAAGCTGTTATCTACATAAATATCAACTTTATATTCTTCTTTATTTAGCCCCTCTGTGCATCTTTTCAGTCCATTATTTATATCTACTTTTAATTTTAGATTACTTCTATCTAATTGAATTACATTTTTATCAAAGTTAAAGTTTAACTCCCAATAATCATCTTCATTCCCAAATCTAACCCATGTATTTTCATCTTCTTTACACATATTAAATTGAATATGATAGTAATTAGATTTTGTTTTTATTATATTGCTGTTAAATTCATTCTTATCATTAAATAGATCATTTAACTCCTCTGATACAAAATTGCACAATCTATTTTCGACTAATTTAAGATTATGAGGCATAGTTAAACCATGTTTCCACATTTCTTTATCAGTAGGAAGATCCTGTTCTCCACATCCAAACCATGATACCATCATAGGCTTATTACCTTTTCCATAAAACGCTTGAGATGCATAAAAATCAAATCCACTGTCTACTTCATCCATATACTCTAAATCAAATTTCATATTTTCTATATCTAATTTTCCTACTAAATATAGTGTTGAAAATTGATTTTGATACTTCAATTCTTCTTTTTCAAGCCCCATAGGAGAAAGTATCATTACATCTTTTCCATCAACTTCTATAAAACTTGGGCATTCTAACATATATCCTGTATCTATTGAAAGACTTATTTCACCTATATAATCCCATTTTAATAAATTTTCACTTGTATATAATAATAATGCACCTTTTTCTTTTTTACTTTTTGCTCCTAATAGCATATAGTATTTTTCATCTTTTCTAAAAACGAAAGGATCTCTAATCTCTCCAGTCATATCCACTGGTGCCCCATCTATAATTGGATTATTTATATACTTTTCTATGTTACCAGCTTTGTCCATAATTGCTACAGCTTGCTTTGGTATTTTACCATTTTCAGTTTTATAATTTGCTGTATAGAATAAGTATAATAATCCATCTTTCTCAATAGCATTTCCTGAATAGCATCCATTTTTTTCATACTCCATATTAGGAGTTAAAGCTATCCCTTTATCATCCCAATTTAATAAGTCTTTAGATGTTAAGTGTCCCCAATGCTTCATCCCATGGTTAGGTTCAAATGGAAACCATTGATAAAAAAAGTTATACTCTCCATTAAAATAAGCCAGCCCATTTGGATCATTCATTAGCCCACTCTTAGGATAAATGTGATATTTTGGTAAATATTCACTCTGTTTAACAAATTCACTTAATTCCTCTAAATATTGTCTATGCTTATCTTCGACAAATGTATATTTCTCTATAGTTTTAAATTTCATAATTTCTCCTAAGTTTCTATATTTCTATTATATTTATAAAGCTATTTAATTTATGCAGCCTTTGCCTTCGAATTATCTATACCTTGCACTCCTTTGATTTTATGATAGATAAACAAAAATACTATTGGAAGAACAAATGCTATTAAATTTCCTATTAGATAATGTATTATTACTGGTGGATTTACTATTGTTACACCAGGTATTCCTGTTAATCCAAAACCTAATGCTTTTACATCTAATAATTTCATATATACTCCACCAAAACCTGCTCCTATTGCAGCACATAAAAATGGCACTATAGAATCTTTTAAGTTTACTGCAAATATTGCTGGTTCTGAAACTCCTACTAATGTAGGTATAAAACTAGATACTGATACTTCTCTTAATTTTGATTTTTTCGCTGCTAATAAGAACATTCCTATACAAGCTCCACCTTGAGCGATAATTGATACTGCCCATAATGGTTGTATATAATTAAATCCTGTTTGTGCAATTAATTGAGCTTCTATACCTCCTATTGCATGATGTGTTCCTGTTATAACTAATGGTTGAAGAAGTGCTGCAAATGCAAACGCCCCTATAACTCCTATTTTTACATATAATAATTCACACACATATCCAAGAGATGATGCAATAACATCTCCTAATGGTCCAAATACTATGAATAAAGCTAAAGATGATACTATTATAGTTAATGTAGGTACAAGTACAAATGAAAGAACTTGTGGAACATGTTTCGTAATAAACTTTTCAAATGTAGCTAAAAATAAAGATGTTAGTATAGCTGGGAATATTCCACCTTGGAATGCTACAGCAGGAACAGTTATTCCTAATAAATTCCAGTATTCCACATTAGTAGCTGTACCTTGTAAATATTCAAATCTGTTTCCTAAGTCTGGATGAACTAATATTAATCCTATTATTATACCTAATGCTGGATTTCCACCAAATCTTTTAGTTGCTGAGTAAGCTATAAATACTGGTAAGAAGTTTAATCCTGTTGCTATAATATTTAAAAATGATGCAGTATCATTTGCCCATTTATATGTATCTGCTAATGTACCCTCTAATCCAAATAAACCTTCTGTAAGAAATAAAGATCTTAATCCTAAAATCATTGCACACCCAACTATTGCTGGTATTAAACCTACAAAAATATCAGAAAAAGCTTTAAACATTTGTTTAATTTTACTTTGATTTTTATTTGCTTCACTTTTTACATCAGCTAAAGATGATTCTTTTATATCTAGTATTTCCATTAAAGCAGCATGTACAAGGTCTACAGTTTTTGTTCCAAATATAATTTGTAATTGGCCTCCATTAAAAAATACTCCTTTAACCCCTTCAATATTTTCGATAACTTCTCTATCGTATTTTGTTGTATCTTTTAATACTAATCTTAATCTTGTTACACAGTGCACTGCACTTGCTATATTTTCTTTTCCTCCAACATTTTCAATCACTTCATTAGCGATCTTTTTATAATTCATATCTTGCTCCTCCTTTGTATTTTTTACTTTATACTTTTTATTTTTTCTAGAACGTTCCACTTTTTTTGGAACGTTCCATTTTTATTTTTGGAACGTTCCAAAATCATATTTTTATTATAATATATATTTCTATTTTTTTCAAGAAAACATTTGCCAGTTTTTTTATTTTTTTGTAAAAAAAATCATAGTCCAGAAAAACTATGATTTTATATTATTGTTCATTTATTTTTTTTGTAGTTTCAATCTGTAAAAAACTTACTGGTAATATTTTATTATTTATAGTTTCACTTTTATTTACTACTAATTGAAGTAAATTAACCGCTTCTATTGCAAGTCCTTCAATATTTTGTTTTATAGTAGAAATTTTCAAATGTTCATTAGAATAACTTTTAGCTCCATCAAATCCTATTATCTGAACATCATCTGGTACTTTTATTTGCATTTCTTCAAAAGCGTCAATAACATACTGTGCATATCTATCTGTCGCACAAAAAATACCATCAAATTTATTATTGTTGTTATATGATTCCTTTATAAACTTATTTACTTCTCTTCTAAATTCATTAGATTTGCAATGACAATTAAAAATACTATAATTTAAATTTAATTCCTTACATGCAGTTTCAAAACCAAATTTTCTATCCATTAGAGCTTTATTATTCTCTACTTTTCTTGTAATGTGTAATAAGTTTTTACATTCTCTTTTATATAATTCATTTACAGCGAGTTTACTTCCATTTATATTATCACTAGTTACATAATGTATTGATTCATTATAATATCTTTCTATTGCTACATAAGGTAAATTTTCAGTTAAGTGTGGTAAGATATTACTATAGGATACAGATATGATACCATATACTTTGTTTTGTTTTGCCATTTCAATATATTCTATTTCTGATAAGTAATTGTCTTGAGAATTACATAATAACATCTTTTTACCTATTTTTTTCAATTCTATTTGCAAGTAATATGTAAGTTCAGAAAAAAATGGATTCCATACTGTAGGTACTATAAATACTACATTACTAGCTGTATTTGTTTTCAATTCTCTTGCAGCTATATTAGGTATATATCCCAGTTCCTTTATAGCTTCTTCTATTTTTATTCTTGAAGATTCTTTTATCTTCACATTATTTATATAATTTGATACTGTTCCCCTAGACACACCCGCTCTTTTAGCAACATCATTCATATTCGCCACAATATCACCTCATTTTTCTTTTTGTATTTATATAATTTTCATATTTATTATATCATGTAATCATAGAAATTTCTCTATTTGAAACTTTTATTTATTATTACAATACAACAATGTATGATGGGCAAACAAGTACACTATAAGAAAAGACTACCACAAATCTTATATTGTGATAGTCTTTTTTCTGTATTTTTTAATTTAATATTCTACTTATATTAATATCTTTTAACACTCTAAATATAATTAATTATCTATTTCTTTACAAATAACAACAGTCCTAGCATTTTTAAACTCATAACTACAAGTCGTCAAAGTCATTATTTTATCAGAACTTGTTGGTTTATTCTTTACTTTGAACATTGATTCATCACATATTTTATTTAAAAATTTATTATATTCTTCATCATTTTTAAAATCTGGAACTCTATAATCATAATTCTTATCAACTAACAAAACTGCAAATGCTTTAAAATGTCGTTCTCCATTTTTATTAGTTAAAGTTATTGTTGGATTTGAATTAAAAAAATCCTCTTTTTTAAATTTCTCAAGTTCACTAAACATAGTGGTATTTTTCATATTGTGACCATATACAATAAGGTTTTTACTATCATTGTAATTATTTCTATAATCTAAAAATGTCGTTCCCGCATATAAATAATTTCCATAAATATCGCGGTGTAAATAATAAGAATTGTCATCTCCTTGCACAACTGGATAGTCTATATTTGTATTTTTTATATTAATCCAGCATACAAAATCTTTATTTATATGTGAAAAATCTATGCTGTTTTCTTTATTTTTATTTGTTTTATTGCTACTATTCTTATTTGTATAATTTTTTTCTTTTCTTAAATCATTATATATATTGTCTGCTTTTTTGTATTCATACAACTTACTATAAATTTTATAACCACATATACAAATAACGATAATTAAACATATTGTAATAATATTTCTAATAAAAGATTTAACTTTCATAGACATCTACCTTTCTTATTTTAAGTTTTTAACTTTTTTAGACTATTTTTGAAATTTATAGTTACTTTATATTATCTTTTTTAATTTTTAAGAATTTACAAGACCAAACTTTAGCTTTACTCTTTTTAACTTAGCTCTCCAAGGATTATATAAGAACCTTAAAAATATTACTGTGGCAATAGAATGTGTTAAATCTGGGAAGAAACTAGCTATATAAAGTCCAAAGAATGAAGCCCATGAAAATTCATACATAGTTCCTGTAGCCGTCCATATATTCATTATCCAACCATATATAAATCCTGTTAGTGAACCAAATATATATAATTTAGTTTTGTTATTTATAATATTCTTCTTTATCAAGAATCCTGATAAAAAGCCTATCATTCCCCAACTAAACATTTGCCATGGTGTCCAAGGCCCTTGTCCAAAGAATAAATTTGATGCAAGAGCTGCCATTGTTCCTGTTAAAAATCCTGCCTCTGGTCCAAATACACTTGCAGTAATTATTATTATAGCCGATGTCGGCTTAAAAAATGGTACTGGAGCAAATGCAACTCTACCTACAGCAGCAAGAGCTGCCATAACAGCCAAAGGAATCCACTCTCTAGCTTGAGGCTTTTTCATTTCATATATCATTAAAAAAGGGAGTATTGCTAATATTACAAAAAGCATACTCATAAGTGCATATGCCCTTCCTCCCAGTAATGTATATATACCTAAACATATAGGAAATACTAATGCTATTGTCGAGATTAAAACTATCTTTCTAAATTTTACGAACTTATTTTGGTTTTTAGTTCTATATTCTTTTTGCATAAACTAACCACATCCTCATATATAAGTGTATCTTCAAAAATATTTCTAGCTATTCTATTAGACACAGTTGTATAAAAATTATTTCCTAGGAAGAATTCTTTTGGTGTTCCCTCTGATACTATACTTCCATCAAAGAACATTGCACACCTATCTGAATATCTCGCTGAAAACTCTATATCATGAGAAACTACAACTATAGCTACTCCCATATCTCTTAATTTCATTAGCATTTTTCCTATTTCTTCTTTACAATAAGCATCTAAACCTTTTGTCGGCTCATCTAATAAAATAATTTTAGGATTAAGCAGCATTACTTTAGCCATACCTGCCCTTTGTAATTCTCCTCCACTTAAATCATAAGGATGATGTTCTAATAAATGCTCTATATCTAATAATTTACTTACTCTTTTAACCTCTTTATCGATATATTCTCTATCTTTATTTTTTAATATAAGTACTTCTTCTAAGTCTTCTCTTACAGTTTCAAATACAAATAAAGATTGTGGATTTTGAGGAAGTAAAGCTAAATTATTCTCATATAAGCTTTTATTATTATATTTTTTCATCTCAATATTATTTATAAATATCTTACCTCTTTGAGGTTTTCTTTGTCTTGCCACCAATGATAATGTTGTACTTTTACCTGTTCCATTTCCACCTAATATAGAATAGATTTCTCCTTTATATACTTTAAAAGATAAATCTCTTATAGTAGGCTCTGATATTTTATTATATTGGAAATAAACATCTTTTAATTCTATAGCTATTTCTCTATCTTTTTTAGATATGTTTATTTCTGTTTCAGTATCATCCAATTTTGTTATAGTTACTTCATCCATACTATCATTTAACCATTGTCTACAATCTTTCACAGTTAATGGAGATTTATTTGCACCTTCTAGGTACTCATTTAATTGATTATAGATTTTACTTGGAGTCGGAAGAGATTTAAACATTTTGTGATTTTTATCTCCAGATAATATATCTACTACTTTATAGTTCGTATCATTACAAATAACTTTTCCATCTTCCATTACAATAACTTTATCGCATACAGAATATATATCCTCTAAGTTATGTTCTGTCATTATTATAGTTGTAGATAACTCTTTATTTATCCTAACTAATGTATCTATAAAATCTTTAGCTGCTATAGGATCTAGTTGTGACGTAGGCTCATCTAATATAAGTATTTTAGGTTGCATAGCCATTATAGATGCTAAGTTTAAAAGCTGTTTTTGACCTCCCGATAAGTCATTTACATTTTTTCTGAACCATCCTTGAATTCCAAAGAAACTAGCCATTTCTGCAACTCTTAGTCTTATACTTTGAGTATCTAGCCCCATATTTTCAAGTCCAAAAGCCAACTCATGCCATACTTTATCTGTTACAATTTGAGAATCTGGATTTTGTAGAACATACCCTATCTCACTTGCTATCTGTTTACTTGAATAATCATTTATTTTTTGTGAGTAATAATATATATCTCCACTAACTTGACCATGTGGGCTAAGTTCTGGTTTTAAATGTCTTAATAATGTACTTTTTCCACAGCCAGATTCTCCACAAATTAATACAAAATCGCCTTCATCTATACTAAAATTAATATTATTTAATGCTTTTTTTAATTGATTTGGATATGAAAATTTTAATCCATCCACTCTGAGTATTTCCATTTATATTCCTCCACTATTTCTAAAAAAGATGGTAACAATGTTATCAAGAAAAACGATAGATATATTGCCATATATAATCCATCAAATCTTATATTTTCTATACTAGGATAAAACATTAAATTTCCATAACCATTTATGTATCCCATAAATAAAAATAAACCTATAGTGCCTATGATTCCAAGCATAATCATATCTCTTTTTATAAATCTATATATAGAAAAGTTTGTTCTTCCTTTTATTCCATAACCTCTTGCCTTCATTGAATCTGCTGTTTGGACAGCATCCTCTAGTGCCCAAGTTACTAATATAGATAGTATTCTCATACTACTTTTTATTTTCATTTTTATGTTGCCTTCACTATAATCAAGTCCTACAGTCTTTTGGCTCTTTGCAATTATTTTTGTTTGCTCTGTTAACTTTGGTATAAGTCTTAATACCATGCTTATCATCAATGCTATAGATGGAAATGTCTTTCCAAATATATATAAAAATTTATCCGAAGTTATTATTTCATTGTAACAACTAAACCATACAACTACAGATGCCATCATAATGCCTGCACAAAGACCATAACTTATTGATTCTAAAGTAACTGGATTTTGTCTGAAATAAAATAATACTGTAAACCCTCTATTTACAAACATTGCATTTGCAATTATTGCACCTAAAATTATTATTGATGCAAAAGATAAAGTCTGTTTAAACTTTTCTTTGTTAAGTATAGTTGAATATATTATTGCACTTATAAGTGATATTAATAAAAGTACTGGATGCATATAAAGCATAGACATTCCTATTACTACTACAAAAAATAAAAAGCTAACTATCGGATGATAACTCGCTAATGCCCTTTCCATACTAATTTGCTCTAGCCCCTAAATCTGCGCCTAAATTACATGTATAGTTGAATTTTATAACATCAGAAGATTTAACTTTATATGCACCTACTCCATAGTTAGGATATACACCATTTACACTATACATCCATCCACTATTAGATCCACCATCAAATTCATATAAATTATTAATTCCTTCTATATATGTATTTGATCCTGACCCTCTATACTCCATATGTATACCTTTTTTACGAGTTACTTTGACTAATATATCAAATACTGTATCACCCTCGTTAAACTCAACCTTCATATTCTGTAATATAATTCCATTTGATGGTAAGTGTGAAAATCCTGGTTTTTTATTTAATCCATTATTTATAGCTGTTTTGCAACTTATAGCTATTGTAACTGTTTTATTTTCTGGTTTTGGCGATGTTATAGTTTGATTATTCTCTGGTTTTGGTTTTGTACTACTATTGCCTGGTTTTGGTTTTTCATTATTACTTGGCTTTGGCTTTTCACTACTATTGCCTGGTTTTGGCTTTTCGTTATTACTTGGCTTTGGTTTCTCACTACTATTGTCTGCTTTTTCTACTTCATCATTATTTGGCTTTTTGGTTTCAGTACCGTCTGTTTTTGTTGATTTACTACTATTTTTATTTGAATTACCTGATGAATCAGTAGTATCTTCATTTTTTTTATTTTCTTTGTTCTCTTTTTTTGTTTCAGTCTTATCTACTTTTGCTTCTTCTGTATTTAATTCATCACCTGTTTCAATTGATTGATCACTAACTACTGTATCATTATTGTCTGTTTCAAGTGTGTTAGCTTTTTTAAAAATACTATTAAATCCTAACCCTAGTGATACTATTACAACAGCAGATACTGCTACTATACTTATTTTTTTCTTATTCATATCTTTACCTCTTTAAACAACATAAAACTATGTCACTATTTTTTGTTTCATTTTTCAACATCACTCATATCATATAACTTGATTATTATAAATTTTTCCAGCTAAATTTCTTTCTTTGATAAATGATGTCATTCGCTTCGCCACGCTT
>OJME01000229.1_pt1 | contig 52328 bp, 40 predicted proteins | sample 1597151 | NCBI WGS metagenome assembly OJME01 (sample SAMEA2452118, study PRJEB22498) | human gut metagenome | biome: human feces; feature: human gut; material: feces | place: Australia | collected 2012
CCTTCCCACTACTAGGGTGGATTAGGGACTTTCACCCATTAGAAACGTGCGCCGCTAGGCACACTATAAAAAGCACTCAACCCAAACAGGCTGAGTGCTTTTTATATTTCTTCCTACTACTGCGTTTTCAATAGTGTTATACGGCCATCCTTTCTCCGACTTGTCCAACATCTGATCCACTCTCTCCTGATTCGGTGTCATAAACTCTTTTTTCAATTCTCTTAAGCTCCTTTCTCAATTCTTCGTATTTTTCTTTTAATTCGCCATCAGCAGCTTCAAGCATGCAGTAATCATATAAATAATCCACATAGTTAAATTCTTTTTCCGTCAAAGCAAAAAGAGGACTCCATGTAGAATCCTTTCTATCCTTTGGTGTATATTTTATTTTCATTTGTCGCAATTTCTCATGAAGTTTTGAAAGCTGGGCAAACAATTCTCTCTTCTGGTCCATCCAAATATGATATTCACTTTTCTTTGGAATTCCTTGCTTTGTGAAACCATTCGAATATCGGGTACTATCATAAGAAAGCACAAATTCAGAAGCAATTTTTTCAGCAACCTCCTTTAGATTAAGACCATAATAATTTGCCATAAAGTCTATAGCATCTCCTTTAGCACCACGCCAAAACAATAATACCTCTGGTCTACCTTCATGCTTGGATGTCTGTCATTATGAAACGGACAACATATCATTTTACTTCAGTTTGGTCGAAAACCTGCCATAATTGCTACATCAATCGCTTTCACATTATTTCTTACGGTTTCAAATACATTCATCGAATCGACTCCTCCTTTTTTCTTGGATTCGTGCTACGGATTGCATCATCAATATATCGATTGATGTCGCGTATAGTCTTTGTTTCTGCTGACAATTCTTTATAAGCAGCATATTCTTCTTGATAAGAATCCTGAATAGATGTCAATTCTTTCTTCCATCGACTAACATCCACCTTGTCAATCTGCTTTTCCTCGAATAAGACACGCTTTGCTATATGATATCTGCGAAGCAACTGATCATTTTCAGACTTAATTGCAGTTTTTCTCTTGATATTCTTGGTAGAACAGATCTCCCTTAATACTGGTTGTGCATCTCTATACCATTCTCCGTATCGAATCAAATCTTTAAGCTCTTTCATTCTGACAGACTTTGTTTTCATTGATTTATTCAGTGTACGAATATCCATTTGCTTCTTTACAACAAATAGTTGAAAATCTTCCAATGTAGTTATTTGATTTACCAAAAGATAATTAACTACATTTGCCTGTACTTTTAGATTCGTAATTTTTGCTTTCTGCCTGCCATAAGAAAATGTACTTGCCACTTCATTTCTTTTCACAAAATAGGAATTAATGTACCCTGCAAGATCCAGCTGTTGTAATTCTGATTCTTTTTCAGCAATCAATCGAATAAGCTCTGTAATATTAGAAACAATATCTTTAAGATGTTTAGAAAGAGCAATAATCCCCTGATTGATTTCCTTAATCCAACGGTTCAATTCACCCTCTTCTGTAACAAATCCCTTTGCTTCCATATTTCTCACATGCGGACCTTCATGGATCTGTGGAATCAAGTCAACACCCTGTTCCGCATAACTTCTGTGATCAATCCGGCTCTCCATCCCACGTTTTTCAAATTCTGAATTTACCAAGTCCGCCCATGCTTTTCGCCATTGGTCTAACACCTCCGGTCTGTTCCAATCTGTTGTAGGTACTGCATTGAACTTTTGTTTTCCGTAGTCATCGAAGATAGGATTTCCATCCAAATCAAATAAGTATTCTCTCTTTTGTTTTTCTCCCCAAGTGCCATCCTCATTCATCGGACGGATTGGGCACATTACATGCACATGTGGATTAGGTATACCTTCGCCCTTATCAGGGTCATGAATTGCCATATCAACAATCATTCCTTTTGCCACAAAATTCTCCAGTACAAACTGTCTTGCAATTGTAATATTTTCTTCAAGAGAAAATTCATTCTGCAATGCAAAATCAAAGCTATATGCCAACTGAGCTTGGGGATGCTTTTCGATTTCTTCCACCGCATTCCACAAATACTCTCTATTATGAAAAGGCTCCGCAACATAGTCCGGAGCTAAAATTTCACTACAAATCACACCACCTTTGGCAGTGTAGTCAGCAATTTTTCCATAATATCGATCTTCTAATCTCTCACCAGCTCGGTAAGCTGCTGATTCAACAGAGGACTGTCCTCTGCTTCTAAGCACCCTTGATACATGGAAATGATATAATGCCATTACTCAGTCACTTCCTTTCGCATCTGTTCAATAGCTCTATCAAGTTCCCTGCCAAATGCTGTAACATTTACAGAACTTAATACCTCGCTCAATTCTTTTTCCGATAAATCTTTCACCACTGGAAAATACTTTTCGAAGATAGCTCCACAAACAATCAATCTGTGGCTGCGTTCCTTACGGCTAAAGTTTTCCCGATAGGAAAGCTGATTTTTCTTTCTCTGGATCTGATGCTCCAGCTGGATCTTCTCCTGTTTTGATTGTTCCAACTCATTTCGAAGTTCTTCAAGATTCTTGTTTTCTGTCATCTGTATTTCCTCCCACATTTCATTTTGTTCGTGTTCTTCGTCATCTCCCCAAATCAATTCCTGGCAGGTAACCTCTGGGTTCTTTAGCCTCATAGACTGTTTTGGACTGTGCCGTTATCACGTTCTTGGCTCGCTCCCTGTCTTTACAGAGCATCGCTTAGTTTCCCCGATACGGTAGTGATTTGGAATGCTCATTCAGTTGTCATAAACTGATTTTCTCAAATTCACAGGTCTTATCCCGTATATCCAAAAAGTAGGAAATACTACTGAAAAATAAAAATATCCAAGTTTTTAGAAATAGCACTTTATCTCGAACTGTTGTTCTTATATAATTTTTGTTATATCCATTTAAGAATGCACTATTGATTACATTGGGGGAAAATAGATTTTGAAGTGTAAATTATCAATACAGGAAAAATTGAAAGATTTAAGAATTGAACGTGGGTTGTCCTTACAAGAACTGTCAGAGCAAACCGGATTATCCAGAGCTGCCCTCGGCAATTATGAAACAGATGACTATAAAGAAATCACACATAAAGCAATTGTAATTTTAGCTGATTTTTATGGTGTCTCTTCTGATTATTTATTGGGTCTTACAGAAAATCGTGAACATTATTCCTTCCCAGTAGATGAATTAGGCTTAGATGATACCACCATAGATTTAATAAAAAGTGGCAAACTGAATGTGCGTTTAATATGTGAAATGATAAAGCATCCGGAATTTACGAACTTCCTTTCCGATCTTGAAATATATGTTGACAATCTGGCTGGGATGCAGATTCGAAATATAAATACCATGATTGAGCAAACCAGGCTCCGGTTACAAAATAATGGCATTCCTGACAGTGACCATTATATGAAAACCTTGGTTGCCGCTTCCATTAATGAAGACAATTATTTTAATAATCTGCTTGGAAATGATATTGCGAAAATTGCAAAAGATTTAAGAGCCACTCATGAAAAGGATTTTGATACCGGAGATTCGATTACTCCGGTTGAAGATATGCTTGGTACTTTTGAAGAACTCAAGAAAACAGACAATGCCACTCAGGCACAGATGATTATGTACAGTAAACTTTTCAAAATTAATTTTACGAAAATGGATCCTTATGAATTCAAGACCTTTACCGATATCCTACAACGCTACTCAGATTTATACAAGCCAGTAAAGGGCAACGGTCGTGGCCGGAAGAAAAAATAATCACAAGACGAAGGCTTGTCCGGGAGAATTCCCGCACTTCCTTTTCGCATGAGAAAAGGCGCACCAATACCTGCCAATAGGTAGGTATAGAAGTGCGCCCTTAGTTCCTAAGGGATATTAAATCATAACATCTTCACTTTTCATTCAAATCGCATACAATTACATTATTAACATATCTCTTTCCTTTTTGTCTTGTTGCCCAATTAGTAATTATAAAGATAAGTAAAAGATATAACACTGATTCAACTTTAAATTCAAAGACATGAAATGAAAAGAACATTACAAAGTACAAAATAAAAATAACTACTGTTGATACTGTCATATCCCTACACAAAAGGTAGTCTCTGTTAGAAACAAACACCATTGTTCTATCTCGATACAAATTATATATTGAATACCATTTGCTATTTTCATAGTTTAATTTTTCTTTTTTACAATCTGGAAAATTATTAATAATATCACTATACTTCTCAATTATTTGTTCCTTTGTAAATCTTTCATCTTCCGTTTTTGTTGATAGTCTGGTGAAAACTGTTTGTCCTGGAAGAGGTGAACCCAAATAAACTATTTTATTTTTTATATTTGTTGGAAATAATGCATCTGCTAAATAAACAAACGAAAAACAGATTGCTAAAAGAACAGTCGAATCTATTAGCGCTAAAGCCAATTTTAATACATCTACTTCTACAGCTATTAATCTGTCCCATGTAATTATCTTCTCAATACACAATAGAATCAATACATTAGCAAAAACAAAAATTTTCAATTCATCACTTCTGTAATCTTTAATATTATTCATACTTCTCCTCACCGTCAATAACCCAATTCCCCACTTCACTTTTTCCTATAATGGTCATCAGAGATATTTTTCCAAATTTGCTAATTTCTGCAAAAGTCTTTTTATCTAATTCACTAGGTATTGCTCTCCCACTTGGATGAGTGTGCCATTCTCCAATATATCGTATTATTCCACAAGATTTTTTTTCACAACTAACTATTATTTTATTTACCCCTTGAATTCCACCTATAACCTTGTTTTCTGCTCTCAAATTGTCAGGTGGAATATATGTATCAACAACAGTAATTCTCTTTAAATTATTGTCAATACATCCAATCCATAACCCCATATTTTCCACGGACTGGTTGACAAATTCGCATACACTGTTTATAACATATTCACTAATATGTATCTTCCATCCACTTTCTAAATCATAAGTATTAAATTTACAAACCTTTAATTTTCGAACAAAGTTATTTACCAAATCCGTTTTATTAAAATAATTTATAACTACAATTCCCTCTTCAATATTTCGATATTTCTCTAATATATGCGGGACAATACTTGCATGGTTTGAAATTGTTGCTTCGTCTAAAACCATTGTATCTGAACTACATCCAAAGCCTATATGAAATTCATTAGAATCATCAGTTTGTTCTTTAAAAATCTCTTGTAACAAATCATCTTGCATTGAATGATAAAAGAAAGAAACTCTAGTATCAAAAATATCTGGATTATGTTCTCTCCCTTCAAAAAATGAAACCCCAAGCTTTCCATCCATAAATATTTCACATCTGCAATAACCACTACACTCTACATGTGAAGTAAGATACCAATAAAGATTTCTCTCCGAGGCCGTACAATCTAAAATAAAATCATCCTTATAATTTGCGTTTGAAATAAAACTCTCTTCTTCGTAAAATGATGCTTCATTTTTTCCAAGCAGTTCATTAATTTCATAGCTCATTATATGCGCTTTATTTATGCCTATGTAAAATGAGTTTGTTACTTCATGTCTTACAAGATTATGTGGAAGTAAAATGTCATTGTCAATCAGTTTTTGCTGAATATATCCCATTTTAGCCAAGGTCATCGCTATTTTAGAACCAAGTGCACCACAGCCAATTACTGCAATACTACACTTATCATATTTCGTTCCTGACAATTTCTCGGCAATATTTTTATTTAATGATTGTATCGTACTAGCTAGCCCAATACTACAATCATCTACAATAGGATTTTCTGCAAAATCAAATGACAGCAAAAAGCCTATAAACTCATAACGACTAAATGTTCCAATTACTTGCTGTGGTCTTTTTACAGCCATTATTACCCAAATGTTTGTTATCGAATATTCACTCCGTGGATTATAAAATTTACTTCTAAATCGACTCAAGGCATGAGATAATTTACTGTAACTAGAAAAATTACTTAAGTCATTTGCTTTTGATACTGCAGAAGTAAAATAACAATCATCCACATTTTTGTTATCAAAAATCAGAATGCAAGGTAATGCGTTTTCATCACTTGATAAAAATTCATCATTTGATACCCTATAATATCCTGTTCTCCTTATATTTTCAATTTTTAGAAAATAATAACCACGCTTATTATCCGCTTCAATTTTTTTACTAATTTGTTCAAAATCCGCTTCTAAAACAGCTATACTATTGTTTATCCTTATGGATTCAAAACCATCATGTTTTATCAAGGTTCCATTTACTAAATCAGAAAACCATTCATTAATTAAATCACAAAATTTCATTGATCCATTTTTATAAAACCATTCGTCTATATCTCCTCGATATAAACATAAGTTCAATTCATCAATCTTTGATCCATGGATTCCTGTATTTAAATGTGGAACAAACGAAAATGGGAAGTCTTCCCTAACTATCATTACCGAAGGTGCAACTAATGGATAATTTCTTCCTGAATAAATGATAATATTCTCATTTTTTCTAATATCCAAATTATGATACACGCCTCGCGAGGGAATACTTATTTTAATTACCACACTAATAAACACTCCTTCGAATCGGCTGCTTTTATATATCTCTATATTACTCATTTGGGAATTATTTTTTAATGCAATATAGATGTCATTATATTTTTCTTCTACAGATTGAATCGGCAAGAGTTGCAGCCTTTCATAAATGCTACTTGGCATATATATTATCTCCATATGACTTTGGGGTATAACTACTGTTTTTAACAACTGTACTTTGACTAGGTTTTATGGATACGCCTTGTGAAGTTATTTTCATCACCAATGGTTTTGGATTATCTTCATCTGGATATTCTGCAGTACATATAAATCTTTCATCATCCTGTAAATGCTTAATATAAACATTCTTTGCCCTATAGCTAGGTGGATTGTCATCATTTCTCTTTATTTTTTTACTAGATGAGATAACAAATGCTTTATTCTTAGATTTTTCTAAAAATGCCTCTATTTCCTCATCCGCTGTTCCTTCCTTTGTATCTTCCGTACTTACTGAATGCCATGAACAATGATGTGGTGCTAATAAAATATCAAATTCTAAGTCAGGATTATACTTGATTACTTCTTTCCAATTTTCACAAGTTATATCACCACCAATTATTGCAACAAAAGCCTCTTCGTTAATTGTAAATGTAAGTTTAAATGAAGCGGTGCAGTCATTTACTCCAGCATCTTGGTCATCGGTATCTCTCTTTACTGGACGTAGCACAAATATTTCGACTCCATCTTCACTGATATCTGCAATATCTGGAATGTTTTCTCCTGATGCAATAATAATATCATTATAATCTTTAAGTTCCTCGCTATAGCCTACAATTTTTAATCTGTTACCATCCAAATTAAATTCCTCTGTTCCATACAAATCTAATCTTCGATTTGCTTCATCTCTTATTGCATCTGCATCATCATTTCTATGTTCATCTTCTAATAATAATCTTGCTGGAACAAACAATTCGTTGATTCTGATTTTATCATTATCCAATTCTTCTGGTTTACAAAGATTAAAGTATTCAACCATTCCTCTACAGTGATCTTGATCTGAATGAGTTAAAAACATCGCATCAATAAACAATACATCTCCATCCTGTTCTAAAGTATTGTGCAAGTATTCGTTACAATCAAAATCATTGTTAGATTCTTCTTCTGCACTCTTTTTCATATTACAATCAAATAAAAGATTTTTTTTGCTATCAGTAGTAATTAATGTCATATCTCCATTTCCAACCGGAAAAAAAGTCATATATTCTGTCATAATTTTATCCTTTCCTAATACTTACTATTTGTTTTTATTTTGCACTGCTGATCCACCTGATGGCGGTGTCGACGGCTGCGATGGTCCCGATGTTGTTGGTTGATATCCGTTCCCCGGCTTTGTTGGTTGATATCATCTTTTCTCTATTCCACCTGGTTGATATCCAAACTGCCCGTTTTTCTTATCCATAAGTAAATTCTCCTTCCATTAGTTAATAAATTCAATAATTTTGATGTTTGAAGCTTTAATCCATACTCCATCAGTTCTTTCTTTTTTCACCCATTTTTCTTCTTCATCTATAGTATATATCTCCTCTAGGAAGATATCTCTTTCGTCTTTTTCAGATGATGCCAATGATGCATATCCAAATTTTCCATATATATGCTTATCATTCTCCAAAGTAATAATTACCCACTTTTCTACCTGAATTTCACTAAATTTATAATCCCAAGCTGTTGGAACCGGATGCATAATATTAATATTAAATCTTGCAAACGTTTTTCTTAGCAATTCGAATTTTCGTATCAGTCCAATAACCACTCCCGATATTAAACTTGTAACTAGTAAACATAACACCAATAGCACCCAATAACCTACTGTGGAATTATCTACATTTACTTTAACAAGATAAAATAGCCAAATCCACACTGTAAGATTAAACACACTATATCCGATATATTTTAACGTCCTTGCTGCATCAGAATATATCTTCATTGGCATCAACGTTGCAACAATCTCATCAATTATGAATCCAGGAACTAAAAACATTACTGTATATATCACTGCTTCATATGTACTTATTGTCATTATTATATTCCTTTTGCATATGCATAAATTCTCTTCAGAAATTTTTCATCCATTGACGCTTTACCATCAATCATTCCTTCAAAACCATTATATGAACTAAACCCAAGCATATAAACAGCAAGTGCCATTGCAAGATCCTCGGATTTTTCCCCTGAGATTTCTGCTATTTTTTTCAACTCCTCTGCAACTGTATCATGCGGAACTTTAACATCTCCACCTTTCGCAACTACAGATTCTATAACACCTGGAAGTACCATACACATCTGATAAAATGCATCCTCTTCACCTGTTACAAGTGCATAAAATTGGTCTAGGCTGACTCTTCTGATACGTTTATGAGAAATCTTCTTACCATCAACAGTTGGATTCCAAACTATATTCTGAGATTTCTGTGCAATAGCTTCTACTAAAAAACATGCACAATCATCATCATTCAATAACTGATTCTGCATTTTCATGTATGTTTTTCCTGTGGATGCAGAATTCATAGTATTGTGCTTATTCTTCATCTCAACATAAATCCTGTGTACTACATCACCTTCTGGCAGCTGAATACCATCTACATTTTCATAAATGACATCCCATCCTCCTTCTTTACCATTTTCAGGAACATGACAATTTTTCATATATTGGAAAATTGTCTGATGGAAATATCCGATATCATTATTATTTGATTTGTCTCTTTGGCGGAATATCTCATTTCCTACCATTTCTTCCCATGTTGATTGATACACCGTTTTATCAAATATTAATTTAATTGGATCAATAATATTTTTGTTGAAACGCTTTATATCAAATGATTCCAGCTTTTCTCCATATTTGTCAATTGTTGCTTCCACATGTTTAATAAAATCTTCTTGACTAATAAAATTCAATTTCCAATCCATTATATTGCCTCCCTAACCTTTTCATTCATTGCGAGCATGTCAAGTGAGTGTGCAATTTCTTTTGCAATATCATATGCCAAATTGACAGGAACCGCATTGCCCACCTGTTTATATTGTGCTGAAACATTTCCGCAAAATTCCCAATCATCTGGAAATGTCTGACAACGTGCATTTTCTCTAACAGTGAACGGTCTTGCTTCCAATGGATGACATCTTTCTGTTTGCTTTTGAGATGGAGATGTTAATACTGTTAAAGAAGGTTCATCTAAGCTCATTCTTCTTAGGATTCCAGTTCTTCCGCCTTCCATATTCCAACAACTCTTCATATATTCCTTTGCAATTGCAGGATCAATATCTTTCCAATATCCACCAGCTGGAACCAATTCAAATATCTTTCTCTTTTTTTCTCCATATGGAATTCCTGGTCCATCTGGACAATCTAAAAGAATATCCCTAAGAATAGGTTTATAGCTATGCACTTTCGGAAATGTATATTCAGTCTTTCCCACTAAGTCATTCCGAATTCCGATAGTGATAAGCCGTTCTCTTTTCTGTGGTACACCATGATTCCATGCATTTAGCACTTGTTTGTCGATGGTATAGCCAGCTCTCTTAAAAATATCAAGCATTGTTGCATAAGTCTTTCCGTGATCATGTGTAAGTAATCCTCTAACATTTTCAAATAAGAACATTTTAGGCTGCAATTTTTCAAGAAATAATGCATAGTGATAAAATAATGTACCTCTCGCATCTTCAAGTCCAAGTCTTTTTCCAGCGTACGAGAAAGCTTGACAAGGTGCACCTCCTGAAAGAAGATCTAACTGTCTCCTACTAATCGAGAAATATTCTTCCAAATCCAGACACGATATATTTGCTATATCATCATTTATGACATTCCAGTTTGGTCTGTTTTTCTTTAATGTATCTGCCGCATTCTTATCAACTTCTATTAAACCTAATGTGTTAAATCCAGCCTTTTCTACTCCTAATGCTAATCCGCCAGCTCCAGCAAAAAGTTCTATACTTGTATACATTCAATTACCTCTTTTACTTTTTTTCTAATGATATCATTAATAAGTGTCCCAAAAAACGGACTCAGTCACGCTAGTTCACAATTTTTTCTTCTTCATCAACCAATTCCATTACATCCTCTACCTGACACTCTAATGCTTTGCAAATTTTACATATTATTTCTGTCGAAACATTTTCATTTTTCCCCATTTTTGCTATTGCATTTGTTGTTATACCAGCTTTTTCTCTAAGCTGCGTTTTGCTCATATTTAAATCTATAAGTCTTTTCCATAGTCTGTTATAATTTACAATCATAATTAATCCTTCCTTGTTATAATCCCATTACAAATCAATAGTCCATTTACTTAATAGTATACTTAATTATATTGAATTTTTCAATATAATTTTGATTTATTCAAACGAACAACAAAATAAAAAGATTCAACTTATTCCAATTCTGTTGAAATAGGTTGAATCTTTGCTTTTCTTCTTATCGAGGGTAGTCCGATTAATAATTTTTAAATATAGGGGTACAACAGGGGTACAAATCCCTTTTCACATCCCACAAATCCTTGATTTTAAGGCATTTCAGACAAAAGTACAGGTTCTGCCGTGGCAGATGAATAAAATTTTTATCATTGTTTTTCTTCTCCTTATTTTGTTAAATGCTTGGAAATGTATCAATGAAATCAATCACTTAAACATCTTCTATTTCATCGTATTTATCAATTGCATTCTCTTTCCACTACTGAGGTGAATTATGGACATTTACCCATAAGAAACCTGCCCTCATAAGGCACACATAAAAATGGCGAAGTGCTTATCGTAACACTCCGCCGAAAGCCTAACTGGTTTGAGCATAAAATGCTTTATTAGGTCTGCTTTACTATTTTATGCATTTCTACCACATTTATACACTTAAATGTGCTTTCCAATCAGTTGGAAGATTCATTGCTGTAAGACTGATTACCCCCATATTATTCTGAATGAGCTTATCCAAAGCATCCACGAATACTGTCCACTCCTTATCAGACGAACAAAGATACTTCATCGCTAATAAGATTTGATATAAACCATTATGTACAGGTGGGGGTGTAACCTTATCTACATATAAAATAGCCGACTGTTTTTAATACCTTTTCGACATCTGATTGATTACCAATCTCCATTCCTGCATCTATATATGATTGTACTTGTTGGGATATTGTTAATATTTGTTTTGGATATTTATACATAAAACTCCAAATAAATAAAAAATCCCACCGGGTTGCGCATAAAAAATCAGAGGCGTGGTGGGTTCTATTATTTTTATTATACAACTTTTACTGCAACTGTCAAGATTTCTTTTTTCAAAACAGACTATATTATATCCCCAACCCCCCAAGACACAAAATGTTCTCATTCTTACCATATTTTCTTCACCATTCCCCCCTACACTATAGATAATCAATAAAACAGCAAAACAAAAGAACCAGAGAAAGGATGAATGAATATGATTAATTTAAAGAAGATAAACAAATCGTGCGTTGCCGCAGTTATACTTGCGATGTGTCTTATGACATCAGGCTGCGGTTCACAGGCAGATACAAATAGCAGCACTGGAAATAATACCAGTACAACAGTCACTTCAAGCATTACAACAGAGAACACAAATGTAACCCACGCAGATGATGCAGATAATTATAAAACAGAAATAACAGGAGCATTTACTATTACATCGGGCGATGGTACTTCAGTAACACAGAACGGTTCTGTATATACAATAACACAGGCTGGTGAATATACTGTTTCGGGGCTTTTATCAGAAGGCCAGATTGTTGTTGATGCCGCCGATGATGCAGAAGTAACAATTACACTTAATGGCACATCCATCACCTGCTCAACTGGTTCACCTATATACATTAAAAATGCAGATAATGTAAAGATTAAATCTGAAGAAAATACTTACAACTGCGTTGTTGATGCAAGAGAAGAAGCCAGTGACGATGCATCCGATGATGCCGGCAATGCTGCAATATATGCAACCTGCGACCTTAAGTTTGTAGGAAAAGGCGCATTATCAGTAACTGGCAAATACAATAATGGTATTCAGAGCAAGGATGACCTTTCTATTAAAAATGTAACTATAAAAGTTACGGCTGTTAATAATGCAATAAAGGGTAACGATGCTGTTGATATTGAGTCGGGCGAAATAATCGCTATCTCTAAAAAAGGTGATGGCATAAAGACATCTAACAGCAGTCTTTCAAGCAAAGGCAAGCAGAAAGGAATTGTCACAATATCTGGTGGCAATATAGATGTATACGCAGCGTGTGATGGTATTGATGCTGCTTATGGAGTTGATGTATCTGGTGACGGCAATCTTAACATTTATACAGATACTTATTCTGAATATAGTGAAGAGGTTACAGACAGTTCAACAACAAACACAAGCTCTTCTAATTCAGGCAACAGTTCTTCAAACAGCTCAGGCTCATCAAAGTCATCTGCCAGCGCAAGTATGATGTCATACACAACAGATGGCACATCAACTTCTGATGTATCTGCAACTTACACTATAAATACTTCAAGTGACAACAGTTCAGGCATTACTCTGACTGCAGACACTAACAACCAGAACAATGGTAATATGGGTACTCCTCCGGATATGAATAATAATCAGAATAACGGCAGCATGGGCACTCCTCCAGATATGAACAATAATCAGAATGACGGCAGCATGGGCACTCCTCCGGATATGAATAATAATCAGAATAGTTCTGATAGCAATAATAACTCAGGTTTTGGTGGCGGCTTTGGAGGCGGAAATAACGGCAATAAGCCGGGTGATATGAATAACAGCTCTGGCAATTCTACCAAGAAGTCTTACTCTACTAAGGGAATTAAGGCTGACAGCGAAATAACTATATCCGGTGCAACTATTAATATCAGTTCAACAGATGATGGTATCCACGCTAATTCAGACTCAGGCGTGCTTGAAACTGGCGAAGACGGAAAGGGCATAATCACAGTATCAGGCGGTTCTATCACAATATCTACTGGCGATGATGGTATTCACGCTGACAAGGAACTTGATGTAACTGATGGATATATAAATGTTGTAACTTCTTATGAAGGTCTTGAAGCTATGATGCTTAATATAAGCGGTGGAAAGGTATATGTATATGCTACTGATGACGGACTTAACGCCTGCACTGGTGATGGCTCTACTACTCCACTTATTAATATCACTGGTGGCTATGTAGATGTTACAACGGCTTCTGGTGATACTGATGGTATTGACTCTAACGGTAATTATACACAGTCTGGTGGCATGGTTCTTGTAAAGGGCGGCAGCTCTTCAGGTCAGGTATCTGGTTCTATCGATGTTGATGGAACAGTCACTGTAACTGGTGGAATATGTGTAGCTTTAGGTGGTGTCTGCGAAACACCTGAGAATTCAGCAAATGCTTATGTTTTCAGTTCATTATCATTTAATACCGGAAGCTATTCTCTTAAGGATGCAAGTGGCAATGAAGTACTTAGCTTTACATTAACTGAAAGCTATTCAAACGGATGGATATGTGCATCTGCTCTTACAACCGGTACAGAATATACTCTTTACTGCGATGGTAACTCCGTTGCAAACTGGACACAGACAAGCGGCACTATGGGCGCAACCAATACTGGCGGCTTTGGCGGCGGTTTCGGAGGTGGCGACCGTGGTGGTAATATGAATGGCAATTCTAATGGCAACGCCCCTGGCGGTAATATGAATGGCAATTCTAATGGCAGCGTCCCTGGCGGTAATATGAATGGCAGATAATTATAATGGTAGCGCCCCTGGCGGTAACATGAACGATAGATAATTTTAACTACAACATTAAATATAACTGTCCGCTTATATATAGATAATACATATTATGATGCAGCCAAAAGTAAATCTTTAAATCTTACTTCTAGCAATTATATAAACATTAAAACAACTTGATTAAACATTTTTAATACTTACTTAAAAAAATGACTGGATAATTGGAATTAACAATTATCCAGTCATTTCTTTATTTAGTATATCAACTTATAATATAGCTCACTCTTAATATATTATAATATTCCTAGACAAATAAATTTTAAAAGATATGTATTTCTACATGTTTCTGATAAATATAACGGCAGTAGCAAAATGCCTTGTAGATAATATCGGCAACAATATCTGTATATAAAAAACCGATATAATAACAATCGTAAAACACCTTACAACCATTTTTTCATCATAACTATTTCAATATAAAAATTTAAAAATCAAAAAATAAATCGTTTGACTTATATTTTGCATAATATATCAAAAATGCATAAAATATATCTTTATAATAACCACAAAATTATTCCATATTTTAAATGAAATGTACCCATTTATAATATTTTAAGAGCCTTTATAAAATACAGTTAATCACCATATTTTTTTATCAAGCTTCCTTATAATAACTCCCAGTTCTGCCACTATTGCCAGCCCTATTCCCATAAATATAAGGTCTGTGGCTGATTTCTTACTATTCTTGTGTACCGCCCTGTATCTTATGTTACCGCTATCCTTTAAAATTGCTGTCTGTTTCCTTAGAAACCCAGTAATTACATTTATCCCTGTAATCAATCAGAGGACTTTCCGCCTCTTTTCCAACAGAAATATTTTTATTATCGTAAAGCGACTTTATAAGTGTTCCATCAAAAGGACTATAAGCTCTTTTAAATACTGAACAAACCAGAAGGTCATATGTTTCATCAACCTTTGTAATATCATAACATCTGACTTCTATACGTTTTATTATTCCGTCAATATTAATTTCCCTGCTCCACTCCATATAAACCTTCTCCTATATAACATCTGCAAATGTAATTTATAAGCATTTACCTATTAAAAAGATGTACTTATCTTATATTTTAGATAAAAATGAAAATATCGTTTATAATCTAAACATATCAAAAAGCAGTGTACTTATCTCAATCCACACAACTTACTTCCACTACGCCAACTTCCTGCTCCTGATGTCCGCCTCGTGGATAATAATATGTCATTATAACTTTGAAATGTGCTTCATCAATATCTTCTGCATAGAAACTGATATCATTTGCCTGATTATCGCTGTCGCTTATTACCTGTGCTGTAAATGCTCCTATATTAAATATGTCTGCTCTCTGTGTAAAGCCAGCTCTTGCCGCCGGACTCATATCAAACATATCATATTCCCCATACTGCTCTTTCTGGGTATGTTCATATGCAAGAACAGTTCCCTTATATTCAAGATACTTTTCTTTATTATCATTAATTTTAATATCTAATTTCTGCATAGTAATCTCCACTCCATTTCTTATTAGGCGTTTATAAAACTCTCCAAACTGCATAAATCCTAACTTCTTTGAGCCTCTATTTTGCAATTACCTAACATTTCCTATGTGAATACATATATAAAATATATTTATTATCAATACTATAAACGAACAAATACAGGAAAATGCTGTCTCATACTGCCACATTTATATAGTTCTACTTAGAATATGTAAGCTCCCTGTTATTCTCATCATAATCAAACAGACCATCATTCTTCTCTTCAATAGCCTTAATGATATGATAGGTGTATTCGTTGTAAGGTGTTGGTATTCCCAGTTCTTTTCCCATACGCATAAGTGCTCCTGAAAACATATCTATCTCTGTATGGCGCCTGGCATCAATATCCTGCAATGTTGAATATCTGGCTGTTGGTGGCACTGCACTTCCACGTGTTGATGTCTTTTCAATAACACTCATATCAATTCCTTTAGCCTTGGCGATTGCTTCAAGCTCATTTCTCAGACCATTACTTATCGCCTTCATATGTTCACTGTCTGTATAACAGCCGACTCCTGCGCCAAGTACTGCCTGTGGAAGATTATTGCTTACATTCAGTCTGAACTTACTCCATATTTCTTCTTTTATATGTTCAGTTATCCTGTAATTAATTCTGCCTGCTCCAAAAAGTGCATCTATAGCCTGTATTCTCTCACTCTGATAAGGCTCATCTGCCTCGCCAAATATAATACCTATTGTTGTTTCAGGATTAAAATAATATCCACTACCCTCCTTATGTGAAGCAACCTTTATAAGTGAATAAACAATGTGTGACATTCCTATCTTTTCAGCTATTATATCTTCACTGTCAACACCATTCATAAGGCTCATTACAATAGTATTTTCTCCTACTGCTGCTTTGATACTGTCAAGCGCAGCATGAAGTGCTCCATATTTTAAGGAAACTATAAGAAGGTCTACTCCATGTGCCTCCTGAGGTGTCCATACCTCTGGTCTGTAGACTTCATCATTTATAAGACAGCCTTCTTTCTTTAACCTGCTGGCACGCTCACCTTCCGCTATTACTCCAAGCTTTATATCCTTCACGCTGTTAAGTCCCCATATAACATATGAGCCTACTGCTCCGGCACCTAATATTGCAACTGATTTTATCTGCATAATATTTTCTCCATATTCTTTATTAATAACAAGGTCACCCACACCTATGAGCAGACTCATGTGGGTTTAGACCTTTTGACCTTGGTATCATTATAATAATAATCAATAATATAGGCAACCGGATTTATCTACTCTATACACTTTTAACCGATGTCTAATGGAAAGCTGATTACATACAAATACAAATAACCGCCTGGTCAAAACCTCATAATAACAACAAAGGGCGGAATTGAATTTAAACGCTCAATTCCGCCCTTATAACATTCCTATTTAGTGAACGTCAATTATTAGATTATGTCAGATAGTAATTCTAATATGCAACGCCATTAGATACCTCAACGTAGTAAATATTAACTCCTCCATCCTCTGATATAAGATAATATTCACCTGCATCCGGCACCCTGAATGAAACTGACTTAAGAGAATTGCCTGGAATTTTTGATGTACTTGTAATATCATTTCCATCCTTGTCAATTATCTTGATAAGTCTTGAGTCATCTGTGCTTGAACTTGTAGCATATACCTTTACCTTGGATTCACCAGCTGTCTTAAATGCAATAGCCCTGCCGCTTGTGCTGCCACTGCCAGAAAGCTTAATTCTTCTTGTAAAGTCTATACCCTTATATTCTTTGCTGCTCTTATCTACTGTTACTGTAGACTTACTGCCTGCAACAAGCTTAAATCCGTCTACTGTAAGTGTTGACTTTAATTTTCCTGTTCTTACATCATTGGCATTAAGAACAAGCTTAGTACCGCTTACATCCGAACTCGTTGTGTTTTCTGTTGTCTTTTCTGTTGCTTTTGTTGTGGCTTCTGTTGTCTTTTCTGTCGCCTTTGTTGTGGCTTCTGTTGTCTTCTCTGTTGCCTTTGTGGCTTCTGTTGTCTTTTCTGTTGCTTTTGTTGTAGCTTCTGTTACAGACTCTGTTTCTTTCTCTGTTGGCTTTACCTCATCTGATGATTTTCCTGTAACGCTTATAATCTGGTTAGCTGCATTAAAGTGTGCACCAAGAGTTGCATAACTGCCCTGTGTTTCATAAAGGTTGTTCATATTGATAGTTCCGTCAACATTTCTTAACTGCTTATCTATATCACCATTAAGATTAATGGAATTATCTGTATTCTTAAACATTCCAGTTACTGTAGCCGGATTATCTACAACTGTACCCTTCTTGTCACCATTTACAACAGGTGTTGGTAATACACCTGACAGTCTGAAATACTTACCTGAATTGTAATATATAGAGTCACTCATATTACCTGTAAACTTATCTGAGTCTATAGCATTTGCTGAAACAAGCCCAACATATACAGCTGCACTTGAAGCTCTGTAGCACAAGAAGTTACCCTTCTTTGCTGACTGTCCATTACCCCATGCTGTAGCATTTATAATTGTAAGACCTGATGGGTTGTTGTTATCAGTAAATCCTGTTGCTCCATTATTAAATGAAAGACAATTAAGTACAACATGAGGTGTACCAACACCAGAACCACCAAGCTTGAAACCATTCATATCACCATTTGCATAATGAACACCATTAGACAGTGTTCCGTTACCAAATGATACACAGTTTCTTATAGTTATTACGCCGATAGGACCTGTAGCAGACTTTGCAAAAAGGTCCCATCCATCATCTGAATTACAGTATGATATACATCCATCAAATACATTACCTTCGCCGCATGTAAGCTTTGCTGCGAAACCATCAGCATTTTCACCTGTACCACCCTGGTCTGGATAATCGCAGTTATCAAACGCTGTACAGTTGATTATAAGGTTGTTTGATGGCCATAAATCCTTAGTTGCTGCTGTTGTGTCATATCTTGATATCTGAAGACCTGAATCCCTGTTTGCCTCAAATACACATTTTTCAAAAATGTTATTGTTACCTGCAAGTAATACTCCGTTATCACCAGCTCCATAGAAGTTAATTCCCTCGAAATACCAGTAATCACCATCTACAACAACACCTCTGTTTGCACCATCAAGTGTCTGTGCTGAAAAGTCAAACTTAACACTGGCACCATCTGCTGCCTTAACAACTATGTAAGCACCATTCTTTCCATTCATAGCATTATTGATAACTATTGTGTCTGTGAACTTATAAGTTCCATCTTTGACAATAATAACATCTCCTGCCTTTGCACTATTTATTGCTGACAGAATTTCTGATGATGATGAGACATACTTTGCATTTTTAAAGTCAGAATCTTTCTTTGTACTTAAGTCAGTATAAGCGCCTGAATAATCAAGGCTTGTCTTATCATAACTGTTGTTAGTATCTGAACCTGTAGTTTCCTTTTCTGTTTCCTTTGTTGCTTCTGTTGCCTTAGAAGTTGTAGCCTTTTCTGTAGCCTTTGAAGTTGTTGCCTTCTCTGTAGCCTTTGTAGTACTCTCTGTTGCTTTTGTTGTTTCATCTGTTGAAGGTTCTGGAGTTACTAAGCTGGCATTAGTTCCGCCAACTGCTACAAGCTCTGTATTCTTATAATTAGTAACTGCAGCCTTTAAATCTTTATCTACAGCGTATACTGTGTCATCTTCATCGCTGAACTTCCAGTCGATAACACCACCGCCAAGACTTCCTGCTCCTTTTGAAGATGTAACAAGTGCTGGAACATCCTTTGCTGCTATAAGGCTTCCTGCCTTAACTCCAAGGTCCTTAGTTGTATCAAAGTTATCATATGATGTACCACCTGCTGCTGTCTTGTATGATGATGGTACTTTCTCACTTGCAGAAGAAGCAAGATATGCATCAAATGTTGTAGAATTGGCAGCTTCCCCTGTAACTGATGCTGCATTGGCATATATGATACCTGTTGCACCAACTATCTCATTGCCATAAGCTTTGATAATACCACCATTCTCACCTGAAAATGTACCTTCGCCTAAAGCATCTGTACCCTGATTAGATGAAAGCATAGGATACTTGCAGTTTCTAAAGTAGTTGTTTTCTATATATATAGAAGAACCCATAGTTGAACCTACGCCATACTTTGCATTTCCATCATAATAATTGTTGTACATATGTACTGACATTGTTCTTACTCTGGCATGTCTTGAGTCTGAATGGTCAAACCAGTTATGATGATATGTGATGTAGTTAGGACCACTCTCACTCTTCATACCACATAAAGAACATTTTCCTGAGTCATAGAAATGTACATATGAAACTGTTATATACTGTGAATCACCCTTTATATCGATAGAACCATCACCCTTTGCCTGGTCAGCATCCCCGCCAACCTTGCCGTAGTAAAGGTCTACATTATGTATCCATACATTGCAGTTTGCTGTATCAAGAGAAATTCCATCATCCATAAAGTTAAGAATTGAAAGATTTCTCATCTCAACATTTCCTGCATTTCTTAAAAGGAAACCGAATCCGCTTATACTTGCATCCTCGCCTATTCCTTCCAAAGTCATATTAAGATTAGAATAAGCACTTGCTCCCTTTATCTGCACACCCTCAGATGAGCTTGAGAACTTATCCATACCTGCATCTGTAAGACATCCTATTACCCTTACATCAAGTGCCCTTGTTTCTACACCCTTGCTGGCACTCTTTGTATATGCATCGATAATTGTCTGAAGACCTGTATACTGCTTTTCGCCTTTTGCTTCCATAATGCCGGCTGTTATAGTCTTTGCATTATCATTAGTTACATAAAGAACGATTGCATCACTCTTAAGTGTTCCGTCTTCGTTATATGCTCCCGAACCTGTCTTATATCTTGATTCAGAAGAAAATGCAAAACCAGACCTGTCATATGAGCTTACGCTGAGTACATCTGTCACCTCAGCTTTGGCAGTTACCTCTTTACCATTCTTTACTGGCACTACCTTAATAACATAGTCACCTGCCGCAAGACCAACAGCATCAACTCTGTAGTAATTCTTATACTTTCTTATGAGTTCATTATCAATTCTTGCGTATGCTGAATCTGACTGTGAAGCTTTTTTGATATACGCTGTATATCCGTCTGCCTCTTTATCAACCGCCCATTCTGCATAAGCTGACTCAAGCCAGCCTTCTGCTGTACCGTTAAACTGTACTGTTCCAACCTCTGCCTTTGCGGTAGATATAGTTGTTGGAATAATGACACTTACAACCATCAGTGCTGCAAGTATCCATGCCCATCCTTTGCGGGCACTTCTGCTAATATTAGCTTTCATATTATGCCTCCCAATACATTTATTTGTACAATATTCCTTGTACATATGATGCCTTACTCGCTTATATTAGCAATATTGTATAATAATGTACATACTTTAACGTGGTAAATTAGTACCATTTATAAAAACAATGTTGTTTATTTATTAAAAGTATATGGATATTTTGTCGCTTTTTATTATTAAATTCCGCCACCGTCAGACATAAGTTACGGGATAGCTGTCGCGAGTATTGCGTAGGACACACTTGAAAGCCGGTTGTGCTGCTTCTTATATTTTGCGTATTAATACTACTGCCATACAATACAGTTCAAACACGCTGTCTTTCGTGAATTCCGCCACTGTCAGACATAATATAAGCGGATGCCTGTACTATAGACATCCGCTTATATTATGTCGTCCGTCCGTTAATAAACTGACAACAACATCCATTATCTAACCTTATTCTTTATCTCTGTTTCAATCTTCTTAACAAACTCATCCAGCGCAAGTGTTGTAGTATCCTGCTCACCGTGAAGTCTGTAAGATACAGTTTCATTTTCCTGCTCATTAAAGCCAATAACAAGAAGATATGGAACCTTCTGAATCTGACCTTCACGCATACGATAACCAAGCTTCTCTGCTCTGTCATCAAGCTCTACTCTTACATCCTTTTCAGCAAGAGCATCTACTATCTTATGGGCATAATTCATAATATCTTCATTATCAGTCTTAACAGGCATTACTCTTACCTGAACTGGTGCAAGCCATGTTGGAAGATTACCCTTTGTTTCCTCAAGTATATATGCCATAAATCTGTCAAGAGAACCAAGTATAGCTCTGTGAAGCACAACAGGAGTCTTCTTCTCGCCATCCTTGTCAACATATGAAAGATTAAACTTAGCTGGAAGACAGAAATCTAACTGACATGTTGAAAGTGTAATCTCATTACCAACAGCTGGCTTAACATTAACATCAAGCTTAGGACCGTAGAATGCAGCCTCACCAATTTCCTCTGTATATTCAATGCCAAGACTGTTCATAACATCTCTTAAAGCATTTTCAGCCTTATTCCACATTTCATCATCATCATGATACTTAGTCTTGTTCTCTGGGTCACGAAGAGAAAGTACACAACGGTAATTAGTGATGCCAAAGTCCTTATATGTGCTGAATATAAGGTCAACTACGCTTGATATTTCATCCTTAATCTGCTCTGGTGTAACAAAAAGATGTGCATCATTCTGACAGAAATGTCTTCCTCTTTCAATACCCTTTAATGTTCCACTTGACTCATATCTGAAGTCATGTGCAATCTCACCAATTCTTATAGGAAGATCCTTGTAAGAATGAAGTCTGTTAGCATATATCATCATATGATGAGGACAGTTCATTGGACGAAGTACAAAGCTTTCATCATCAACCTGCATAGCTGGGAACATATTTTCCTTATAATGATCCCAGTGTCCTGATGTCTTGTAAAGGTCAACTGTACCTACACAAGGTGTAAGAACATGCTGGTAACCAAGCTTTCTTTCCTTACCCTTTATATAATCTTCAAGCTCCTGCCAGATAATATAACCCTTTGGAAGATACATAGGAAGTCCACGTCCGATAAGGTCATCCACCATAAAGAGCTGCATATCCTTACCTATCTTTCTGTGGTCTCTTTCCTTTGCTTCTTCAAGCTCCTGAAGATGTGCTTCAAGTTCTTCTGGTGTTGGGAAACATACACCGTAAATTCTCTGAAGAACCTTATTGTTGCTGTCACCCTTCCAGTATGCACCTGAATGTCTGAGTAACTTAAAGTTACGGCATAACTTAACATTATCTACGTGAGGTCCACGACAGAGGTCAGTAAAGTCGCCCTGCTCATAACAAGAGATTGTTCCGTCTTCAAGATTAGAGATAAGGTCTAACTTATACTCATCATCCTTGAACATCTCCATAGCTTCTTCCTTTGAGATTTCCTTACGGACAATTCTCTTGCCGCTCTTTGCAACCTTTTTCATTTCCTTTTCAATCTTAGGAATATCTTCATCCCTTATAACATCATCGCCAAGGTCTACATCATAGTAGAAACCTTCTGCTACTACTGGTCCAACCCAGAACTTAGCCTGTGGATAAAGGTGCTTGATAGCCTGTGCCATAAGATGCGCACATGAATGATTTAATGTCTTTAACTGTTCGTCTTCTTTGAAATTAACCATTGTTTTTCTCCTTCTAATAATGTCCGATTTTTTCAATAATGCCAGAATTCACATATGCTCTTGTCTGCATACTTCTGGTGTAAATGCAACGAAAGCACCTTCAGGTAGGTACACTTTCGCCTGCCTAAGGGTGCTTTCACACGGTTCCACCTTATATTTCACTTTAATGGTCTGTAACGTACACCACACGGTAACGCTTCAAAGTATATACTCACGTATATGCTTCTTCTACGCACAGCTCGGGAATGGTTTTCATATAATAGCTTCATAAGCTGCTTCCACCACACACAGCTCTCTCTGGATGTCACACATATACTACTTTTTCCGTCAATGCTTTTAATTATTTGCTTTTGCTGGTTGTTATTGTACCACGGGATAATTTAATTAACAACACCTTTTTTAATCATTTTCTTTAAAATGTATCTCTGGAACTGCAACTCCGTCATAAGTAACATGTGTCTTCTTATGCATATGTGCGTGGTAGTCAGCATTATCTGCTGCCATATCTTCATTGCCTGCTCTGACATTCTGTGCATTGACATCACCTGCGCCATCGGCACCTTCTGCCTGCTGCCCGTTTACCTTGTTATCACTCCCACCCGGCTTTGCATCTGCATTGCCCTTTATATGAATTTCCGGAATAGCCAGATTATCATACGAAAGGTCGTAACCCTTTTTAGGAGTGTTATCTTTATTACGCATTTTCTTTAAAAAATTAAACATAGCATTCCTCCTCATATTAATCTTAATTCCAACATTACATTTGCCTCTCACATTTTACAGCAGATTAATAAATAACGTAATAATCAGGCTGTTAAGGAAATCTGCAAACAGACTTCCTATAAGAGGAATTATAAGATACGCCTTGACAGATGGCACATACTTATCACAAAGCGCCTGCATATTAGCCATGGCGTTAGGTGTTGCACCCATACCGAAGCCGCATGTTCCTGCAACAAGCACTGCCGCATCGTAATCTCTTCCCATAACATTGAACACTACAAAATATGTATACAGCATTATTACAAGCGCCTGTGTCAAAAGCAGTATAACAAGTGGAAGTGCAAGTGCTGCAAGCTGCCACAGCTTAAGTGTAATCATCGCCATACCAAGGAACAACGAAAGTGCTATACCACCAAGGTCATTAATCTCACCCATATGTATAGCGAAATTCTCATTGCTTGAGTACTCCGCAATATTACGCATAAGAGCTGCCGCAATCATCGCACCTATATATATAGGGAAAGTCATACCTGTCTTAGTAAGTGCCAATGAAAATATTGTTCCTATTCCTATTGCTATGATGAGCTGGAATACCGCCGCTGCATACATCTGTGTATGACGTTCGTGTTTCTTCTCATCCTCGACTAAAAGGCTGTCATCCTCAAGAATAGCTGTCTTTAAAAGGTCCTTTTTATCTATAAGTCTTTTACCTAAAGGTCCGCCTATGATACTTCCGAATATAAGTCCAAATGTAGCGGCTGCTGTACATATGGTTGTAGCACCCTGCACATTAAAATCCTCAAGTACAGGACCAAATGCGCCCGCTGTACCATGTCCTCCGACCATAGGTATAGAGCCTGTACACATTCCTATAAGTGAATTAAGTCCAAGAAGCTTTGAAAGTCCTACGGCAACAAGGTTCTGTATAAATATAAGCACAATTACAAGTCCAAGAAACATTACCATAGACTTTCCGCCCTTCTTAAGCACCTTAAGATTGGCCTGAAACCCTACAGATGTAAAGAAAAAGACCATACATACCTCTTTTAATATATCATCAAACTCGAATTCAAGAATTCCTGTCGCATAGCATATGCATGTGAATATTGCAAATAAAAAACCGCCAACTACAGGTGCTGGTATACAGAACTTCTCAAGTATGCTTATTCTCTTTCGTAAATAACTTCCTAACATCAGAACTACTACAGCAACAGCCATTGTCTGATACATATCTAACTGAATTTTCATATATATCTCCATTTCATAAACGTATTAACTATACCTGCTATATATAACAGGTTTTTTACTGCCCTTTAATAAGTATCATACTTATACCCATAAGCAGTCAGGGTGACAATATCCGTTACGGTTACTGTCATTCTGTCTTAACATTAACACCCTGTTTAGCATAATACGCCGCCGCTCCTGCATGAAATGGAATATCCATGCCATTTGCTCCTTCCTTGACATCGAATAAAGCATCAAGTGAAGTTGCATTTTTAAAGTCTGAACTGTGTGAGAATATCAGACTTGTTATCTGTTCTGTTGTTGAGTCTGAAAGGCTTGAAGATGCTATAAGCACCGCCCTTACGCCTATCGTGCTTACAGGCTCATTCTGTCCCTGATATGTTTCCGCAGGAATTGTATATTTTTCATACAAAGGATAAGCTGTCAGAAGCTTTTCAATACATTTGTCATCAAGACTTATAACATCTATGTCACAGCTTTTTGATATCTGTTCTATTATACCCGTTCTTATTCCGGCTGTACAAAACATCGCATCTATCTGACCGTCAGCAAGCTTTTCTGCCGCCTCTGCATAGTCCATATTGACTGTCTTTACAAGCTCCTCTGTTATGCCGCTTACCTTAAGTATCTCCTCAGCATTTTTCTCTGTTCCTGACTCTGCTGCACCTATGCTCACTGTCTTTCCGACAAGGTCATCTATAGAGCTGATACCTGACTCCTTTCTTACGACTATCTGACATGCTTCTATATACAGTGCCGCAAGTGCCTTATACCCCTTCTGGTAATCGCCATTTTCAAAGGTGCCCCTGCTGTTATAGGCATCACTAAGCATATCTGCCTGAACTATTCCAAGGTCGATATAACCACCTGATATAAGCCTTAAGTTCGCTACCGAACCTGCTGTTGTCTTGGTCTCAAAAGTATAACCGCTCATATCTTCGTGTGCTATCTGTGCAAATGTGCTTGAATATGCATAATACACACCACCGATATCAGCCGCACCTACTCTTATGTTTTTGCTTTTACCGCCGCAGCCTGTCATAACAAGCATAACAAGTGCAAGCAGCATCGCCGCTATTCGTTTCATAAGCTTCTCTCCTGTTCATTTTTTCTGGTTTATTCTGTCATCTGTGCACTCCCCGCACTAACCGCGAAGCATTAACTCCTTTTCAACAACCTTTCCATCCTGCATATATATTCTTGGAACTCTCTTACTTACTGCGCATGTCAGCTCATAAGGAATAGTTCCCGCAAGCTCTGCCATCTTTTCAATAGGATTGTTATCTCCAAATATCTCTACTTCACTTCCAACATCAACGCCCATCTTATCTGTCAGGTCTATCATACACATATCCATACATATCTTGCCTCTCTGTGGAACTAAGCCCTCACTTGTCATAAGCTCATATCTGTTAGAAAGGCATCTGAAAAATCCATCGGCATATCCATAAGGAACAACACCCATTCTTGTCTTCTTGTCTGTCTTATATATTCCGCCATAGCTTATAGCAGTTCCAGCAGGGTATGTCTTTATTGTGCTTACCGTTGTCTTAAGTGACATAACCGGCTTTAAGCCAAGTTCCTCTGCAAACTCACCATATCCATACAGAAGAAGTCCCGGTCTTACCATATCAAGCCATGTCTCAGGATACTTTGCAACCGCACCTGTATTGGCACAGTGTCTTATCTGAAACTTCTTTCCAAGCTTCTTTTCTACTGCATCTATCACACTTGTAAACAGCTCAAACTGGTGCTTTGTATAAGCCCTGCACTCTTCTCCCGGTTCATCTGACACTGCAAAATGTGTAAATATACCCTCAGGCATAAGTCCCGGAAGCTCACAGCCTTCACATATTCCTTCAACACCGCTGTCAAAGTAATCACCATCACAAAGATAACCAAGTCGTGACATACCTGTATCAACCTTGATATGTATCTTTAATGTGCCATTACATTTAACTGCCTCTTCGCTGTATTCAAGCGCCTTTGCCTTACAAGTTACAGCCTGTGTGATATTATTCTTTATAAGCTCTCCTACCTCTTCCTTAGGAGTATATCCGAGTATAAGTATTGGCATTGTTATGCCATTATGCCTTAATTCTATCGCTTCATCTATACTGCTCACTGCAAGATAATCTGCACCAAGCTTTTCAAGCAGCCTGCTTACCTGTACTGAACCATGTCCATATGCATCCGCCTTAACCACTCCTAAGAACTTTACATTACTGCCTATTCTTTCTCTTAATGTATTATAATTATGAGCAAGAGCATTAAGATTTATTTCTGCCCATGTTCTTTTTAATGTTGAATTCATATTAATCTCCATTTCTGCGCACGTTTTTTCTAAAGTTCTGCCAATATCTGCCAGTAAATAACAGCTTTTAGTCTATCTTTATTATATTCTGATTAATGCTTTCGCGCAACTGTTGTATACATAGAAAGTATACAACGCCCGTCAAGTGTATTAAAAAAGGCAGCTATCAGGATTACCCTGATAACTGCCGTAATTGCTTTGCGTGACTGTTCATTAATAGCGCAAGAAAAGTAAATGTCTGCTTCGCAACCGCTTCTTTTTCTTTTGCGCTCATTGTATCATAATTTATTTTTTCTTAATCTACGCTGCCACCGGTTCCAATTTACCGCTTCGCTTCAGATATATATACGCGCACACACATATAATAACCGACAACAGTGAGCCCGCTGGTGCTGCCAGTCCCATAGGAAAGAGCGTATCACCAAACAGCTTCGAGGCAAGGTATGAACCCGGCACACGCACAAAGGTTATTGATATAATATTATGCATAAATCCGATATATGACTTTCCATATGCTGCAAAGTAGCCGCTGAAACAGAAATGCACTCCTGCAAATATGCTGTCGATAATATATCCCTTCATATACTGTGTTCCAAGAACAACAACTGCCGCATCCTTTGTAAATAATGCAAGAAGTGGTGCCGCAAGCACCTGCATAATAACTGCCATAAATATGCCATACACACTTGTAATCATAGTTGCATACTTAAGTGTCTTCGCCGCCCTGTCATACTTTCCTGCACCTATATTCTGGGCTGAAAGCGCCGACACTGTAGCAAGCATAGATGATGGAATTATGAATATTGCACTTATCATTTTCTCAACTATGCCAACAGCCGCAGCATCGTCAAGTCCTCTGTGGTTAGCTATAACTGTGATTATAATAAATGCCACCTGTATACATCCGTCCTGAACTGCAACGGGAATACCGACTTTAAGAATTTCCCCCAGCACCTTCCTGTCTGGTATGAAATTTTCCTTTACAAGCTTTATTCCTGTTTTTCTCTTTCTTATTGAAATAAATGCAACTATTACACTGAATGTCTGTGAAAGAACTGTTCCAAGTGCCGCACCTGATGGTCCTAAGTCACATAATCCTATAAATACATAATCAAGTGTTATATTTGTTACACATGATATACCTATAAAGTACATTGGACTTTTAGAGTCGCCAAGTCCTCTGAATATGGAACTTATTATATTATAAGCTGTTATAAATGGAATTCCGATGAAACATATTATAAGATACCTTACTGTTCCGGCAACAGCCTCCTGCGGTACTCCTATAAGCAGCACTATCAGCTTTGCTGCTATAAGAAACACTATTGTCATCACTATGGCAATTCCCATAAATAATGTTATTGTATTACCTATAGCCCTGCCTGCATTATCAAGCTTATTGCCGCCTATGGCTTTGCCTATTATAACCGTTGTTCCCATAGCAAGACCAACAATTATAACTGTAATCATATGCATAACCTGACTTCCATTTGACACCGCCGTTATAGAGTCAACGCCGTTAAACTGCCCCGTTATGTAAAGGTCTGCCATACCATATAAGGTCTGTAAAAAATATGATAAAAGATATGGAAGTGCGAAATATATTATCGTCTTAAGTACACTTCCGGTTGTAAGATTTTTCTCCATGATATCTAATCTCCTGTTTCTCTATGATGCTAAATAGCCAGTCTTCAGTATGTATATCCGGACAGTTTCCTGTAGTACTCCGGTGACTGCTTATGACTTCCACAAAATCTGACAGATACACACATAGTTTCACCTTACATCACACTTCTACAGTTCTATACTCTTACTTGTAATCTCTATTTCAACCCTGTTAGTATTCATCTGCTGATTATTAACCTCCATAGTATATTCTATGGCTGCATCTATCCTGTCTTCTTCCCTTTTAATGTCAAGAACACTTGTAAATATAGCAATATCAATACTTCCATACGGCGTATTATAACAGCTTAGTGTTCTTTTGTTCTTAGCAAACTCCATACATGTTGTTATAGCGCCTTTTTTGCTCACCTCAATACTGTCATCAGTTATCTTTATAATAGTGAGCGACTTCTCACTTGCACCATCGTATACTTCCTCAAACTTAATATACTCCTTACCGTTGCGGCTTGTGTGCCTTCCCACACTTATAACCTCAACATTGTCCGCCTCCTCTGTGATACTTCCATCAACAGACTGTTCCTCCAATGCAAGTCCTTTTATCTTAATATACACTTTATCCTTCATATATTATTACTCCATCTGTATTATAATTAATAATTTTGTCCGTATTACCAGAACTTTTTATTCTTATTCTAAATACTTATTGAGAAACTTCAGATACTTAAACCTGAAACTGACATTATCTCCCGACACTGTCCTATATTCATCTTCTGTGAGAACGCCCTTAAGTTCCTCCTTAGACTCCTCTGGAACCTCTCCATACACTGCATCCACGAAACACAATGGTGGATACAGCACACACCACCAGTTCCTGCCTTTGGCATCGCCTATATCGACCCTGAATGCCTCGTATTCTCCCGGTGGAAATGTCATATCCCCGTAAGTCTTCATCGGAAAATAACAATTCTCAAAATACACGCTCACATCACTTTCATCGCCAAGACTTCTAAGTGTATCAACTGCAACATCCCTTATACCGTCACTTTCATCGGTAAGAATTGCCCTTGACTCATCTACCGACTGCGACTTTGAAAGAATCGGACTTATATAATCAAGCACCGCTTCCTTAACCTGCATTTTAATCCACTGGTCTTCATCTGAGTCACTTTCCGCCCTCACATGAAACCTGATAATGTTTGATGCAATGCCTTTTTGTATATGTACTTCTCTGTTATCAATATACAGCCTATAGCCTGCAATTACAAGCATAATTGTTGCTAAAAATATAAATAGAATTCCTGCTGTGCTCTTTTTTGCATTACCTGTACGTCTGCCTTCTCTTCTTATATTTTCAATGCCCATTATATCCCCTCCGCTATGTCCAACTAATTATTAACTACATTTACATAGTTCCCATATAATGGCAATTTATACATATCTGCAACTAAGTAATAAAAACTCTTTCCACACTTTAACAACCCGTACAAAAAAGTTAATTTTAGATTTAATTATAATCCGATTACCCTGTACAAATAACAAAATATAATATCAGAGAGGCATACATTTAATATCAAAAACATCCTGTAACCAACACACACAATATAAAAAGCCAAAAAATAGCGGCACCATATGACTTACACATATGATGCCACTATTCTTAATTTCATCTATCCATCAGTTTTATTAGATATTAAGCAGTCTTATAATCCCCTTTTCCTGATTATTAACGTGCTGTCTTACTATAATCTTTGCCTTTTCAACATCCTTGTCGGCAAGCTGCCTGATGATATCGTTATGCTCACTTATAAGAATAGAATGTGTTCTTGCATCCTTTACATACTCAAGACGATATCTGTACATCTGCTCACTAAGGCTGTTGATAAGCTGGATGAGTCGCTGGTTATCTGTCATTGAATATATGATATTGTGGAATGTAACATCAGCGTTTACTATGGCTACTACATCCTTTGATACGATAGCTGCCTCAAACACTCTGTTGGCTGTCTTTAACTCATCTATATGCTCTGGTGTAACATTCTTGCAGGCAAGTGTTGCAGCAAGTTCCTCAAGCGCTGAGCGCACCTCTAAAACATCTCTCATATCCTTAACTGTGATATGTGCAACCTCTGCTCCCTTTCTTGGAATCATAATAACAAGACCTTCAAGCTCAAGCTTTCTTATTGCCTCTCTTATAGGTGTACGGCTTACTCCAAGCTTATTGGCAAGCTGGATTTCCATAAGTCTCTCGCCCGGTTCCATCTCTCCTGTAAGAATTGCCTGTCTTAATGTATTGAATACAACATCCCTTAATGGAAGGTATTCATTAACGTCCATCTTTAATTCACCCTTCATCTTCTAATCCTCCATATGTATATCTGTTTTATTGTCTGTTATTATCTAAAATGTTTCCGTGATATATACCTGTCTTGCATCTTCCTGCGACTTTAAGTATTCCTTACAGTTAAGCGCAGTCTGCTCATCAGGAAATATTCCAAACACTGTAGGACCGCTTCCGCTCATCATAGCATTGTAAGCGCCATTGGCCAGCATATCGTTCTTAATCTTTGCGATAACCGGATACATCGGTATCGTAACGTCCTCAAGGACATTGCCCATACGCTCTGCAACTTTCTTGACATCACCTTCATTGATAGCTTCTATAATTCCGTCTATGTCCGGATGCTTTGTTATTGCACCTGAGTCAAGACTCTCATACACCATCTTTGTTGAAACATTGATAGGCGGCTTTGCAACTACTATATAACAGTGTGGCATCGGTGTAAGCTTGGTAAGCTTCTCCCCTATTCCCTCTGCAAGTGCTGTTCCTCTCATAATACAGTATGGAACATCAGCTCCTATCTTTACACCCTGCTCCATAAGTTCTGCATTGGATAATCCAAGATTAAAAAGCTTGTTAATTGCAAACATAGTTGATGCTGCATCTGTACTTCCACCTGCCATACCTGCTGCTATCGGTATAAACTTGTTGAGGTCTACATCTATTCCCCCACTAAAGCCATACTCATCCTTCATAAGCTTATACGCCTTATATATCAGGTTATTCTCATTGACAGGAAGAAACTTAAGATTGATATTAATCCTGATATCATCCTCAGGAATTCTTGTTATGATAAGCCTGTCATATATTCCAACAGTCTGCATAACCATCTTTACATCGTGATATCCGTTTTCCCTCTTGCCTAATACATCCAGTCCAAGATTAATCTTGGCTCTCGCCTTAAGTCTAATTGAATCCATATTTTTTATCTCCAGTTTTTTGTATACACAAATATTATATAAAACACATTGTACAAAATCAAGTACAAATCAAAAAATTCCCGAAGCCAGAACGTATAGGCCGGCATCGGGAAATGATATAAAGATATAAAATTGTGTCTTGGCATTATATGAATTGCAAAACAATGAAGTAATCCATAAACATCATTTATTGGCAAAATACCCTTTTACCTTAACATAATATAATCCTATAAACTTACTATGCGACATTTGTCTTAGAAGCTTGTGCTGCTGCATTTTCCGTCTTCTCAATCTTAATAGTCGACTTTTTCCATATACCCGTCCAGTACAGTATATAGAGTATCAAAGCAGAAGTTGCATTACTTACAACAACGGCATACCACACACTCTCAACGCCCATTCCAAGCACATTGGCACATACCCAGAGTGTAAGAAATCTGAATATCCAGATACGTGTCGCATCAACTGCCATAGTTATCATCGTATGACCACAGCCCTGAAAAAGTCCCTGTGTTACATTATAAAATGCATTGGTCCAGCAGCACATTGCCATAATAGAAAGGAAGTCTGTTGCAAGTGGAACAACCTGTTCATCGGATGTAAAGAACCTTACCATAGGTTCTGCTATAAAACGTCTTGATAAAATCATACCACACACAAAAAGGAAAACAGCACCTATTCTCAATGCTATGTGGTAAGACTTATCAGTTCTTCTGACATTGCCAGCCCCCATATTCTGACCGACAATAGTTGATATGGCAGAGCCAATTCCGCTTGCCGGCATAGTTATGATACTGTTAATCTTGTTTCCAATACCATATGCTGTCATAGCTGTTGCCCCATAGACATTAACATTTCTAGACATAAGAAGAAAACCGAACTGCATTGTACTTCCACCGATTGCTGTAGGCAGACCTATCTTTAATATAGACATAACCTTATTCTTATCAAATCTGAAGCCCTTAAAGCTTATTCTTACAAGCTGGTTCTTTCCTGTAAGTATTACAAAGCCTATGATGGCACTTGGAATTTTCGCTATAAGTGTTGCAAATGCGGCTCCACCGATACCCCAGTTAAATACAACAAGAAACAGCGGGTCAAGTATAAGGTTGATAGTAACACCAAGTATATTCAGAAGCAGCGGTCTTACTGTATCGCCCTGCGCCTGCCTTACAGATGAAAACAGATTAATCATAAAAAGGAATGGAAGGTCCATTACAACTATTCTTATATATGTAAGTCCGTAATTATATATATCGCCTTCTGCACCAAGCCATCTGACAAGTCCTGACGAACACAGCCAGCATATACAGGCACATATGACTGAAAATCCAAGCGAGGTTATACATATATGATTTGCCATTGAGTTGGCCTGCTTATCTTCCCTTGCACCTAAGTACTGTGATATAAGTATAGCTCCGGCTGTTGTTATTCCGGCTCCGAAGTTGATAAGTATATTCTGGAATGGGGAAACAAGTGTTATGGCTGCCTGACTTGTTGTTCCTATCTTTCCAAGCCAGAATGTATCTGTAAGATTGTACATTGACTGTATAAAACTGTTAAGCATAACAGGTATTGCCAGTGTAAGTATCGCCTTTACCAGATTGCCATTTAAAATCATTTCTCTTTTTCCTGCACTTATTGGCTTTGCCATTTTTTCTCACTCACTTTCTGATATTTACTAATTCGCTCTTTATTTTTTACAATATATATGTTAGCATAAAAAGCAGTAATTTCTACTAATTTATATCTATATTAGCGTGAAACTACAGATATTTTTCCTTTTTAATCTTATGTGATGTCAGCATTACAAGGTCAGTTATCCTTATTAACCTGCCTATCAAGTAGATAATTGCGTAATTGCACCCCAATAGGGCAGGACACCAACGCCTGTCAGCAGCAGGATACTTACCTACGACCAGACATCTGATATACAATTAAAAGCTGCCTAATATTAAGAGGCACAGAAATGAGGATTACTATGTTACAGGATATGCAGAAAGACTTTGAGATAAAAAAAATCAAGCGTTCAGCCTTCAAGATGAAAGAACCGCACTCACATCCGTTTCATGAGCTGTTTTATCTTGCCCGCGGGGAGTGCACCGCATTTATAAGCCACAATATATATAAGTTCAGCCGCGGCGATATCGTCATCGTTCCTGCCGGAACTATACACAAGACTGACTACACCGGAAAAGGTATCAATGAACGTATTGTTATAAGCTTCAAACCTCCGGTTACAGACTGGTTAAGCGGTATCGTGGGAACCGACATCGTATCAGAGGTTATGCAGGCCGGTGTTATCAATATTCCTGAGAAGAGAAGGGATTACATTGAGAAAATCCTTGATAAGCTTATGTTTGAAAATGAGGGGCAGGACCCGCTCTCTCCGGGCTTTGTAAGCGTGGCACTTGCAGAACTTATTCTTTTTATTGCAAGATGTAAGAAGTATGAAGAAAATGTAATAAAAGAGATTGACGTGGATAACCAGATTATGCAGGAGGTTGCCACTTACATATACACCCACTACAATGAAAAGCTTGTTCTTGAGGATATGGCAAAACAGTTTAACTTAAGCCGTTCATATCTTTCAAAGAAGTTTAAAAGTGTGACTGGCTTTGGTTTTAAGGAGTATATAATTAATGTCCGCATTAAGCACGCCTGCGAACTGCTGCTTAACACCAACAAGTCAATAACCACGATTGCATTTGAATGTGGCTTTAATGACAGCAACTACTTTGGTGATGCCTTCAGGCGGACTAAGGGCGTATCGCCTAATAAGTACAGGCGTAATCAGGAGCGTATCTGATTTATTTTATTAATTTTTGATATTCTGTCTGCTTAGTTATCCTGCAGACAGAATCGTATCTGATTACAGATATCCACTCCAATTTTTAAGTATGGGTTAATTATCCACAAAACTCTCCGATATATGATATATAACAAATGTCCAAGTGTGGTATATCAGATTACACATAACTGTGGACATTATATTAAGAGCCACGGATGGCTTTTTTCCTGTGTATGTTTCATATATTCAACTTACTACAGTAATGGGCATACATAGATGTCACTTATTAATTACACAGCCAGCTTATATAATGGTTAGAATGGAGGAATAATATGGAATTAAATGGAGTTAATTCTTATTACACAAGTTACGAAGCGGCTTCTAACAAGAAGACTGCCGTTAAAGACACCGACAACTCAACAGCTTCTAAAAACACAAGAGATGTTGCAGCTACTTATGAGTCATCTTCAGACAAAAGCAGCTCTTCAACATCATCTGTTAAAAGTAATGCTGCCAATCCAGCACTTGTAGCAAAGCTCAAGGCTGACTCTGACAATCGTATGCAGCAGTTACAGTCACTTGTAACTACTATGTTCAAGAAGCAGGGTATTACTATAGGAACTGCTGATGATATGTGGAAAGCACTTGCAAGCGGTAACTTTACTGCCGATGCAGACACTATCGCAAAGGCTAAAGAAGACATATCAGAAGATGGCTACTGGGGCGTTAAGCAGACATCTGAGAGAATTTTCGACTTCGCACAGGCTCTTGCCGGTGATGATGAAGAAAAGATGAAGACTATGAAGGAAGCCGTAGAAAAAGGCTTCAAGGAAGCTACTAAGAGCTGGGGCAGAACTCTTCCTGATATATCACAGGATACATACAGTGCCGTTATGGATAAGTTCGATAAGTACTTCGCTTCAAAGAATACAGATAGCACTAATGCCTAAAGCTTTAATATAACTTTAATATGACACATACGGGACTGACGCAGTATATTTGTGGCAGCCCCGTTTTATTTAACTAATTATAACTACTCTGCCACCATGCACTCCTTTATAAGCAGCAGCTTAGTCCCCCTTGGCACATCATCACTGTCAGAAAGCCTCTGCACAGGCGCATTATCCCTTCTTATTGCATCACAGGTCGTATTATACTTCTTTGCTATATCCCACATATTACATCTGCCATCCGATATGTAACCGACCATAGAAGGAAGTGAAGCATAATATTCCCCATCACCCGGTGTATACTCACACTCCTCTATCGTTGAGAGCACTACCGGCTCAAAGCATATTGCATCAAGCGAAACAACTGCCTTGACTTCTATCTGCGCGCTGCTGTTCATTGATGCCTGCAGCTGTTCTATACAAGGTCTTATCATATACTCTATATTATCCTTATCATACTCCTTTATGGCTACTACACCTGTAAATGGAATGACAGCATTGACACTTCCCATAGGTGCATTATCATCTGATGTTATGTAGCATACATTTACCATAACAGCACCCGACACCTCTATGCCCTCAGAAGTATATTCGTAGTCATCTATCTGCACCCCTGCCGTGGCATTTACTATCTGCATAAGATTTATATAATCAGCAACCTTAATGTTATCGGCTACACGGCACTTGGTATTATTTCTTATAAGCAGCTTCTTAAGCTTCACCTCTGACTGCTTTATATTCATAGTACTTCCCGGAACATATACATCCTTAAGCGCAGTCTTTTTACAGTCCCTGTAAGACTTGATATCCATATCAAGCACAAGCTCCACCGCTATCTCCCTGTTGTTTCCGTCATAGTCTGGCCTTACCTCCACATTTTTACCTGTAAGAGTAAAACCTACATAGCATATACTTTCAGGGTCGGCACCACTCACATCTATAACACCCGTAAACGGCACTGAAGTTTCATACCACTGCACTGACTGACCGTCATCATTGCTTATATACATAATAAATACACTAAGCTCACCACCGACACTAAGCCCATCCTCAGTCATACGTGTACTCATATTCTTTACATCCACGTCATCCCACACAAGCTCTGCCACATCTGCCTTGCCGTTAGGAAGTGACAGACTTTCCTTTATCCTTAAGTTGTCACGCATATTTACATCCATCTGTGCATACTCATAATCCTTATAGAGAAGCTGCAGGCTGCACTCCTCATCTGCCGTTATCTGCGATGATATGGCAACATTATTGATTTCCTCACACACTACAGTAAGGCTCACTATCGCCTTTACGCTTATTTTCCTTGAATTAATCGACTTGATGGTGAGGTCTTCTATACGCGCCCTGCAGGTCACCTCCGTATCAGAGGCATCACACGACAGATTAATATTTTCCAGAAAATGCAGGCTTCCATCCATCTTTACAGGAAGAAAACTTCCCTCCTCCTGTCCCTTTCCTATGTAGAGTATCGCATACTTAAGACTGCCCTCAACCTGCGCCTTATCCTGATTGACCCTTATACTGTCAAGCACAACCATACCAAAATCTTTTACTATACTGTCTATATCCGGTTTGCTGTCCGGCACATTATAATCATCATCAAGAGTTATCTGGGAAGTATTTGAACACTTTACAGTGTATTGGTGAATATTGTCATACTTAAGCTCCAACTTATAAACCTCCTTATATTTATCAGGCACTTTTCCTTTATGTAGTATATGAACCAGTAATTCCAGATAGTACTTTATTTTATATTTCAATGTAAGTGTCCCCAGTAAGAAAGTCTTTTTCTGCCGGCATAAACGACTTTTATACTTTTGATACTTACATCTTAAATACTACCGGCTCATCCCTTTTTTCGTACTTGAGCACTATATAAGGTGTTGTAGCCACCTCATTTACAGCCTCATTTTCCGATGGCCCAATAAGGGCAAAATCTGCATATATTGCATCACCACTCTTATACACATCATTTACTTTTATACTGTAACCGGACGTTTCCTTTGTTCCAAAGCCGGCTACAACATATGTATAATCCTTTGTTGTGTATGTAAGCCGCAGTGTATTTTCCTTCTTGTTATCTATGAGCTTCCTAAGTTCTGCCGGGAGGTCTTCATTCTCAACCACTGTGTAATCAATAACTGTGTGCTCCTTTGACTCATTTTTACTGCAGCCCGTCATCGTCATAATACTTAGAAAGATAATGCATAACACGGCTGGCAGTATATAAATATATCTGGCAGGCGTATTGGCACATTTTTTTCTTCTTACTGTATCATGTGTACGGCATACACATTTATCCGCATACACCAAAGCCTCCTCTTTATTGCATACACATTTATCCACATACACTAATGGCTCTTCTGTACTATATCCACATATTCGCGACATAAAAAAATCCCCTTGTTAATAAGACTACTATCATCTTATTAACAAGGAGAATTGTTTATTCATACATATTTATGATACCAGTGTCACAAAGTCATTTACCCATATGAGTTTACTCATATGTGGTGGTTGACCTCAACATCATAGTTACCCTGCTACATAGCCCTTACTCTTAATAACCTCGATTACTTCATCGACATAAGCTTCACACTCATCATGTGTACCGGCTTCAACCATAACTCTTATAACTGGCTCTGTTCCGCTCTCTCTTACAAGAATACGGCCATTCTCACCAAGTGCCTCTGCTACCCTTGCTACTGCTGCCTTAACATCCTCATCATTCTGTGCTGTAGGCTTGTCGTATACACGTACATTCTTAAGCACCTGTGGATATATATGAAGAGGCGCTGCAAGCTGTGCAAGTGTCTTCTTCTTTGCAATCATAACCTCCATCATCTTAAGGGCTGTTATGATACCATCACCTGTTGTCGCATACTTGCTGAATATGATGTGTCCTGACTGCTCACCGCCAAGACGGTAACCGTTCTTAGACATACACTCATATACATACTTATCTCCAACCTTAGTCTTCTCATAATCGATACCTGCCGCATCGAACGCCTTGTAAAGACCAAAGTTAGACATAACTGTTGTGACAACTGTGTTATCGATAAGCTTTCCTCTTTCCTTCATATAACATCCATATATATAAAGGATATGGTCGCCTGTTATAACATCACCATTCTCATCTACACAAAGACATCTGTCTGCATCTCCGTCAAATGCAAAACCTGCATCGAGGTGTTCTCTCTTAACAAGGTCACATAAGCCTTCTATATGTGTAGAACCGCAGTCAGCGTTGATATTAGTTCCATTAGGCTCTGCATTGATAACATATGTCTTGGCACCAAGTGCATCAAATACTGCCTTTGCAAGTGTCCACGCACTTCCGTTAGATGCATCAAGACCTATTCTCATTCCCTTGAAGGAATATATTGCAAGGCTCATAAGATAACCCATATATCTGTTACGTCCTGCTGTATGGTCTACTGTACAGCCTATCTTTTCCTTAGTAGCGTATGGAATATCCTTAATCTCGCCATCAAGGTACTTCTCTATCTCATCAATGACATCCTCTCTCATCTTCTCGCCCTTGCTGTTGATAAGCTTGATACCATTATCATAAAAAGGATTGTGGCTTGCAGATATCATAATACCGCAGTCAAAGTCCTCTGTTCTTGTTACATATGCAACACTAGGTGTTGTTGTTACATGAAGAAGATATACATCTGCGCCAGAAGCTGTAAGTCCTGCAACAAGTGAATACTCAAACATATAGCTGCTTCTTCTTGTATCCTTGCCGATTACAATCTTAGCCTTTCCATCTTCCTTTTCCTTACCATAAAACCAGCCAAGAAATCTTCCTACCTTAAATGCATGGTCTACTGTAAGTGTAACGTTAGCTTCTCCACGAAATCCATCTGTACCAAAATACTTTCCCATTATTCTGCCATCATCCTCTCTGTTGACCAGATCTCAACTTGATACTTATTAGCCTTGTTGTATCTCTTTCTAAGGTCCTTAAGCTGCTTAAGGTATTCAAGAGTAACCTTGCCTGAAAGCTTTGATTCACCCTCTGTTCTTTGCTGGAACTTGTAAGGTATCTCAACAACCTTCTTATATGAACCCATGGCAAGAACTTCTACCATAATCTTCCATCCGATAGGCTGAAGGTCTGCATGCTCTATTACTTCACGTCTGAACATAAAAAGTCCGCTTGTAGGGTCTGATATCTGTCTTAAGCAAGGAAGCATCCACTGTCCTATCTTACGTGCTGTTCCCGATACGAACTTTCTGTACCAGTTAAGTCCGCCATCATCTCCACCCGGAATAAGACGGCTAGGTATACAGAAGTCTGCGCCACTTTCCATTGCCTTATACATATACTTAAGAACGATAGGTGGGTGCTGTAAGTCAGCATCCATACATGCCATATACTCACCCTTTGCAAGCTCGAAGCCCTTAAGAACGGCTGTTGCAAGACCAGTTTCACCTGTTCTGTGCTCCATTCTTACCTGTGGGAAGTCCTTTGCAACCTCCATAATAACCTCTGGTGTATTATCTTTACTATCATCTACAAATAATATTTCGTAATCAATTCCCTTAAGTGCATCATTTATCTGTGTCACCAGATTTCTAATATTCTTTCCCTCATTAAATGTAGGTACAACTACTGATAACATATTTTTCTCCTTCTGATATACATAACTTTTGTACGTTACTTATTATTCAAAACAAAATCTCTCATATTCTAAAAAGCGTGTTAATTATAATACCTTTACGTAAAGTTCGCAAGTATTTTCACAAAGTATACACACTCGCTACATAAGCAGTCCGTCCCAGAAATACCACGCCGATATGCACACCACCTCAGCCACCGCAAGCAGCACCATAATAATTCGTCTGGTTCTTATTCTGACTGACAGCAGTATCTGCGTAATACCAATATATATAACAAATGAACCGACTATAAATCTTAACGTGCTCATAACGCTTGAAGTAAGCGGTATTATAAGTGCCACTATTCCAAATGCTCCGGCGGAATAATGCTTTCTCGCTATCATAATCACATACAGTAACAGTGCAAATACGCAGAACCAACCAAGTATTATGCCGTTTATCTGCTTGACATCCGACATAGAGCCGAGCTGTCCTGTACACGACTTGTAAAGCACCCCGATAACCGGAAAAAGCTTCTGTGTCCTCCATGCTCTCTGAACATGGTAAAATGCCCACGCATCACCGCAGAAGTGCTTAAGGAAAGTCATATACACAAATATTCCAAGAGGACATAATGCAAGTGATAAAAGCTTTCTGCCATCTTTTATAATGTCTTGTACTGTATACAGTATACGCTTTGACATCACTTCCTGTTTCTTATAACTATCTATATACATTTCTATGAGTAATACAACTATAAGAGTACAGCCGACTATTCTTGTCGCACTTGCAAGCGCCGCAAATACACCTGCCGTCATATAATTTCTCTTTCTGGCATTATAGAAGCACAGCACAACACACATTGTAAAAAGTGCTTCTGTATACATCGCTCCATAGTACACAGCACAAGGACCTGCAAGCATAAGAAATATGATTATATTTTCTATATCCTTTTTATCATACTTACCCTTATCCAGTTCAAGATATGCCAGCTTTACCGCATAATATACTGCCACTATTATACATATGTTAGATACCATCATGCCTATGGCATAGGTATTGATATGACCGCCTGTTATAATCCTCACTGCCCTGCATATCATAGGATACAGCGGAAAGAACGCCCAGTTAGCCATACCTGTTGACCTTGGGAACTTATATCCCGCCTCTGTCATCTCTTTATACCACTCTGCATCCCACGGATTCATATAATAGAGTATATTGTGTGGTGTGTCCGCCACAAGGTTCATAACCTGCACCATTATGAGCATTACAAGCCTTGAAAGCAGCCACACCACTATTATCTTTGTAAATAATCTGAACTTTTCATTATTCTTATAGTATCCCGCTAATACTGAAAACATTTACATCCCCAATACGTATCTTATATTTGCTATAATACTTGCAATAAGAGGCGCTGCAAACATTACAACTGCAAGCACTGCTATAATAAACATATATATGCCGCCTGCGCACTTCTTCATCCATTCAGGTACACGTATCTTCTTATAATGATTAACCACCATAAGAATAATCATAACTATAAGTACAAGAACTGATATAAGCAGTGCTTTGTTCTTAGTCGCCGGACTGAATGTAAATACTATCTCATTCTCACCCTCATTTACAGCTACTCCTGTAAATAAGCCTGCGATATCCTTAGTTTCACATTCTTTTCCATTGACAGTCACCTTCCAGTTATCGCTCTTGATAATAGGAACTATTGCATAATTGTCAGTCTTACTTCCATTGACCTTAACTGTAACCGAATTGTTAGTATATGTCACTTCACTCTGCTTATTATCATACATTGCACAGAGTGCGCTCATCTTATCAAGGTCTATTCCACCAATAGTAAATATATATCTGTCAACCGATACATCGCCGTTATTATCAAGAGGTCTTGCAAAGTCAAGCTGTACTTCAACCTCTTCATCTGTAAATGTTCCGATGTAGATAAGTCCGTTGTTGTAATCAGTCGTGTAATACTTATTCTCCACATTTCCTATAGTCGGTATATCTATCTGTTTTCCATTAACTGTTATTGTAAGGCTTCTGAATAACTGTGAAACATTGGCATCAGATGTGCCTATATTGTAGTCTGCAACACTTACATATACTGCCTGACGGCCCTTTATAGTATCCTTGTAAGTCTTTACTACATGTGTCTGCTGTGTTGGTCTGTCTGTAGCTGAATTATCGCTTGCTGCATTGATATCCTCAACCTGGCTTTCACCCACCTGATATACCTTTGCACCTGCAAACTCTCCATACTCTGTGACAAGCTTTTCAGAATTGCCGCTTAAAGCACTATACATAAGGTTATGAAGATATATCCAGTCCTTTGTTGTAGTGTTCCAGTTATAATCGTTCTCAGTCGCATCACCTGAACTTATGGCATTAAGCTTTGTGTAATCCCTGTTAAAGTCTATCAGTGATATATTGCTGTTTGTCACCATGGCAAAAGGAAGCTGGTAATTAGCCTTATAAAGGTCGTACTCACAGTCGCCTGTTCCTTGCTTTTCAAGTGTATACAAAGAGCTGTCAAGCTTATTAACATTGACCGCCTCTGTTATATGTAAAAGTGCATCCGAGAACACTGTTCCGCCTGAGTCAAGCGCCCAGAGGAAGTACTTTGAGTGACCCCACCTTACTGTCTGCTTCTGTGTATCCTTCTGTAGTGCTGCTGTAAAGCTTGAAAGCGAACCTCTCTTCATAATAAGGGGATAGTTGGCATTAAGGCTTAAGTCAGGATTAGTTATCCTGTCTACCGGCGACTCACTTATCTCAAGGTTATTAGTGGCATTAACTGCAAGCTGCACATAATCTCCATACTGGTATGGCGCATATGTGTAGAACTTAGGAGGGCCTGTCATAGAAAATGCTCCTATAAACACCTCAACTGCCACAAGGCTTATGACAATGCTTATCTTATAGCCGTTCCTCATAACAACAACGCCCACTATATGTAATATGAGCATAACTGCAAATACTGCTATAAAGAAGATAAATGCTGCCACATATGAATTAACCGGAAGCTTATCATACACAACTGCCATCACAGCGCATGCAATAACTGTCACAACTGCTTGTATTACAGCCTTTATCTTATCCGGCTTATCGTATGCAAAAACCTCATCCGCATATGCACATGCAAGACATATAAGTGTAAATGCTATGATATAACCATTTCTTAATGTATAACCATTATATGAGCCAAAGTGCCATATAATGTTAGTACCCTCTGCTATAGCCTGTACAATAACTATAACTATAAGAGATATTGCATACCAGTTAAACTTTCTGGCTTCTGTGTTTCTCTTATATCCAGCAGCCTTCATTGTTCTGTGTATGCCTGTAAATATAATAACGAAGAATAATCCCATTCCATAGAACATCATTATTCTTTCAAACTCACCAAGGCTGAAGCTTCTGAACGTAGGATTAGATATCCATGAAAGATACTGGCTTGTAAGTGAGTCTGTATTGCCTGTTCTCTGCGACTGTGAAAGCTGTGCAAATACTGGTATAAGAACGAAAGCTGAAAGTGCTATTCCTGTAAATGTTCCAATACCTAAGTCCCACGCCTTTTCACGTCTCTGCTTTCTGTCACATCTGAATATAAGATACATTCCACCTACAAGAAGAATGTATACAAGTGACATCGCTGCAAGGTAGTAATTAATTATAAACATTACGGCAACCATAAGTATATAGAAAAGCTTCTTTCCAGTCTTTTCCAATACATCAAGTGCCATCATAAGCAGCGGAAACAGTGCAACTATATCCATCCATGGTGTAAAGCATGATGCATATAAAAGTACATATCCACAGAATGCGTATACTACTGCAAAAAGTGCCTTTACGCTGTATGACAGTTCATTATATCTTTTATTGATAAATGCATACATCGTCACAGACATTACAAATGTCTTTATGACAGTGAGTATTGATATGAATTCAAGTATATAATCTCTTGGGCACAGATATAAAAATATGTTAAACGGACTTATCATAGAGAATGCTGATATACTCATTGAAACATTGGTTCCAAGTCCTGTATACCAGTCAAACCATATGCTCGCCTTGCCGTGCATGGCATCCCACAGATGTGCATACAGCGGTGCTACCTGCTGCATATTGTCAAACAGGTCAATTCTGTTGCTTCCAAAAGGCCATATACCTTTAGCAGCAAGCACTATCAACATAACAAGTAGTGTTATTAATCCCGGAAAAAGATATCCTAGTATCTTTCTTCCATTATTTTCAGAACTGTTATTCATATTAATCTCCATTATTATACGTGTGTTATTATGCAGGTAGACTTGCCTTTAACTATGATGTTTCTCTTGCCTGCACTTATAAAGAAGCTTTCTCCTGCCTTAAAATGCATCTCTTTATCGTAATCATCTGTCTTAATAGTGCCTTCACCTTCAACAACGATTACCGATACGAAAGAAGTTTCATCCACAGGTATTTTTGCTTCATCTTCAACTTCATACTTAATTACTTCAAAGTACTTGCACTGTACAAGTCTTCTTGCAATATAATGCTCATTATGTGTAAGCATTACATTACACTTATTATCTTTTTCGTACTTGACCGGATTGACAACATCGAGTGACTTCGCAACGTGAAGCTCTCTTGGATTGCCAAACTTATCTCTTCTGTCATAATCATACATACGGTATGTGCAGTTAGAGTTCTGCTGTATCTCACATATAAATATACCCGCGCCTATAGCGTGTATAGTTCCAGCCTTAACCATAACTACATCACCCTTCTTAACATCTATTTTGTTAAGAATTTCCGTTATTGTGTTATTCTTTATGCGCTCCTCTATCTCTTCCCTTGAAGAGTCCCTTGAAAGACCGCAGTAAAGATATGCGCCTGGCTCTGCATCAAGCACATACCACATTTCATTTTTTCCGTATTCGTTCTCATTTTCAAGGGCATACTCATCATCCGGATGAATCTGGATAGAGAGTGCCTGCTTTGCATCTATGAACTTGATAAGTACAGGAAATCTGTCCTGTGCCTGACATTTCCAGCCAAGTGACTCCTTGCCAATGATAGTAAGATAGTCATTAAAAAGCATGCCTTTGTAATAACCCTCTGCTATGCGGCTCTGTCCATCAGGATGTGCAGAAAGTTCCCAGCTCTCACCGATAACTTCATAGTCACACTTCTTGCCAAAGACATCCCTTATCTTTGTTCCGCCCCACAGATTATCCTTAAAGGCAGGGTCAAGCTTTACTATAGGACTGTTATCTGTCCTTACATAATTGCTCTCACTGCTTCCTGAATCCTGTGCATATATCTTAACAAGGTCATTCTCAAGGATGGAGTCACCTATTCCTACTTCTATTATAACTACATTCTTGTCTGTCTTATTGGCTACCCTGTGCTTGACCCCAACAGGTACAAACACACTCTCATACTTATCATAATCCTTTGTTTCAGTGCCAATGGTAATAGTCGCTGTTCCCTCAACTACTGACCAGTATTCTGCCCTTAACTCATGCTGGTGAAGATTCATCATCATGCCTGGGAATACTGTGACCTTCTTAACCTTATATCCCTTAGAATAAGTGAGAAGCTCATGGATGCCCCACTCTCTGTAGGATATTCTGTTATAGTCAAAGTAAGTTTCATACTGATCCATATTGTCCCTGACTATCTCTTTGATATTGCCGGCAGAATTCTTTGATGATATATACACAGCATCCTCTGTATTGACAACTACCATATCCCTTAAGTCATTGGCAACTACGAGCTGTCTCTGTGCATTATTGATAACTGATACATTGCTGCAATCATTCTTTATCACGTAGTCATTCTTGCCATCGTTGTGCTGTGGCCCTATATCACATACGTTATCTATGTCTTTCCATATGATATGTGCCTCAACAACCTTGAGCTTATCGCACTTCTCAAGTATAAGTGACTCTATGCTTCCACTCATAATGTCCTTCATAACATTTTCTGAGAAACGTATAGCCCTTCTTATGGCAGGAACCTTCCTCTTGGCTGTCCTGCATGCAGCATACAGCTCAGGCTGTTCCTTTCTTACGATATTAATCATATCGCCTGCGCGGAATATAAGCATACCACTGTTCCACAGATACCCCTCATCATAAGAATAGCAGTCTGATATTTCTGATAAATTATTATCAAAATCTACTCTTGGTATAAGCTTCTTTACATCGCAGTCATCTCTTAGTATATATCCAAGGTTTTTAGCCTGATATGCAGGCTTAACACCAAGTGCCACTATTGCACCCGACTTTGCCATCTCCTTGGCACTTATGATTGCATCCTTATAGCCGTCACCGTCTATAAAGTTGTCCGAATTCACTATAAGCACAAACTCTGTAGGATTCGCAAACATAGTTCCAAGTATAATAGCTGCCGCTGTTCCTTTCGCTGTTCCTTCAAGAATCAGTCTGTATCTGAGGCTCTGGAAAGCCTTCATCTGTCCGTTGACAATATTCTTATATGCCTCATTCGTAACTATGATAAATTCATCACAATATGGCATATTTCTTACTACTGTCTCCTGAAGCAGTGAACGCCCTTCCTTGAAGTTCATAAACTGCTTAGGGTAATTCTTTCTGGACAATGGCCACAAACTATCGCCACTGCCGCCTGCCAGGATAACACACTTCATCCGAATGTCCCTCCCAAAAATATACTCATTAACTTTATTATTATTTATCTTATTATTATTCCACCACCAAAGTCAGATTCATTGTCATCGGTTTTAGAATCATCACCACTGTCATTTTTGCCATTATTGCCGTTTCCACTATCATCGCTTCCACTATTGCCATTGCCGCCGTTTCCACTATCATTGCTTCCACTATTGCCATTGCCGCTGTTTCCACTATCATCGCTTCCACTATTGTCATTGCCGCTGTTTCCACTATCATCGCTTCCACTATTGTCATTGCCACTGTTTCCACTATCATCGCTTCCACTATTGCCGCTGTCGCTGTTTCCACTATCATTGCTTCCACTATTACCACTATCTCTGTTATCACCATCATCAGCTGCTGTAGTAACACGATTATCAGCGTTATTATTTTCCGGCACAACAACCTTCTTTGAACTTTCTGTTTCCTTCTGTGTAGTCTTATCCTGTGTTGCAGCTTCTGTTTCTGCAGTATTGTCTGAACTTTCCTCTGTTTTATCCTGCTTTGTTGTTGAAGACTGCTTTGTTGTGTAATACTGCATATCCTGATAGTCATAATCTTTGCTTACTTTTTTCTTGTTATTCTTACCAGCTATGGCAGATACGAATAATACAGAAACAAGTACTATGACAACCACACAGCCAACCGCCCATGATATAGCTTTACGGGCTGGAAGAGAAAGTGCCGGGAATATTTTTTTAATAAACATTGTAACAGAATTCTCCCTGTGACCACCAGCTCTCTTATATACAGAACTTACCGCCCTCTTCTCTTCATATGTATCATTGTAATCTATAGCTTCCTCATCATCCTGTAACTCTTCATGCTCTGGCTCTTCGTAAGCTTCCTCACCAGCCTCTTCACTATCCTGTGTCTGTGATAAAGCTTCTTCCTCTGGCGCTGCCGCTACAGCTTCATAACCTTCTATGACAGCTTCCTTGACACCTGCTATCCAGCTTGCTATATAAGAGCTGTCAACATCTGTTATTCTTTCTATAGTTTCCACTGACTGCATCTCATAGGCATACATTTCCATAAGTGCCATCTGTACCGGATTAAGTGAAGCGAATTCCTTACCCTCTTCATCAAATACCTTAGGACTTCTGAATACACCAGCCTTTTTCTTCATATAGCCAAGCAATTCTTCGTCCTCACGTATTCTTGAATAATTATATTCTCTCATAACATAATCATTCTTTAATTCATTCTCGTACTCACTTACCGCACTTACAAAAAAGTAAGCAGATACAATAGTTGCAACCTGCTTATGAACATTCTTTGACAGATTAATATCCTCAATGCGGTTGCATACCTCTATAAGGGCCTTCTTTGCCTGTGTCATGCTCTTTTCTTCATCCTGATATACTGGATACGCAAGAGCGTACACTTCCTTATATATCCTGTTACAAAGCTCCTTCTTTTCTGCATTGCCTGCTATAACGTCCTGTATAAGCACTACAATCTCATTATCCTGATTATTATTCATACATATCTCCCTGCTATTATGATACGATACACAGCTTACTGCTGCCTTACATCATCTATTATTAGTTATCTTTCTTTAGTAATCCGTGTTTACTCACACTTACTCTGATTATCCAATCATCTTTTTATTATAACACCTTGTCTGATAATTGTCACTATCACTATAAACGCAGTAAAACCGGGACTTTACGAAGATTTTAACTTTTCGTAAACCTGCCCCGGTTCCAATATTTTACTTCTCAGCCCTGTCATTTTAAGCTGATTTAATAACATTTTTAATAACATTTTCCTGCTAAAAGTTCGCATATATAAAGTCTGAAGTAGTGGCTGTACTTCCGTATATAAGTATAAACATTATAAATGCGATATATATAGCCCACCTTACCGCTATGTTTTTCTGTGCTATGGCCTCTCTTATATTCATTCCCTTTTCCTTAAGAAGACTGACAATGAATATGATCAGACAGCCCACACCAACTATAATAAGGTCCTGTGCGCTAAGTCCCACTGCCTTTACTGTCGCCATCGATATCTGTGACAGATGTGCTTTGGTAAATGTTTCTGCTAACATCACATTAGCTGCGTAAAGGTCTGGTGCCATATCAAAGTAGAATCCTATATTGACAAGTATAAAGGTTCTTATGATACAGAAGCCCTGATACCACCAGCTCTTAGGATTAATGTGAAGCTTCGTGTGTATCTTTGCATATACCGGCGCAAGCATACCGCTGGCTGCTATTATAACACCGTTATACATACCATACATTATGTACTTCCATGCTGCCCCGTGCCATATACCTACAATAAAGAATACCAAAAGATTGGCAAGGCTTACCGGCAACAGCTTTCCTATATTATTGCCAAATGTTTTCTTGCACCACTTACCGAACTTGTTCATACACTTTGACAGTGAGAAGGGATAGAATATATAATCCTTCATCCATGTACCTAGTGTTATGTGCCATCTTCTCCAGAACTCACTTATAGAGCGTGAGAAGTAAGGCTGACGGAAGTTCTCATCCATAGTTATACCAAACATCTGGGCAACACCGATAGTTATATCAATACCGCCTGAGAAGTCCGCATACAACTGTATACTGTATAAAATAACGCCGAACACATTAATCCAGCCGCCATAGTTCCAGTAGTTATTAAATATAAGTGTTACTGCCGCATTTACCCTGTCGGCAAGCACCATCTTCTTAAGCATGCCCCAGAGTATTCTCTGCACGCCAAACTGTATATTGCGAAGGTCATAGGAATGTCCCTCATACAACTGGCTTCCCAGTCTTTCATATCGTCCTATAGGTCCCTGTAAGAGCTGTGGAAAGAACGATACAAACAGTGCATACTTAAAAAAGTTCTTCTGTGGCTCATGCTTTCCCCTGTATACATCAACAACATAGCTTACAGACTGGAATGTATAAAATGATATTCCAAGAGGAAGTGTCAGCTTAAGAACACTCAGTCTTCCTGTTGCCTTTGTCATAGCCAGTATTCCATTTATGTTGCCTATCATAAAGTTAGTGTACTTACATACTGCAAGCACTCCGAAAGAAAGAAGTATCACTAACAGAACAACTTTCTTTTTCCTGTGTGTTATATTCTTCTTAAATGCTTTCTTTGCCTCTCTGTCGGCATCCTTATCGGGCTTTAGTCCGTTGAGCCTTCCAAGCAGCACTCCGCCAGTGTATGTAACCGCTGTTGTAAGTATCATCATCCATACCGTTGTGACATGGTATGAGAAATAATATATATAACTGAGTATGAGCAGCCACACCCAGCGTACCTTTTTAGGAATAATATAATATACAACTAACGCAGTGAGTGCGAATAAGAAGAATTCAAATGTTGTAAAAGACATATTACTCTCCATTCTTTATCATCATCAATAAGACTTCCACTCTAAGCCTGTGGTATTCTCGTAATCCGCAACCATAGAGTTATACATGCTCTCGTATGAGTCGTAGAAGTAATCACTCTCATTAAGAGTACCTGCTGCAGCCTTATCAAGTACCTCTGCAAGCACCTCTGAGTAGCTTTCTGCAAGCTCTCCATACATATGGCCTTCCGTATCAACATATGAAGAGTCATCTCTTGGAAGCACTGACATAAGTGTCTTATTGAAATCATAGTAAGCTATTCCATAGCTGTCAAACAGTGACTTTAACTTTGTAACTGCCTTATCAACCTCAGCATCCCTGAATGCATCCGGTGTTATAGGTGACTCCACGCACACTATTTCAATGTCATTGTCCCTGCAATAGCTGACAAGCTGTTCAAACTGTTTTATAACTGTCGCATCCAGCTCTTTATTGGCATTACCTTTCATAGTTTTAATATACTCTGGATTGCCCGGAACATCATTCATTTTATATCTGAAGCAGAAGCCTTTGCCCATATAAGGGCCGCCCGCTGTCGCAAAGTATCCGTCCACATCAAGCCCTGCTGACATCTCATAATTCTTATAAGCCTCTGTGTTCTTAAGCTTTATATTAGTCTTTGCCTTATCGAGCGTACATTTCCAAGTAAGACGTCTTGAGAACACATTTCTTATATCTATGTATTCCTTATTCTTCCACAGATATTCCGCCTTAAGCGCAGGGTCACTTATCTGCTGGTATATAAAAGACCTCGAAAAATGGTTCTGCGACTGACCGTTCATCCAGTAATAATAGTCTACATCTATAATAACCTTCTTAACCTTATTGTCCTTACATACAGACTTTAAGACATAGTACATATCATCGACCGTCTCACCAGGGATACCCATATTAAATGCATGGGAACCTGACATAATATCCATATAACTTACATCTATACTGCATCTTGTGTGCGATGCGCCAAGAACTATCGTATCATAACCTGTATCTGTATCCGCATTTTCTGCCTTTACCTGATTAAATATAAATCTTATGTATCCACTCTCCGCAAACAGATAATCACATACGCATATAACTGCGGCAAGAACACATAAAAATATTACGCTTCTAATGTGTGGCCATAACTTTTTCATACCACGCCTCGTTTCCTTTAGTTTCTTAATACTTCTGATATACAATCAACCGCATTTTCATGCACCATGACCGTACAAGTATAGCTGATTATATCACCGATTAAAACTCTAATTGTTAACAATATGTTAACTCTTTTTGAATTTCCTGCGAAATATAAACACGCGTAAACAAAAGCTGACCTCCGCATACGTTATTACGGAAATCAGCTGCACTAGTCAACATATTTTGGACACAAAATTATAAAAATTATTCAGTTACAGCG
>OJME01000234.1_pt1 | contig 51556 bp, 52 predicted proteins | sample 1597151 | NCBI WGS metagenome assembly OJME01 (sample SAMEA2452118, study PRJEB22498) | human gut metagenome | biome: human feces; feature: human gut; material: feces | place: Australia | collected 2012
CTGTCATTTAATAGATAGGTATAAACATATTCCTCTGCTTTTGAAAATTTCTTTTCTTTTTTTAATATACTGTATTCTTTGTCGCTTACAAAACCTAAACCAAATATATTGCTATCTACAGAAGTATCTTATATTTCTTTAAATGGTGCATCATAATCAGCAACACTTCCTATTCCCACTATTTTATAATTTTTATCTGCAATTTCTATTTTATCACCTATTTTCAAATTATGTTCAGTGGCATATCTTTTTTCCATTACAATTTCATTTTCTGATGATGCAAGTTTTCCTTCATCCAAATCGATTAAATTTATTTTTTTTCTATTTTTATAAATTCTAATAGTAGATTTATCTTTTAATTTATAATCCATATAAAAGGCTTCTTCCACTTCTATGTCTTTATCTTTTAATTCAGATAATTCACCTTTACTTAACCTTTCAAAAACTTCAAATTCTCCATCTTCCAATTTATTTATTTTTGCCTTTTCATTTACACCATTTATTACTGTATCTGCTGAGTCTATCATAGAAACCACCAAATACATTCCCATTACTATTAATAGAAATAAAGCAAAATATCTCACAAAATTATTTTTTAAATTTCTAAAAACTCTTTTTATAAGGATTTTATTCATTTATAAATCCTCCAAATATTTAGCTTCTATTCTATTTTTATTTATATAGTCTTTTGTAATTTTACCATCTTTTATTTGAATAATTTTGTGAGCCATATTTTTTATGGAACCATTATGTGTAACCATTAATATGGTAGTATTGAACTTTTTATTTATTTCTTCTATTAAAATTAATATATCCTTTGAAGTTTTAGAATCTAGTGCTCCTGTTGGTTCATCACAAAGTAGTAGTTTTGGATTTTTTATTAATGCTCTAGCTATGGCACATCTTTGTTGTTGGCCACCAGATAGTTGAGATGGAAATTTATTTTCATGTTCTTTTAGATCTATAGTATTTAAAAGTTCATTTATATCTAAAGGGTTTTGGGATAAATACCTACATACTTCTATATTTTCTCTTACAGTAAGATTGGGTACTAGATTATAAAATTGAAATACAAATCCAAGATTTTCTCTTCTATATTCTGATAATTCATTTTGATTTAAGCCAAATAGCTCTTTATTATCAACTTTTATGGAGCCAAAATCAAGTTCATCAAGACCTCCAATTAAATTTAAAAAAGTTGATTTTCCCGAACCACTTGGCCCTAAAATTGCACATATTTGTCCTTTTTCTATACTAGCGCTAATCCCCTTTATAACTTCTATATAACTTCCATTTTCACCATAGCTTTTTTTAATATTTTTAATTTCTAGATACATATATCTCATCCCCATTTATATCATTTAAATATCACTTTTATAAGTAAATGATAATCCTTATCATCTACTCTGTCAATCAACTTATTTCAAATACTTTTTACATAAAAATATATTTGACATATTAAAAAAAATAATAAATCATATATAATATAAATATATATTTTGTATAATATTGGAAATAAAATATATTTCAAAGGAGGTGGACTAAATAAATAATACAGCAAAATTATTATTAATAGTATCAGCATTTTTGACATGTAAAGATCATAGTAAAGAAAATAATCTTTTACCAAATTTCAAAGGTATATTAGAAGTAAAACATCATATTCCCGGTAGAATTAGAATGTCTTGCCCTAATTTAAAAAATAATAAAGATAAATCTAGTGATTTAATTAATGTATGTGATAAAATTCCTGGTATTATTAGTACTCGTATAAATCAAACTTTAGGAACCATATTAATTGAATATAACACTAATGTTTTACATCCCACTCTTATAATGGGTATTATCCTTAAAGTTATGGAGTTGGAGGATAGTATAAATAAAAGTCCCACATCATTAATCGATAAAGAAAGTACAAACATAGCTGATTCTTTGAATCGCGCCATTTTTGAAAAAACAAATGGTATCCTAGATTTAAAAAGTTTTATTATGTTACTGCTTGGGGGGTATGCAGTATATGATATAAATTTAAGGCCAGGAGTTAGGCCTTCAGGATATACATGTTTATGGTGGGTATATTCTACTTTAGCAAAAAAAATATAGGGAGATTTTATAGATGATAGATATTAAGACATATATAATAAAGAATTTTACAAAATTCAAAGTAGTACATTCTATACCAGGTAGAATTAGATTAAAAATTAATAATGCATCAAAAATACCAAAAGAAGCTGCTATGTATGATAAGTATGTTATAGAAGGCATAAAAATCCTTGATGGAATTGATAATATCGAATTTAACTATATGACAGGTAGTGTGTTAATTACTTATAATCCAAATAAATTAAGCGAAGAAATTGTTATCAAATGGATTAATCATGTTTTAAATATAGTTCTTGAAAATATTAATTTTATTCATGAATTTGGTGAAGATAACATTGATTACGTAGTAAGCACTCTAGAAAAAAAATTAAAAGAAACTTTATCTAAAGTGTAGTATTTAAAGGGGGATAAAATGTTTAAAAAGGGGAAAACAGATTTATTAGAAATTAAATCAATTCATGAATTACCCGGCCGAATCAGATTTCATTGTGAAGCACTATACTATATAAGAGAATTTAATGAAGAAATTTTAAATAGCTTATTATCAACAAATATGATAAAAAAAGCTAGCATTAATAATATTACTAAAAATATGCTAATTTATTATGATAATACAAAATTAGATAAAAAAGATTTAATAAAAATTATATCTGAAATATTATCTAACTATACTATGTTTGCATATAAGCAAAAAAGAAAAGAAGATTCAAAGGATATAGTTACAAGAGAAAGAGAAGAAGATGTAAAAGATATAGGCAAAAGATTAATAATTAATACATCATTAATAGGATATTCTTGTTTAAAAAATAATCATATTATAAATACTAATCTTCCTATTTACAATAGATTTTTAAATATACCAGCTTTAGGTGCCCTATATCTTACAAAATCACTATTTAAAGATGGAATAGGTGGTCTTATAAAAAATAAAAGACCTAATGCAGATACACTTACAATATCTTCAATAATAGCAAGTATACTTGTAGGTAATAGTTCCTCTGCCCTAACTATTATTCTTTTATCAGATATAGCTGAATTTATGACAAGCTATACTATGAAGAAAACTAGAGATTCCATAGCACATATGATGAATTTAAATGATGATTTCGTTTGGAAAAAATACGAAGATGGCTCTGTAAAAAAGGTACTTGTTGAAAATATAAAAGAAGGCGACAAAGTAGTTGTTCATACAGGAGAAAAAATTTGTGTTGATGGAGTTGTTTTATCTGGAGAAGCTGTAGTTGATCAATCTGCTGTTACAGGTGAATATATGCCTGATATAAAAAAAATAGGTAGTGAAATTTTCTCTGGTAGCTTAGTCAAAAATGGAAATATAATTGTTGATACAAAAAGAGCAGGTGACAACACTGTTGTATCTAGAATTATAAATATGGTTGAAAATGCTCCATATAACAAAGCTCAAATTCAAGATTATGCAGATAAGTTTTCAAATTACTTAGTTCCATTTAATTTTTTACTTGCTGGAGCAACTTATCTTGCCACAAAGAGTTTTACAAGAGCCCTTAATATGATGGTAATAGATTATTCTTGTGGTATAAAACTTTCTACTGCTGCTGCATTTTCTGCTACTATAAATAATGCTGTTAAACAAGGTATATTGATAAAAGGTGGTAATTATATAGAAGCTATGGCTGAAGCTGATACTTTAATATTAGATAAAACTGGTACTTTAACAGAAGGAAGACCTGAAGTTTTAGATATAATTACAGTTTCTGATGTTGATTACAAAGAAGTATTAGCACTTTCTGCTGCTGCAGAAGAAACTTCTAATCACCCTATGGCAAAGGCAATTTTATCAAAATGTGCTACAGAAGGAATTGATATTGCCCATCACGGTGAAACATTAACTCATGTTTCTAAGGGTATGGAAACTACTGTAAATGAAGATATAATCAGAGTTGGAAATAAATCATATTTACAAGAAAATAATGTAGATACAGATATATTAGAAAATAAATCTGAAGAATTAATAAAACAAGGCCAGAGTGTAATTTATGTTTCAAAAAATGATAAGTTAATGGGAATAATAGGTATACAAGATAAAATGAGAGATAATATGAAAAAATCTCTTAATAATTTAAGATACCAAGGTATAGATGAAGTTTTACTATTAACTGGAGATTTAAAAGAACAAGCAAGCATAGTTGCTAAAAAAATGGGTGTAGATGATTATGAAGGAGAATTACTTCCTGAAGATAAAGCAAAAAGTGTACTTAAACTGCAATCAAAAAATTCTAAAGTTATAATGGTAGGAGATGGCATAAACGATGCTCCAGCACTAGCTTATGCAGATGTTGGCATATCCCTTGGATGTGGATGTACAGATGCTGCCATAGAAACTTCTGATATTACTATTCAAAGCGATGACCCTATGGCACTTCCTGCCATAATGAGTTTATCAAAAAATACTATGAAAGTTGTCAGACAAAACTTTGGTATAGTAATAGGTATAAATACATTGGGACTTGTATTTAGTGCAGCAGGAGCTTTACCTGTATTTTGGGGAGCTGTACTTCACAACTCAAGTACTATTTTTGTAGTTTCAAACTCAATTAGACTATTATTTGCAAATGTATCAAATGTAAGAAAATAATTTATAAAGGTGTGATTTCTTTGAATTTGCCAATAATTTATATGGTTCATGAAATGGAAGGAAGACTTAGAGTAAAAATCTCTCATCCCATATCAGATATAAATGAAGCTGAAAATTTTATAAAAGAAGTAGAAGGTGTAACTTCTTTTAAATATAACGATAAAATTAAATCTATTTTAGTAAATTACGATTCTAATATAGCTTATGTTGAAGATATTATTATTAAAATAGCTTTGTTAATGAAAAAACTATATGGTTTTCATAAAGTTAAATTTATATCTAATTGTAAAAAAAATGATATGCCTTTGTTTTCATATTATTCTTTAGCTTCCATATGTTGTTCAAAATTAATGAAAATCATAGGTATTAATGCTAGAGGTCAAGAATTTCTAAATTGGATAACTATAGGTACTACTATTGGTGCTATAACTCAACACGCCTATATGGAAATAAACGAAAAAGGAACAATAGACCCTGAAGTTATGTCCATTATGTATTTAATAAATTCCATAGGCAAAGGAAATATGACTGATGCTTCTTTAGTAACTTGGATAACAACCTTTGGAAGGCATATAGTAAGCAGAAATAGAGAGTGCTTTATAATAAAAATAGATAAAAATGAAGAAAAATATAATAATAATTCCTATGATATATCTATTTTAGAATCAGGAATAATTTCCAAAAATTTAAATCAAACGAATATATTTACAGATAAAGTAATAGAAACTCAAAATAGAAATTCAAAAAGTCAGTTTATGCTTAGACAAGGTAATTTCAACAATATGTATTTTTAGAGTTTTTATATACAATAAATTAAAATTTATAATTTAGGGAGGAATTTAAAAATGATATTTCAAAAAATTAATAAAGATCACGTTATAGGGGCTGCTGTAGGTGTAGGAGTATGTGCTGTAGGTTATTATGCATATAAGAAAAATCAAAACCAAGTAGATAATTTTTTAAGACAACAAGGAATAAATGTTTCTTCAACTAGTCACAAAGATTATAAAAATATGTCACTTGAAGATTTAATGGAAACAAAAGAATTAATAGAAGACTTAATAGCTGAAAAAGAAATTCATGATGAAGCTCCAATACAAGAAGCTACTAATATAGCTGAATAATACATATTTAAAAGCCTATTTATATTTTAAGAAAGTATAAATAGGCTTTTTTATAATCTAAATACAATGTTTTTTTATAAATTCTATTGTAGATAAAACACCTTTTGCTAATGCTCCACTTTTAAAACTCTCCCTCATTTTATTTGAAACTATAGATGACTTTTTTGGCATATATTTTAGCAAATAATAAAGTTCAAGAAATCCATGTTCCATTCCACTTATACTTTTACAATATACTTCTGTTCCACTATCTTCTAACATTTTGGCATATTGTTCATCATCATGACGAAGTAAATCCTTTTCCCCATAAGTAATAATTGTTTTTGGCATATTTTGAAGATCTTTTTGTGAAGCATAGATAGGTGATACAAAAGGATTTTTTAATTCAGCATCATCATTTACATATTTTTGAAAAAATAATAAATCATTGTTTTTTTCTTTTTTACTTAAATCTAAATAAGGATAATTTAAAATTTGTGTTTTAATAAAATTAGTTTTATTATTTCTATCTAGTAAAGTTGTAGCTGCTGCAAAATTGGCTCCCATACTACTTCCTAGTATTATCACATTATTTTTATCAAAATCAAATTTGTTAGCATTTTTTATAAAATAAGAAATCACATCATAAAGACAATTTACAGCACAAGGAAACTTGCATTTTAAAATTTTTCTACAAAATATGGAAACAACATTACAAGAAAATTCTTCTGAAATCATCTTTAACATAAAGTCATCATATGTATAGTCATCCATATTAAAATAAAATCCATGAGTTGTAAATATTATAGGCGCATTTTTTTTACTTGCTTTGTGATATATAACTTCAATTTCTTTCATTTATTTTCCTCCTTTAGATATAATCATTATACTTACTGTATTAGTTTTCTTATATGCTAAATACAACTCTTTGAAAGTAAATTTATATATTAACCACTTTTCCTATACTTCAATGGTGTAATTCCTGTGACTGATTTAAATGCTGCAGCAAATTTACTTGGATTATCATATCCTAAATAACTTGCTATATTACTTATATTATCATTACTCTCTTTTAGTAAAATACAAGCTTCATTCATTCTATAAGATTTCATATAATTGTATATGGTATCTCCATATACTTCTTTAAAGCATCTTTTCATTGAAGTAAGAGAACAACCAAATTTATTTGACAATTCCTCCAATGTAATATGCTTATCAATATTATCAATCATATATTTAGAAATCTGCTTCATTTTTTCCACTTGAGACTTTTTAAAGTAAGTTCTTTCTTCTCTATCCTTATCACCATCTAAAGTTTTGAAAAAAAGTAGCAATTCTAGTACTTTTATTTTTAAATAAGAGTCACTTATATGATGATTTACTTCATATAATTCATTAAAAACATGTTCTATTCCACTTTTTGTTCTCATTATAAAAGGTTCATCTCTTGCACATAATTTATTTCTAAGGTCATATAAATCCACATCAAAATTATCCAATGATTTTTTTATACTTTTATTTGCTTCATCTAAATAAAAAACTATGGTTATACCTTTGTATTTTTTCAGTGGAAATCCAAAATCTTTTCCATGATGCTTTCTTACAGTCATTTGCATATCGCCTTGTTTTAAATATAGATAATCATTATTATGACAAACCCACTCCATTCTGCCTTCTTTGCAATAATCTATACAAAACATATTGCTATCACCTTTAAAAGTAGAACTACACTCATACATATCAAAATCATTATAAACAACAAAAACTCCAGGAAATACATTGTATGATTTAAAACTGCCTTCTCCTGTTTTATTTTTTATTTTAAAAACTTCTGGGTTGTTTTTATCTAAAACTTCATTAAAATCTTCCAAAGAATATCTTTGAGATAAATACATATTTTCACCTCCAGATATAATCAATTTAAATAGTTTTATTATGATATTGATTTTTATTCTCAATTAAAGTGTAGTACTTTTTTTATCTTTGTCAACTAAGTAAAATTAAAAAACAAGCTTAAAGCTTTTTAATAAAGCATTAAGCTTGTTAAATTATTTTTTAATATAACCTATCTAGTGATAAATTTGATTCATCTCCTAAGCTCCACTACCACCTGCAAATTTACTTTCTGATTGTTTAGTTTGTGATGATGAATTATCTTGAGTATTATTTGAATTACAAGCACTAAAAGACAAAGATATTATGATTACTAATGATATGGCCAAGTACAATAATTTTCGTTTTATTTTTCTTTTCATTTTCCCCCCTACTTTCTATATTATTTTTATCATACCTTTTATATAGTCCATTGAGATGATTTTGTTTGTAAATTCCATAAACGACTATATAATCCATCTGCTTTTAATAATTCATCGTGATTTCCTTCTTCTTTTACTTTACCATCGGCTAAAACTACAATATGATCTGCTCCTGCCACAGTTCTCATACGATGCGCTATAACTAATACTGTTTTATCTTTTATAAGAGTTGAAATAGCTTGTTGTACTTTTGATTCATTTTCCACATCTAGCGATGCTGTTGCTTCATCAAGAAGTATAATTGGTGCATCTTTAAGTAGTGCTCTTGCTATGGAAATTCTTTGACGTTCTCCTCCTGATAAAGTTGAACCATTTTCTCCAATTACTGTATTATATCCATTTGATAATTTTTCAATAAATTCATCACACATGGCCATTTTTGCTACTTTTTTTACTTCTTCATCAGAAGCTGTACGTCTTCCTAAACGGATATTTTCCATAACTGTACTATTAAATAAAACTACATCTTGAAATACTATGGAGTAATTTTTTAGCAATTCTTCCGGATCTATGGTTGATATGTCTTTTCCTCCAAAGGTAATTTTACCTGATTTAATATCCCAAAATCTTGCTGCAAGTTTTGAAACTGTACTTTTTCCTCCTCCAGATGGTCCCACTAAAGCAGTTACTTCTCCTTGTTTTGCGGTGAAAGAAACATTTTCTAAAACATTTTCTTTATTGTTATTTTTATAAGAAAATTTAACATTTTCAAATTTAATATCGTAATTATCAAATCTTTCGTTAGTTTTTCCACTTTGTATTTGTTGATTTTCTATTTCTTTCATTCTGTCAACTTTTAGTTCAGTTTCAAATATGGCAGCTAAATTAATAAGAGCTGTTGATAGGGGATCAAATACTCTTGATGCTGCTATTAAAAACATTAATAAAGTTAGAAAATCTAAAGTTCCTTGAGCAATTAATTTTGCTCCCATAAGTACCATAGTTGCTATTCCCACACGTAAAAGCATTTGTGCAGATGCTACATAAAGTGCTGTGTTTAATTCTGCTTTTATATTTATTTTTTCACTATAAGTCAATATTTCATCTATATTTGCTAAATATTTTTCTGATTGATTATTGGCCTTTATTTCTCTGACTGTTTCTATACACTCTTGAATAGCATCTGCTCGTTTAAGTTTTGCTCTTTGGTGTATTATATTTTGTTTTGTTTGTTTATTTTTTCCTCCTATGCAAATTAAAAATGCTACAGGTATTACCCAAAGTAAGGCGATTGCCATACGATAATCAAATATTAATAAACCAACACCTACTAATAAAATAGAAATTACAGCTCCTAGTAATTCCGGAATAAAATGAGAAAATGCTTTTTCAAGTCCTGCACAATCCGACATTATAGTTGTTGTTAAATCAGATAAATCTTTTTTATCAAAGAAAGATAGAGGTATTTGTCTTAATCTTTCGGCTATGCTAATTCTCTTATTGGCACTTTCTTCATATGAAGCTAGAAAAGTTGCATTATATTCTATATATTGAAAAATTCCAATTATACCAATAAGCACTACTGATATTGCTACATATACAATAAGCGGTTGTAATTTTGCTGTAATTCCCACATAAGGTGCTATAAGTGCTCTAAGCACTAAATACAATAGTCCCACAGGAAGCATAAAGCTAATATATAAAAATGTGCATGACCATATGGCTTTTACAAGATCTTTTGCTCCTTTATCACTAAGGGCAAATTTATTTTTTAAATAAGTAGTCATTTACATCACCTTACTTTCTTCACGTAAATTACTTTTTAATTTATTTTTTATATTTTTATTGTCTTTTACTTTCCATGATATTGATTTTTTATAATCTTCCCACATCTTAGCATATAAATTGTTTTTGCTAAGTAATTCTTCATGTGTTCCACTTTCTTTTATTTGTCCATCTTCAATTACAATAATTTTATCTGCATTTTTTACAGTAGATAATCTATGGGCAATCATAAGTACTGTTTTATTTTTAGTAAGAACTTCAAAGGCTTTTTGAATTTTATGTTCATTTTCTGGGTCAGCAAAGGCTGTTGCTTCATCAAGAAGGACAATTGGTGCCTCCTTTAATATGGCTCTAGCAAGGGCTATACGCTGTGCTTCTCCTCCTGATAAATAAACTCCACTACTTCCAACTACTGTATTTATACCGTCTGGCATTTTATCAAATATTTCTTCACATTGGGCAGCCTTAGCAGCATTTATTACTTCTTCCTTTGTGGCATCTTGTTTTGAAAATTTAATATTTTCATATAAGCTTGTTTTAAATAAATTAGTATTTTGAAATACAAAGGAAACATGATTCATTAAGTCTTCATTGGAAATATTTTTTACATTTATACCTCCAATAGTTATTTCTCCACTATCCACATCAAAAAATCTTGGAATAAGTGATGCTATGGTTGTTTTTCCTCCACCTGATGGACCTACAAGAGCTACCGTACTTCCTTGCTTAATTTCTAAAGAAATATCATCAAGGGCTTTTCTATCTGAACCTGGATAAGTAAAAGTGACATGATTAAATTTTATATCTGATTTTCTAACTATATTTGGAAATTCGCATTCTTCCAATGGTTTTTCTTGTAAAATTGCATTTATTCTTCTTGCTCCATCTCTAGCCATCATCAAGTCTTCACTGGAAAACATGATTTTATTCATAACTATAGTAATAATCGGTGTAAAGATTATATAAAATATAAAATCTGATAAAAATTTTTGTGGATTTACAGCTGTTCCTATTAATAAAATTCCTGCTGGTATCAACAAAGCAAAAATAGAGTTGATTGCAACAGTAAATTTACACATTGGTGGTCTCATAGTTATAGTAAAGTTAACAGCCCAATTTTTATATTTCATTATGGATTTATGAAAGTTTTCAAAGGAAAATACAGTTTGATTGAAAGTTTTTACAACTGGTATTCCTCTAATATATTCCACTGCTTCATTATTCATTTCTTCTAAGGCATTTTCATACTGTCTCATGGATTCTTCTATTTCTTTTCCCATCATTTTTCTCATACTGAAAAAGCCTAATATCATTGGTACTAAACTAAGTAATCCCAATCTCCAATCAAAAGTAAATAAAAGTACAAGCATAGCAATTGGTGTTACAATTGCTCCTGCCAAGTCTGGCAACATATGTGCCAAAAGTGTTTCTGTACTGGCTGAGCTTTCATCTATTACACGTCTTATCTTACCACTTCCATTTTTATCAAAATAACCAAGAGGTAATTTTACCATATGATGTATAGCTTCACTTCTCATATTTTTAGCTGTTCTAAAGGCTGCCAAGTGTGTACACATCAAGGCTGCAAAATATACAATTATACCAAGTATGGAAAATAAAACAGCATACCAACCATATTGCTCTATATTGCTAGCTTGTTCTATCTTAGGTAGCACTTTTAATATTTCATAAGCTATCTTATATATACATATAAAAGGAACTAAAACTAATATGGAACTAATACCTGATAAAAAGCATCCTAAATAAGTTAAATATTTGAAATTGCCTGCAAAATCTAAAATCTTTTTTTCTTTTTTATTACTAATTTCTTTCATATATATACTCACTCCCTCCATAATAATACTCATTCTCATCAATTTTAGAAATTTATGTCTTTTAATTATGTTACTCATGTCTAACTACTAAAATAGTAACTAAGATTTTTAACTTGCTCCACTCCAATTAGACAATTATAATCCAATCAGACATTTTATACATAAATCATATAAAATATAATTTCCTAGTAATTTAAAAAGGTATTTTAAATAAGTTTATTCTCTTATTTAAAATACCTTTTTAAATTTTCTATTTACTTATAATACTTTTTAATTCTTCAAGTTTTGCTTTTGCTTCTTCTAAACCATAGTTTGCTGATTTTTCATATAATTCCAATGCTTTTTCATAATTTACATCCATACCATAGCCCATTTCATGCATTTCTGCAATATTAAATAATACTATGGAAATTTCTTCTTCATCGCCAACTTTTATTGCATCTTGTAAAGCTTCTTCATAAAGTTCAAGGGCTTTTTTACAATCAACTTCTACTCCATGGCCATAGATATACATTTCTGCCAAATTACTTTTTGCAATAGATTCATTTTGCTCTATGGCTTTTTTATACCATTTAATTGCCTCTTCATAATTTATCTCCACTCCAAGACCTTCTTGATACATGTATCCTAAGTTACACTGAGCATCAGAATATCCTAAAAGAGCTGCTTGTTCATAATACTCTTTTGCTTTTTCATAATCTTGCTCTACTCCTAGACCTTGGTTATACATATATCCCATTTGACAAATAGCTGTTTCACTTCCTAGTTTTGCTGCTTTTTCATAAAGTTTTACTGCTTTTTCATAATCAACTTCTACACCTTCACCAAATCTATACATTATAGCTAGATTACAAAGAGCATTTTCATTGTCTTTTTTAGCAGCCTTTTCATACCAGCTAATTGCCTTTTCAAGATTAACTTCTGTACCTTGTCCCATTTTATGCATTACACCTAAGTTATATGCTGAATTTGAATTGCCCATATTAGCTGATTTTTCATACCATTTAAGAGCTGTTTTATAGTCTTGTTTTACTCCTAAACCTTTTTCATATATATATCCCACATAAAAACAAGCATATTCTGTCTTACTACTTTTAAAATAATATAAGGCTTTTTCGTAATCTCTCTCTACATCTATTCCTTTGAAATACATATTAGCAACTGCATATTGAGCTTCTTTGTAATTTCCTCTTGCAGATTTTTTATACCATTTTAAAGCTGTTTTAGAATTTGTCATTTCATAATATTTTTCATCGGCATTTATTTTTATTTCAAAATATCTTTCTAATCCCAAAATACCGTCTTCAAAAAATATTCCTAAAATATATTGGGCATGAGAATTGCCTTGTAATGCTGATGTTTTACATAAAATCATAAATTTCTTAAAATCTTGTTCTCTATCTTTGCCGGTAATATAATTTATTGCTTCTTTCAATTTATTGTATGCATCTATTTTATTAAATTCATATATTTCTTCTGAATTTGTCATATTTTCACCTCTAAATTTTGTCTATATCATATTGTACTAAGGTATTATATCATAAATATTTTCATACATAACAAGTCTGAGTTAAATTCTATAAATTTCTTTTTACAAAAAAATCACCTTCAAATAAGAAGATGATTTTTAATTAATTATTTTTTATTTTTTCTCATTACTGCAAATAAAATAATTAGAGCCACTAAAGCTACTCCTATCCAAAGAAGTAAATTATTATAATCTCCCGTTTTTACATTTGATTTTTCATTATTAGATAAATTTTCTATTTTTTCATAATAAACTTTTATAATTTCACTTGAGCCTTGATTTTTAAGATTTCCCTTTACTTTTCCTTCAGTTTTTACATATTTATATCCATCTATTTTCTTTTGAGTTTGATTAGTCACATCATAATCTTTATCCTTTGGTTCAATTATAACTGCTTTTTCTATTTCTTTATTTGTATCTTTGTCTAAATATTTTATTGTTACTGTATAATTAATTTCATTTATTTTTCTATAATAAACATTTACTTGTTCATTTTTTTCAATTACTCCACTTACATTACCTTCAGTTTTTACATATTCATATCCATCAAAAACTCTTTTTGTATATTCACTTAAATCATATTTTTCTCCTTTAGTCATATCATCAGACATAACTGGCTTTGCAATAGGTTTATTTGTGTCTATATCTGTATAGTTAAATACTACACATAAAGTATTGTTTTCCACTTTTTCATAATTTAAATATAATAAATTTATACCTTTATTATTTGTTATAACTTCATAAGAGCTATATTTATATCCATCAATATGCTCCATATTGTCATTTATTATGTCTTCTACATTATTAGTTGATTTAATTGTTTTAGGTTGTAATAGTTCTTTTTGATTTTCTTTGTCTTTATAGTAGATATTCCATTGTTCTTCTTTTTGTGACTCTTCTAAATTTTCATTTTCTTCTTTATCTATTAAATCGCCTTTACCTTCCTCATCTATTAAGTCTCCTAGACCATCTTTATCATCTTGATTTTCTTCATCTATTAAATCTCCTATACCTTCATTATCTTCTATCATGTCCTCACTTTTGTCTTCCATATTTATTTCCTTATCTACATTCTCTGCGAAAGATAAAAAAGGTAGTCCTATTATAATCATGGATACTGTTAATATTAATGTTATTAATCTTTACTTAATAATTTTCATTTTTCACACCCATTTGTAAAAGTATATTTTCTATTGCTATTTAGAATTACATTAATATTTTATTCATCCTTAATTTTTTTGTGTATTAAAAAAAGAGCTAGCCATTAAATTAATGATTAGCTCTTTTTCTTTATTTAAATATGGAGTTTAAAAGAAGTTTTGTGTAATCATTTTGTGGATTATTGATTACATCATAAGCACTACCTTCTTCCACAATTTCTCCATGATTTATAACTATAACTCTATCACAAAAGCTACTCACTAATGCCAGGTTATGAGTTATAAAAATATAAGAAATATTAAGTTCTTTTTTCATCTGTACTAAAAGATCTATTACTTGAGCCTGAACGGATACATCTAAGGCACTAGTTGCTTCATCACAAATTAACACCTTTGGATGAGATGATAGAGCTCTTGCTATGGCTGCCCTTTGACACTGACCTCCACTTAATTCATGAGGATATCTATCTTTAAATTCCTTGGGAAGACCCACCATCTCTAGCAAACTTTCTACTACAATTTCACGATTATTTTCATCTGTTGTACAAAGACTACATACATATTCCTCAATTGATTTTCCAATAGTTATTTTAGGATTAAAAGAACCTATGGCATCTTGAAATACCATTTGTATATTTTTATATACTTCTCTTAATTCTTTTCCTTTTTTGTTTGATATACATTCATTATCTAAAATAACTTCTCCAGAATCTGCCTTTTCCAAATTCATAATAATCTTTGCTAAAGTACTTTTACCACAACCACTTTCTCCTACTACACCTAAACATTCTCCCTCTTTAAGTTTAAAACTTATATTTTTAGATGCATTGTGATAATGGTCTTTTTTTCTATATTTTTTGTTTATATTTTTACATTCTAAAATTACCTTATCCATGGTGCATATTCTCTCTTTCTTCCATATAAGTACATGCTATAAATCTATCATTTCCAATGGATGTTAATTTTTGTTCTTTATATTTACAATTTTCACTGGCATATTCACAGCGTGGTGCAAATAAGCATCCTTTTTGTTTATTTGTAAAAGAAGGTGGATTTCCCTTTATTCCTACAGGTAATTTACCATCAAGTTTTGGTATGGCATTTATTAAAGCCTTTGTATATGGATGTTTTGGATTATTTAAAACACTTTCTTTGTCTCCATATTCCACAATAGTTCCACCATACATTACTGCAACTTTGTCTACCATATGAGATACTACTCCCATACTATGAGTTACAATAATTATACTTGTATTAAAATTATCCCTAAGCTTCATCATTTCATTTACTACTTGAGCTTGAACTGTTACATCTAGGGCACTTGTAGGCTCGTCTGCCACCAAAAGATTAGGTTCCATAACCATGGCCAAAGCCATAGCTACCCTTTGTTTCATTCCACCACTTAGCTCAAAGGGATAGCTATTTAATATACAAAGAGGGTCATGTAAATTAACTCTTTCAAGTATTATCTCTGATTTATTTAAAGCTTCTTTTGTGTTTATTTTTTGATGACTTTTTAAAACTTGTACAAATTGTTTTTTTATTTTTCTAAGAGGATTTAAAGTGGAACCAGGATTTTGAAAAATTATTCCCATTTCACTTCCTTTTAAATTCCTAAGCTCTTTGGAACTCATTTGCAATAAGTTTTTATTTTTAAAATAAATATCACCCTTTGTTATTTTTTCATTTTTGTTCATCATTTGAATTAAAGCTCTAATTAGAGTACTTTTACCACTACCACTTTCCCCTACTATTCCTAGTATTTCACCTTGTTTCACATCAAAGGTAATATTTTTTAATATTTCAACATCATTATTTTTTATATGCAAATTTTCTACTTTTAATATAGTCTTCATATTTTCACCTATTTTATATTTGTATTTGCATTAAATTGATAATAATCCGTAGGGTGAGGATTTATTCCCTCAACATTATTTTTCATTACAAAACTCATTTTCATATATCCTATATAATTATAGGCATCTTCATTTAATGCTATTTTTTGAATTTCAACTGCTAACTTATCTCTTTTGTCTTTGTTAAATTCCACCTTAAGTTGATTTATTAATTTATCAACTTCTTTGTTGCTGTATTTACCATAATTTGATGCTCCATTTGTATGAAAAGCATTATTTAAATAAGCTAGGGCATCTCCTGTAGATGAAGTTATATTTGAATAGATGGCTAAATCAAAATCTCCACTACTTAAAATGTCTTCTATATTATCACCTATTTCTATTTTTACATTTATGCCAGCATTTTTTAAGTCATTTTGGATAACTTGTGCTATGCTTGGAAGTTCTGCTCTCGATGAATAAGTGACTAATTTCAGTGTTAATTTTTTATCAGCATATCCTGCTTCTTTTAATAATTTTAATGCTTCTTCTTTGTTGAATGTTGTGTTTATTTTATCTAGTGCATAGGCATTATTTGTTGGAAAAGCTCCTATGCCTGATGTAGCTTGATTTTTTAAAATCAATGAGCAATAAGAGTTTTTATCTATAAGCATATTTATTGCTTTTCTTACTTTAGAGTTTTTAAGTGCTTCATTTTCTTCATTAAAATATAGTACTACAGCACGAGATGTGTCTGTAGTTGATATTTTATAATTCTTGTCTTTTTCAAATAAATTTACCATGGAATAAGATAAACCTTGTGCCACATCAATTTCACCTGATTGTAGTGCCATGGCTAAAGTATCCGAGTCACCAATTGGTATAACTTTAATTGAAGAAAGTTTTACACTAGAGTCCCAGTAGTTTTCATTTTTTACAAAATAACTTGTACCACTGGCTCTAAATTTATCTACTTTAAAAGGGCCAGTTCCTACTGGACAATTATCATTATCTTTTTCATATACATCAATAATTGATACAAAAGGATCACATAAATCATTTATAAGTGTGGGATTTTCCTCACTAGTTGTGATGATTATGGAATCTTTTGTAGTAGTTATTTTTTTTATTTTTAAAGTATCTAAAGCCCTTGCATTTAATTTTAAAGTTCTTTCTATGGACAATTTAACAGCCTGTGGTGTTAAAGTTTTATCATTTTGAAATTTAATATTTTCTTTAATTTTTATTTCCCAAGTATTATTGTCAATTTGATTGTATTCTTTTGCTAACCAAGGTATAACTTCCATATTGTCATTTAATTTAAACAATGTTTCTGATACACCATATCTAACAGTAAACCATCCACTATATCCATTGGCTGGGTCCAAACTTTTCGTACTTACTGTTGTTCCAAATACAAGTTCATTTTTACTTTGCCAATTTACTTTTTCGTCTATCATATTGCATCCTGTAAGTTGAGTTACTATTAGCAACATGATTATTAAAATTTTATTTATTTTTTTTATGATTTTCACCTACTTGCAAAACGTTCTTTTTCTTTTAAATCTAATAAATCTCTTATTATATCTCCTAGCAAGTTAAATAAGACAACTACTATTAATATGGCAAGTCCTGGTGCTAACAATGTCCATGGTGCAAACTGAATTACACTTTTTCCTTCACTAATCATAGCTCCCCACTCTGGCGTTGGCAGTGGTGAACTAAGACCTAAAAATGAAAGAGAAGACATTTCCATAATTACCGTACCAATATCTAAAGATGCTGTTACTATTAAATAAGCCAAAATATTGGGCAAAATATGTTTTATCATAATATGTAGGGCATTATGTCCACTTATTTTACTTGCTTGGATAAATGTTTCTTCTTTTATTTCTAGGACTTTACTTCTTGCTATTCTGGCATATTTTGTCCAACTTATTAAAGAAATTGCAATCATTGCATTAATCATGCTTCCTCCCAAAAGTCCTGCCACTGCAATTGCCAAAACAAGACCTGGAAAAGCAAGAAATACATCTACAATTCTCATAATAAGTCTATCTATCTTTCCACCTATATATCCACTTATAATTCCCACTGTTGTTCCAAATAAAAAAGTTATTAAAACAACAATTATAGCAGAAAATATAGTTCTATTTGCTCCGTATAAAACCCTAGAAAATACGCATCTTCCAAGGGAATCTGTTCCAAATAAAAATTCTTTACTTGGAGATTGTAGCGTCTTTGTTAAATCAACTGCATAAGGATCATTTGGTGCCATATAGGGTGCCAATAGACTGATAAGAAATATACTTATTAATATAAAAATTATTATATTAAACTTAAGTTTATTTTTATCAATAGTTTTAATGCTCATTTTTTTCCCTGTTATTCGTCTATTTATTACCATTTGTTTTCTCCTTACACTTCTCTAACTCTAGGATCAATTATTTTGTATAATAAATCGGTTATTAAGTTTATAATTATAAACATTACTGCCATCCAAAGTACATAAGCTTGGATTATAGGATAATCACGATTGGCAATGGCACTTAAAGCTAAACTTCCCACTCCTGGCCAAACAAATATGGATTCTACCACAGCCGTTCCTCCCATAAGAGATCCTATAGATAAACCAGTAAGTGTTATTACAGTAATCATGATATTTTTTAATACATCTTTATATAAAATAACACTTTCTTTAATACCTCTAGATCTAGCACCTTTAACATATCCTTTGTCTAATTCTTCAATGACTGCCGTTCTAATTTGACGTATATATTTACTAGTCATCGCAAAGGCTAAAGTTACACTTGGCAAAATTATACTTTTTGCTCCACTTTCACTCAATATTGGTAACAATTTAAGTTTTAGTGAGAAAACAAGAAGCAATATTAGTGCCAACAAAAATCCCGGTATGGAATTTCCCACAAAGGTAAATAATCTAATAAATTTATCTATAAACTTATCTTTTTTAACAGCTGACAATATACCAAGGGGTATTGATACTATTAAAGTAATTATCATGGCACTTCCTGCCAATTTTATGGTGTAGGGAAGATGTTCATTCATTTCCACTATTACACTTCTTCCACTGGCATAAGATGTTCCAAAATCACCATGAATTATATTTTTCAACCAATTTAAATATTGAGTAATAAAAGGTTGATTTAAACCCATATCCTCCCTTACACTTTCTAAAAGTTGTGGGGTTACCACGCTTCCTTGAGATGATAGCATAATTTCTGCCGGATCTCCTGAAGATAAATTCATAAGGGCAAATGATATAAAAGATACAATTATTAACATGGGAATTGTACCTAAAATTCTTTTAATTATTTTTTTAATTATGTCTCTCACCTATTTCTATTTAGTTTAAACTCTTCCGTATGCCACTAAAGAACTTCCTTTTGGTACAGAATAGGCTACTGTATTATATAAAATAGTACTATCAAATTCTGCATAATAAGTATCTATTATATTACCAAAGTAGTCACTTATTACTCCTAGCTTATCACCTTTTTTAACACTTTGACCTGCATCTACAAAACAAGTCCAACATCCATCTTTTACTGCATCAAGATAAATAGCATATTTTATTTCTTCTGGTGTAAAATCTTTATGACACCTTTTATATTCTATCATATTTAACAAAGATAATATATTTAACATATCATCTTTGTATAAATTTACCTCTTCTTCTTGGCATAAACCACATCCTCCACGTTCAATTAATAAACTTGGTACATCTTGATTTACAGCTGCTGAAGTAAATGTTCCATTTATATTATTTGATGGTGCATAATAACCTACATTAAAATGTTTTGCAATTTCTTTACATTTATTCACCACTTCTTTTTTAGCTTTTGCTGGATAGTATATATGAGGTATTAACTCTTCGTGTAAGTCTCCTCCATGTATATCAAAGTAATAATCTGCCTTTGATATTAATTCAGTTGTTATTACATGAGCTATTTTATCTGAGATTGTTCCGTTTTTATCCCCTGGAAATACTCTTAAAATATTTTTATTATCTTGTGGCATAACTGCCGCTCTTCTTTGTTCAAACCCTTCCATATTTACTAAGTGAACTATAATAATATTTCCACTTACTTCTTTTGGATCTATTTCTTGTGATAATTCTATGGCTGTTCTAATTCCCGGGTATTCACATCCATGAACTCCTGCCGTAATTAAAACTGTTTTTCCTTCTTTTTGCCCATTTATAATAGTTATTGGCATTTTAGTCTCTGTATCTAATATATTTATAAAGCCTTGAGCTTTTTGTCCTTGTTTTGCTGTTATATTACAAATTGATATTTCTTTCTTCATTTAATCTTTCCTCTTTTCCAAAGTATATATTAAATTTAATTTTTATACGAATGATAATCATTATCAATATTTTATTTCATTTATTAATATTTGTCAATAAATAAACACAATATAGTCAAAGTTTGCTAAATTTAAGATGGTTATTAAAAAAATATGGCACTTATCAAAAAGTTACTACCATATTTATCATTGACAATTAAACCATTTTCTCCCCACTTACCAAAATTAGCTTTTACAGCTAAAGGTCTTAAATCACCATAAAAAGAAAATACTCCCTTTGTGTAAATTTTTTTATAACCAGCTTTTTTTAATACAATTTTGCATACCTTTAAATTACGTTTTGCTAAATTGTTCACCTGAAAAACTTCTTTAGAAATTTTATAAAAATGTTTATAAAATAATTCACTACTACAATAATGGGCAAATAATATTACATTTAAGTCTTTATTTATTACAATATGATTTTTCATAATAACATCAAATTCTTCACTTATTTCATAAATAGTTTCTATTATATCTTTTTTCATAAATTTATACCTCATCTGTTTTTATATTATTTTGCTCATTATTTTTATTTTTACAATAATACAAAAATACCTATAAATAGTAAGCTATTTATAGGTATTTTAATTATTTGCTATTTCTTTTTAATTCATCTAAATATGATACTGCAGATAGTGCTGCTATATTTCCTTCACCAGCTGCTTTTATATATTGATAAGGTATTCCCACAATATCTCCTGCTGCAAAACAACCTTTTAAATTTGTAGCCATTTTTCTGTCAACTTGAACATGATTTTTGTCTAATTCTAATCCTGGTACAAGTTGTCCTGGAGATATACTGTCTCTTAGTATAAATAATCCATCTGTTTCAATTTCATTATTTTTTAGGATAAGTTTTTGTACGAATTGTTCTCCCACAATTTCAACTGGTGTATCTTTTATAATTTCTATAGATTTATCTACTTCCACTTCTTCTTTATACATTGGTATATAATAAACTTTTGATGCCACTTGTGCTAAGAAGTTAGCTTCTGATTCTTCATGTTTATTGTAAGCAATTATTGTTACTATCTTGTCTTTGTATAAAGGTGCATCACAAGTTGCACAGTATCCAACACCTCTACCTAAATATTCTTCTTCACCTTTTAAAGGTTTACCAAAGTTTACACCTGTAGCAAGAATTACTGCTGTTGCTTCATAAGTATTTTTTGAACCCATTAGAGCAAAATAATCACCCATAGAATATATATTGTTTATTTTTTCTTCTGTTATTTCAATATCCATTGCTTCTAAGTGCTTTGCAAATTCATCTCTAATTTCTTTACCGCTTTTACCATAAAATCCCAGGTAATTATTTATTTGATGAGCTTTTACAAGCTTTGGACTTATTTCCTTTGTTCCAAATACTTTAAAAGTTTTATTTCTTATTTTTGCATTTAGTGCTGCTGATATTCCAGCAGGCCCACTTCCTACTATGGCTATATCTATTCTGTCCATTTATTTGTGTCTCCTTTTGTACTATTTTAATAGTTTTTCTATATCTTCTTTTATTTTATCTGGTTTTACTGTTGGTGCATATCTTTTTATTATATTTCCCTGAGAATCAATTAAAAATTTAGTAAAATTCCATTTTATTTTATCACTAAATATTCCTTTAGCTTCTTTTCTTAAAAATTTATATAATGGATGGGCATTTTCTCCATTTACATCTATTTTTTCAAACATAGTAAAAGTTACTCCATAGTTTAATTGACAAAACTCATGTATCTCTTTATTGCTACCTTTATCTTGGTTGGCAAATTGGTTGCAAGGGAAACCTAAAATTTCCAATCCCCTATCTTTATACCCTTGATATAATTCTTCTAAACCTTCAAATTGTGGAGTTAATCCACATTTACTAGCTGTATTTACAACTAGCACAACTTTCCCTTTATAATCTTCCATTTTTATTTCTTGTCCATTCATTTTTTTAGCTTTAAAATCGTAAAATTTCATATTCCTTCTCCTTAATTGTTTTAAATTTAATTGAGTTCAATTATTATTTTTATATTTTAAGGATTAAACTTTTTAGTTTAATCCTACTTTTTAACTTAATGTATTTAATAATTCATCTATTTCTTTCTTTAAATTTAATAAGTCAACTGATTCACTTTTACACATATTATACATATCCACGGGAATATGAGTTACTTCATCTTTTAATAGACGTCCCTTTTCAGTAAGTTCCACTGTAACAACTCTATCATCTTCTTTATTTCTGTATTTTATAATTAGTTCCATAGCTTCTAATTTTTTTAATACAGGAGTTAAAGTTCCCGAATCTAAATGAAGTCTTTTTCCCAATTCCTTAAAAGGTATTTTTTCTTTCTCCCACATTACCAGCATGGCAATATATTGAGTATAAGTTAAATTATGTTTATCCAGCAAAGGTTTATATTTTTTTATAATTTCCCTAGACAATGCATATAAGGAAAAACATAATTGATTATTAAGTTTTATTGATTCATATTTATCCACAATATCAGCTCCACTTTGAATTTGTATAAATTTAATTGAGTTCAATTGATTTTTATTATACACCTGTTATTTTTCCTTGTCAATAGATTACAAAATTGTAAGATTTGAAACTATGTTTTTTCTTATTATTTTCTTTTATAAAATTATAACTTATGATAGAATATTTATATAAATTTATGTCGAATTTATATAAATTTATGTAAATTACAAATAAAAAATTGGAGGAGTTAATTTTATGAAAAAAATTTTAATGGTAGGGGTGCTACTTACAACTTTATTATTTAGTGGTTGTACTTCTAATAAGAAAACAGTAGATGAAAATATGACATCGAAAGACTTAAAGTATTCCACTATGGATGATGCAGCTACTCAAGATAAAGTCTATAAATTTTTATCTGAAAACAATATAGATAAAAATGACATTGATATGTTTATGAAATCAGTTAAAAGCTATTATAAAAGTGTAGAAGGTGTGGATCTTTTAAACGAAAATGAAAGATTATCAAAGTTACAAGTTCCTTATAATTTATACGATCTTTCTGATAAATGGTTGGCAAGTAATCCTAATTTTACAGACCAAAATTGTAGACTAACTGCTTTTAGATTATTTAATGATTTTATAATAGATAATTCAAAATTAAGTTATGATAAAATTGATAATACTAATTTAGAGCTTGATTTATCTACTATGGAAAATAACCCTAATGCAAAATTTAGCAAAGAAGATATGAATAAGTTTTTCAACTTCTTCTCAAATATTAAGGTTACTGATAGCAATAATATAAATCAATGTGCTAAAGAAATTGCAAAAGAATTGGAAAATAGAAAAATATCATTTAAAGATAATAAAAATATATCTATAATAAATGGATACATTCCAGATGAAGAAAACCACTCTGTATTTGTAGGTCATACTGGTGTAGCCATAAACACTAAAGATGGTGTTGTATTTGTTGAAAAATATGGATTTGAATTGCCTTATCAAATTACTTTATTTAAAAATAAAGAAGAGTTAAAATTATATATGACTGACAGACTTAAAACTAGCTTTACTGGTGAGTCTCAAAGTTATGATCCTATAATAATGGAAAATAATAAACTTATGTAAAAATTTTAATAATCATATAAGCGAGTACTTTATTGATTGCTTAAATCTAAAAGGTATAAGTTAAGTAGAAATTTTCTGCTTGCTTATACCTTTATTTTTTATTAATATTATATATACTTAGTATTAAATAGAAACTAACATAAATTTATATACTTTGGTTTGGAGGTAATTTAAATGTCAAAAGAAATACCAGAGTATCCTGTAGAGATAACCTTAAAACTTATAGTCCATAAACAAAAAATATTGGTTTTACGTGATTTACTTACGGGAACTAAGCGTTTTGATGAATTAAAAAAATCCCTTGGAGCTATTACTCAAAATTGAATATACTTTAACAGATCTTGGTTATAGCCTAAAACCTATTTTGGATTCCATGTATAGCTGGGGAGATGAATATAAGAAAAAAATAAATACATAAAAATTTACTTTTTAAATTTCAAAATACTCCTTCATAACATTGATTTAATATTTTTATCATTGCCATAAAGGAGTATTTATTTTATCTTATATTACTTAATTTTTTATTTTTTATATATGGTCTGCAATAAAAGCTTCATACGGTTTTATTGTTTTGTCTCCTAATTGTTGAGTTTTATCTGTGTGGTTCATTACAAAATATTTTTCTTCATTATTAATATTTCTTCTAACGACTTCCACACCCTTTGGTGATTTTATAATTTCTATATTACTTTCTTTTAAAATTTTATTTGCTAAGTGGTCCATTATATTTTCATCTGCACCACATCCCACATAATAAACCTTTCCACCTTGGTATTTATTAAGTGTTATGGCAGATAAACCTTCAAAGAATTCATCATCATATGTAAATAAAGTCTCAGCTGTAGTAGTTCTAAGTAAATCTCTAAATACAGTTGCACTTCCATTTATATTTTCAAATTCTTCACAGCCATTTAAAGTTATTTGCTGATCACCTTGGAATGATTCTATTTCCTCCACATAAGCTCCCACTAAATCAGTAAAATTAGTTGGATTGAACTCATTTAAAGTTAAGTTATTATAATAGTCTTTTACACTATTTCTAAAACTTAATACTACAGTTTTTCCACTTTCCACAAATTTTCTTATTCTTTCTTGAACATCTCTTTTGTAAACTATCATAACAGGCACTAATAATACTTCATATTCATCAAATGTGGCATCTGATGGTATTACATCTATATTTACATTATTTTCGAAGAATGGTCTATATAATCTAAATACCTCTTGTTTATAATCAAATAGGAAACTTTGTCTTTGTATTCTAAATGATGCCATTGATTCATAGTCATAAATTAAACCAACTTTTGCATTTACTTTTGATTTAATTAATTCTTCATTTTCTTTCATTTCATTGAAGAAACTTTGTACTTCATAAAATTTTCTTCTTTTAGTGTTATCTTGATCTATTATTCCATAACAATATTGTTCTGCTCCCTTTGTTGCTCCTCTATATCTAAAGTACATTAATGAGCTACATCCATGGGCCATTCCTTGATAAGACCACATTTTTGCTTGTCTTGGTCTTGGAAGATATCCTATAACATCATGACCTTGAGCACCCATTATGGCTTCTGTTATCCAGAAGTTTTGTTTTTTAGCACCTCTCATAAAATCAAGACCACAAGCTATCTCATGTGGTGGTATTGGCTCAGCTTGTCCTCCCCAAACTGGGTAGTTATTATAAGCTACCACATCTATATGTTTTGCAACTTTTGAGAAATCATAACTTTTATCGAAAAATCCCCCTGAAAAATCATGAAGTACTACAGCGTCTTCTCCTAAAATTTCTTTTAATAAGTCAACTTGTATTTTTGCATATTTTTCTATACTTACTGATCTAAATCTTTCCCATTCCATTCTTAAGCTTGGATTGTGAGTTGTTATAGTTTTTGCTGGTAGCGGTATTTCATCAAAATTATTATAAGTTTGCGACCAAAATATTGTTCCCCAAGTTTCATTTAATTTGTTTATATCATTGTCATATTCTTTTGCTAAATATTTTCTAAAGGCTTTTTTACAATTGTCACAATAACATAAATCACTTCCCTCATGGCCAAATTCATTATCTATTTGCCATGCCACTATACCTTCTTCATTTTTATAATGTTCAGCTAATTTTCTTATTATTTTTTTTGAATAATCTATGTATTTTTCGCTGTTAAAACAATATTGTCTTCTTCCACCAAAAACTCTTTTTGTATTATTTTCATCCTCTGATAATACTTCTGGATATTTCTTTGCAAGCCATGCTGGCATTGTAGCTGTAGGTGTTCCAAATATTACATTTAAGTTTTTTTCTTTTGCTTTTTTTATTACTCTATCGAAATATGAAAAATCATAATTACCTTCCACATTTTCCATCATGTGCCAAGCAAACTCACCTATTCTTATTACATTTGAACCTAGTTCAATTATATTATCTAAGTCCTCATCTATCATATTTTCATCCCAGTGTTCTGGATAATAATCTACTCCTAAATACATCTTACTCCTCCTCAATAATTAAAATTAAAAAGGTTTCATATCTAAAGAGTATGAAACCTTTTTTATAAATTATATAACAGCTTCTTTATCTTTTTTATTTTTAAGTTCATTTAATATCATGTCGTGGAACTTACCATTTATTTTATATTTTTGTTTATAAATTACATACATTAATATTGCACAAAGCATTGGTAAACCTATCATTAAAACTCTAAGTCCAAATATTGTTGATGCTCCTTGAGTTGCATTTGGCACATATCCTACTACAGATAAACCAACACCTACTAACCAACCACTTACTGCTGATGCAGTTTTTACTAATAAAGTTTGTACAGAAAATACTATACTTTCATTTCTAGTTCCAAGCTTAAATTGTCCATAATCAACAACGTCAGCTAGCATAACTGTTGTTGCTCCAAGAAGCATTCCTGTTCCTAATTTTAATACTATACCTGAAACAGCTATAAATGCTGCATTTTTAGGTGCTATTATTCCAAATACCAATAACATAGAGCATCCTAATATAGGTAAAACTGACCCTACTTTAAATACATCTTGTCTTCCTATTTTTTTAGTTAATATAGGGAATAGCATTAATCCTCCTATTTCTGCTAAACCTGAGAATGCATAGAATACTTGATTTAATTTATCATTACCTATTACATATTTGAAATAATAAAGTGATACTCCACCAATAATTTGCATTATTAAGTTCATAAATAAAACTATACCTATAAATACAACTAATTGATCATTTTTTCTTATTATATTTAAAGTCTCTTTAAAGTTTACTTTTTCTGTGTTATTTTTTACTTCCACTTGTTCTTTAACATTAAATACTGTTATTAAAGTTGCTATTACGAAAATTACAGCTACTCCAATTGCTAATAATTCATATCCTTTTATTTCATTACCATTTCCTAATTTATCTATTAATGATAATCCAAAGGCACCCATTAATAACCAAGCTGAACTGGCAAATATTCTTGGTATAACTGATATTTTTTCTCTTTCTTCTTTATCACTTGATAGAGATGGTATCATTGACCAGTAAGGTATGTCCATTATTGTATAAGTCATCCCCCATAATATGTACATTACTGAATAATAAACATATAAAGCATTACCTTCTAAGTTAGGTTTTTTGAATAAAAATACTATAACTGCTGCATTTACTACTGTTCCAATTAAAATCCAAGGTCTAAACTTCCCCCATTTACTTCTAGTGTTGTCTACTACCATTCCCATCATTGGATCGTTGAATGCATCCCACATTCTCGCTACTAAAAATAGTACCCCAACAAATGCTGGATTTAATCCAATTGCATCTGTGAAATATATCATCAGATAAGATGATACTATTGCATATGCTAAGTCTTTACCTAGCGCACCTATTCCATAAGAGTATTTTTCTCTAAAAGATAATTTATTCATTTTTTTCTCCCCATTTCTTTTATTTATATTTTAATATTAGTACAAGAAAACGTTTCTCGCAACACAATTTTAGTAAAAATTTACTAATCATTTATTTTTTATTTATTATTTATTTAGTAAATATTACTAAATACTTTATTTTGCACAAAAAAAGATTACAACTATAAAATTGTAATCTTTAAATCCTATTAAAAAATACTTCCTATTTTACATTGCTCTTTGGTTCTTTTGTACTTTTTCTTATTATTAGCTCAGTTGGTATTACTATCTTTTTGCAATACCCTCTAGCTTTACTTATATTTTCAATTATAAGTTCTACTGATACACTGGCTAAGTGCTCAATATGAACTCTAATTGTACTAAGCGGAGGTATAGTATATTGACAAGCTATTAAATCATTAAATCCTATTATACTAATATCATCAGGAACTTTTATATTATTTTCATCTAATGCTTTTAGGACTCCTGTTGCTATTGTGTCTGTACTTACAAAGAATGCTGTAGGCATTTTCTTAGAAGTTTTTATAAATACTTTTACTGATTCATATCCTGACATGGCAGTCATTTCATCAGTATTTAATACATTTTCTTCATCATAGATGTTTTTATTTTCCATATACTCTTTATATATTTTAAATCTAACATCAATATTGTTTTCTTTAAAATCATCTAAAGTTTTTAAGCTTCCTATATATCCAATTTCTTCATGTCCTAAGTTTACTAAGTAGTCTAGTGCTTCATTTATTGCCAGTTTATAGTTTATTTTTACAGAATCAAACTTATGATCATTAGGTGATGAATCTAAAAATACAATATTATCACTTATTTTACTCATCATATTTACTTCACCTTTTGTAAATTTTCCTATACTTATAATGCCGTTTAACTCTTCATCTCCAATAAATTTATATCCATCATCACCTTTATATATATTGACAACTTCTATACCTTTATCAAAACATTCTCTATCAACTACACTTCTAAGAAGAAGATAATAAGGATCTTGTAACTGTTGTTGGTGATTGTACATTTCTACAATACCAACTCTTAACTTAGTAATTTTTTCTTTACTTTCACTTTTTCTTTGTTTGATAGTTTTATATTGTAACTGTTCTGCTGCATCAAATATTTTCATTTTTGTTTCATCAGATACACTTATGGTACTATCATGATTTAAAACTCTCGATACAGTTCCAGAAGATACTCCAACATAGTCGGCTATTTCTTTAATTGTAGCCATTTAATTTACCTCCTATCAAAGCGTATTATTTCACTTTGATAATCTCCTCTTAAATGTATATTTATACCATAATTCATTAAATAAGCCCCTGATTTAACTATTACTTCATCATTTATTTTATATTCATACATTCCTTTTTCATCTAAATTTCTAAGTTTAACTCTTACCGGTCTATGTCCAATTTGAGTTTGAGGAAGAAATGCAAATAATAAAGCTTCATTGTCTTTTGTATATTCAAATAAATGATAATTATTTGTTGATGTATTTTCTAGTCTAAAAAAATCCCCTTCTTGAACTATTTCACGAATACTTTTATATTCTTCTACCATATCTTTAGCAAGTTTCATATCTTCATCGCTCCACTTAAGTATATTTCCACCTATTCCAAGTGTTCCCATCATAGCAGAATGAAATCTAAATCTAAGTGGTATATTTCTTTGTGATAAGAAATTTGGACAATCTGTAACCCAAGCTCTCATGGCTTTTATTGGATATATATGAGAATATGTATGCTGAATAAATAATCTATCATAAGCATCTGTATTATCACTTGTCCAGAAATCATCAAATATTCCCAGTATTCCTAAGTCAATTCTTCCACCACCTGAAGCACATGCTTCAAATAATACATTTTTATGTTTTTTCTTTAATTCTTTTACTATATCATAGACTGCTTGAATATGATCAAATGCCATTTTTTTTTCATTTTCGCCTAAATTTGTAGCTCCACCTTCACATATTGGTCTATTAACATCCCATTTTATATAGTCAATATCATAATTAGATAATAAGTTATCTAGCATATTGTAAATAAATTCTTTTACTTCTTTTTTAGTAATATTTAGTACATATTGTCCTCTTGAAGTAGTTCTTTCTCTAGTTTTAAAATGATATATCCAGTCTGGATTATCTATATAAAGCTTAGATAGTGGATTTACCATTTCAGGCTCTACCCATATACCAAATTTCATACCTAGTGATTTTACTTCCTCTATCAAAGGATTTAATCCTTTCGGGAATTTTTCTTTATTTACATACCAGTCTCCAAGACCATTGTGTATAGAGTTTCTTTGTCCAAACCAACCATCATCTACAACAAATAATTCTGTACCTATTTTTTTAGCTTCTCTAGCTAATTTTATTTGTTCTTCACAAGTTACATTAAATTCTGTAGCTTCCCAAGAGTTGTATAAAACAGGTCTAAGCCCTTCTCTAAGTAGATTTTCCTTAGCAAAATTATGAAGGTTATGACTCATTTTCTCAAATCCTTTATCTGTGTATCCACATAATAAAGGAGGTGTTGTAAAGCTTTCTTTAGGATTTAATGTAAATTGGAAATCATATGGATTTATCCCCATTTGCACTAAAGTTTCTCCATATGGAGTTTGTTCTATGACGCCTTTAAAGTTACCACTCATTCTAAGTGCTCCATAGAAAACTTCTCCACTAGTTTCTGTGGCATTTTTATCTAGTATAAAATATGGGTTGTTGTTATGTCCTGATACTCCCTTTCTATTTTCTATAGTTATTTTTCCATAAGAAACATTTTGCTTAAACATTTGCTGTTCAGCACCCCAATGACCATGGGTATTTCTAAATGTTAAATTTTCATATGGTATATGTAGTTGTCCACTATATATTTCTTCAATAACGATAGATTGATCACTTTCATTAGTTATGGTTACAAATCTTTCTATTAAGTCATATTTTTCCATAACCTTGTAATTTAAATTTATAGTAAAGTTATAGTAAACATCTTTAAGTTTAATTACTAACAAATCACCATCTACTTCATATCCATCATATTTGTAAACAATGTCTCTAGTTTTATCATCAAAAGTAACTTTTAAACAGTTTTCACTGTATCTAAGTCCCCCAAATACAGGATATTCCTCTGGTGTTATTTCATATACTGGGTCATTTGTTGAAACTTCACATAATACATCCATTTCAAAATCATTTTCGTTATTAATTTTATTTCCCCAGTAAATATGTCTAATTAAATTTTCATTATCTAAACCAAAAACATATTCAGTATTTTCAGTTCTTAAGTTAAATATTCTTTTTTCTTCATTGATAAATATCATATTTTCCCCTATATTTTATACCCTTTCTTTTTATAAATTTTATTTTATATAATCTTTCTTTTATATTACCATATAGTAATTATTATTTACAATAATATTTTACTAATTTTTACTAATTTTTACTATATTTAACATAAAGAAAATAAAGAATTTTTTATAATATATATTTTTATTTATCAAATACTCTATCTCCTCCTTTTGAAGATCAAAGAAGATAAGTAATAATATAACTATAAATTATATTTAAATGTGTAATTTATAATTTTTTATGTAAAATTACTTTAAAATATCTATGTATAATCTCCTTGAAACCTTTATAATAATATATAGACATTTATTAGGAGGAATTATGAAAAAAAATAAATTAAAAGATTTAATAAAAATAACAAAACCGCCCATTTGGGCTTTAATTGTAGGTCTAATACTTTCGCTCTTTGGAACTATTTCAGGATTGATTATTCCTTTAATTGTGAAACAAGTAATAGAAAACATATCTAGTAACATATATACAAAATTTATATTGCCTAGTGTAATAATAATCGCTTTATGGATTTTATCTAGCATATTGTCTGTATATTTACTACAATATGTTGGGATAAAAGTTGTAAAAGACCTTAGAACAAAACTTTGGCACAAACTACTTAATTTACCAGTTAAATATTACGATATGGAACATTCAGGAGAATTAATTTCTCGTGTAATTAATGATACAACAGTACTAAAAGAACTTTTATCTTTTAAAATTGTAGATTTTATAACGGGTATAATCACTATTATAGGTTCTACTGTAATTTTATTTTTGATAGATGTACCTATGACTTTAGTATTAATTCTAGGCATACCACTTGTAGCTTTAGTAGTCGTACCCATAGGATCAAAACTTTATAAAATTGCTGTCAACGAACAAGAAGAAATGGCTTCTTTAACAAGTTTATTAAGTCAAACTTTATCAGAAATTAGACTTATAAAGGCTTACGGAAGTGAAGATGTGGAATTTTATAAGGGAGAAAATAATTTTAAAAACTTATTTAAATACGGTATGAAAACTGCAAAAATAGAGTCTATTTTAACTCCACTTATTATGTGTTTTGCCATGCTTATTTTTATATTTGTAATTTCCTTTGGTGCTTATCGTGTTAGTGTTGGGGCTGTATCTTCTGGAGATTTAATTGCCTTTTTACTTTATTTATTCCAATTTGTAGCTCCTGTTGCAACAGTTGGTTCATTTTTCTCCAGTGTGCAAAAAACTAAAGGTGCCACAGAGAGACTTCATAATATTTTAATGGAAGATGAAGAAGATTTAGATAATGGAGAAGAAATTTTAAATATAGAAAAAATAAGTTTTAAAGACGTTAACTATTCTTATGAAAATAAACATGTCTTAAAAGGTATATCTTTTGATGCTAAAAAAGGTGAAACTGTTGCCATAGTTGGACCTAGCGGAGTTGGTAAGTCAACTGTATTTGCTTTAATGGAACAGTTCTTAAAACCTGATAGTGGTTCTATTTTAGCAAATGATTGCTCTTTAGATAAATACAACATAAGATCTTGGCGTAATAAAATTAGTTATGTTCAGCAGGATTCTCCTTTATTAATGGGAAGTATAAAAGAAAATATGATTTATGGAATTGAAAAAGATATATCTTTTGAAGAATTAAAAAATGCAGCCATTTTAGCTGGTGCTTATGATTTTATCGAGGAACTTCCTCAAAAATTTGACACTATTATAGGTGAGCGAGGAAGGAATTTATCTGGTGGACAAAAACAAAGAATTGCCGTGGCTAGGGCTATTTTAAGAAATCCAGATATTTTATTATTTGATGAGGCAACAGCTAGTTTGGATACAAAATCTGAAAAAATAATCCAAGAGTCCATAAATAAAGTTAAAGATGGTAAAATCGTCTTTGTCATAGCTCACAGACTTTCTACTGTTGTGGATAGTGACAAGATACTTGTTATGCAGGATGGAAAAATAACAGGTTGTGGCACTCATCAGGAGCTACTTTCTTCTCATGAGTTTTACAATAATTTAGTTAATCAGCAATTTGTTGAAAATAAAGAATGTGTTTAATAGCAATTGAAAATTATAAAGAGATACTCAAAAAGTATCTCTTTATAATTTTTATCCACTTTTTAAGTTTTGAGCATAAAGCTTTCTGCATATAAAAATCAGTCTTCCTTCTTCAAAATATGGCACATCTTCATATTCTTTTACAGTTAAATTTGATTTAGCAATTTTGTCTTCATCTCTTCCTGATGCTGTTCCTAAATACTGTAATTCTTTTCTGTATTCATTTGGTAAAACAGAAATGGAAAGGCTGTCACTGCTATCTACAAATTTTTTGTATATCTTTGAGGTCTTATAAAAATATCTGCAACTCTCTTGTTCCAAAGGACTCCTACGCCTCCCCATGAAGCAGTTATAATATTTACCTTATCTCCTTTTTTAATTATTTTTATCATTAAAGTTTTCATAATGAACTTTTTCAAAGTCTAAATCTTCATCTGTGTAAGGTTTTTTCTCTTCATTTTTATGTCCTATGGCAATTAAAGATAATACACCATATTTTTTAGGAATAGATAATACTTTTCTCACAGCTTCTTGAGAGTCCCCTTCACTGCACTCTCTATTTCTAATTTGAATCCAAGTTGAACCAAGCCCTAATTTTTCTACTTCCAACTGCATTAAAATAGAAACTATAGATGCATCTTCTACCCATACATCACTTAGTTCACTATCTGCCAATATACATATTACTAAAGGAGATGTTTTAAGTGGCATAGTTCCAAATTTTTTACACTCTTCTAACTTTGCAATAATTTCTTTGTCTTGTATAACTATAAACTCCACAGGATTTTTGCCCATTGATGATGGTGATAATAAACCTGCTTTTAAGATTTTTTGTAAATCTTCTTTGGATACAGTTTCATCAGTGAACTTTCTAATACTTCTTCTATTTTTTAATAAATTTATCATAAGTTCCCTTCTTTCTTATTAATTCCATAATAATTTTATTATAGCATTTTGTTTGAAATAAGAAAAACTGATACCCTTAGGTATCAGCTTAAAATATTATCTATCATAAAAACGCATTATTTCATCCACATCTTTTCTCTTACTTGGTGCTGGATGTCCATCTTCATATCCATAAACTATAAGTGCTGCAACTGTTTCTTCCTCTGGTAAATTTACTATCTTAGCTATAGATTTATCATCTATAACTCCCATTATACATGTTCCAACACCCTTAGCATGAGCTGCTAAACAAAATGTTTGACAAGCTATACCTGCATCAAATATTTCCCATGTGTTACCCTTTGAAGTTATGTATTTTTCATCATATGTACCACTTTTTCCTTTTACAAAACTAAGTACTGCCACACCTTTTGCATTTTTTAATGTATCTATATTGTAAACAAATCCATTAACACCTTCATTGGCTATTTCTTTTATTATTTCTTCATCATCAACTAAAGTGTATCTTGCTATTTGATAGTTAACCCATGATGGAGCCCATTTAGCTATATCAACAATTTCTTTCATTAATTCTCTATCTACTTTTTCATTTTTGAATTTACGAATACTTCTTCTTTCTTTTATCATTTCTATTGCATCCATTTAATTCACCTCGTACTTCTATTTTTAATGTTTTATTTAATTACACATTTATAATGCCCCTTAGGCTGATAAATATATCATAGTACAATTAACATATATTTTCAAGTAGTAATTTTGGGTATAATCAAATTATACAAGATACTCAGTAGTAATAAATATGATATATATACCAAAATATTATTACTTCATTTAAAATAGTTGGATCAATTGCTTTATTAATTATAGTTTTATTTTCTTTTCCTTTTATATGTATTTGCTTAGGGTTATTATAATATCTAGCTTATTATGTTTATATTTTAGTAATTTTTATTCAAAAATATATCTTTCGCTTAAATCATTTTTTCCCTCAGCATAAAAATTTACTACAGGACCTTGTAAGTCTTTTTCTTTTATTTTCTTATATTTATTATTTTTTATATTTACACTATATAAATCATATCCCTCATTGGAACCTTCTAGTTCTTTTTCATAATTTATTTCATTATAATCCATCATTTTATGAGAATCACTGATGTGATCTACTACTTTTAAGAAGTTTTCCGTTTTAGTACCATAATGGGAATTGAAATTATAATCATATCCATCATATTTATTCACCACAATGTGGTAGTTTTCATTTTCAAAATTCACTTGATAAGATTTATTTTTATTGTAATCAATTAAAAAATAAGTTAAATCTTCTATTTTTCCATCTTTATTATAAATAATTCTTGCTCCATCTAATGGCACATTATCGTCAATATTGCATTTTGACTTAATTGTTTTCCATTCCAAACTCAAATCTTTTATATTTCCTGTGGAATTTATATTTATGTCTCTGTATTCAAAATGATTCATAATTCCATTTAAATTATTGCTTACAAAAGATATTGTTAAAACAATAAGCCCCCATTTAGCACATTTATTTTTTAGAACTTTGTTTTTTCTCTCTTTATGTTCCATAAATATATAATATACAAAGAATCCTATGGGTACAAAAATGTACATAAATTCAGTTATATTAAAATTAAAACTAAAAGAGCCTAAAAGATAAAACCCTATCATTTTTAAAACTAAATACTCTTCATCTTCTTCTTTGCATTTGTGTATTTTTACCAAACCTATTATGGCTACTATCATTATAAGAATGCCTACGTATTGCCATATATTTGTCATTTTTTCAAAAAACATCTACTTAATCTCCCCATTATATAAATTTTATATGAAAATTATATCTGTAATAATTTTATTATACAAAAAAGTTTGTAGATACAATTTTAATACATATTCTCTTCAAAATAATAATCTGAACTTCCCTTAAATATAATTTGATCCTTATCATTAAAAAGAACATATTCAAAAATATTCTCATCATAAAAGATACTATTTTCTTTAAGTTTATAGTCAAATTCTTCATTTATATATAAGTCACGCTTTTGTCTTGGATAAATTTTCACCTTTTTGCTTAAAACAACATAATCTTTCTTTATTTGACTTTTTACAAGAGGTGGTGTTTTCACTTTTATTTTAAACTCTTGAATTTCATTGCTACAATTTATAATTGATATTTTTCAAACTATAATAAACAAGCACTATTGATATTATAGTTGAATAATAAAATATACCATTTTTGAAATATATGGGCTTGAATATTCTCTCCATATATGTTGAAGGGTTGTTATTGCTATTTCCCATTAATATAAATACTAGTCCTAATGTTATATAACTAATTATTAATTTTTTATTTTTTAGTGTTTTCACCTTTTTTCCCCTATCATTTTTGATTTTTTTACAATATATTTAAATTATATGATAAATAAAAAAGCTTAGCAACTTGAAACTCACTTCGTTTAAGCCACTGTGTGGGCGCTACATTTCATATCGCCAATGACTTTGTCCGTTGTTCAAGCTAAGTTGAAAATTATAAATTATCCATAGATTAGATAATATATAATTTCATTACAATAAAAAAATACAGGAATTAGTAATTAATACTATTTCCTGTATCTATAAATTTTTATTTTACTTTTACTTTGTTTTTATTTTTCCATGTCCATGGCGTAAATAAAATTATCATTGGTATTAATTCCAATCTTCCTGCCAACATGTCAAACATAAACACACACTTAGAAAAAGCATTAAATGTTCCAAAGTTTTCCATAGGTCCTGCTCCATCAAGTCCCGGCCCTATATTATTAAGTGTTGCTGAAACTGCCGTAAAGTTTGTCTCAAAACTTCCATTTTCTAAAGATATTAAAAGCAGAGAAACTGCAAATATTAATACATATAAAACAAGATACACATTTACAGAACGAAGTACTTCATTTCCTACTTTTTTATCTTCTAGACGAATAACTTGTATTCTCTTTGGATGTACAAAAGAAGAAATTTCATTTCTTAAATTTTTCCATGAAATTAAAATTCTCGATACTTTAATTCCACCACCTGTACTTCCGGCACAACCACCTATAAACATTAAAATTACTATAATAGTTTTTGATAATGCAGGCCAAGTATTAAAGTCCACCGTTGAAAATCCCGTTGTGGTGATAATTGAACCAACTTGGAAAAATGCCTGTTGAAGGGCAACCCAAATAGAAGAAAACGAATCCTTTATATTAAATCCTATTACTATAGTCGATATAAAAATAATTCCTAAGTAAGTGCGTAATTCTTCACTTTTTAAAGCTTCCTTTGGCTTTTTAATAAGGAATAAGAAATAAATTGCAAAGTTTACACCAAATAAAACCATAAATATAGCCACTACATTTTGTATGTACATACTATATTCTGCCATACTTGAATTTTTGATACCAAATCCTCCAGTCCCTGCAGTTGCAAAGGCAGTAGTTACAGCATCAAATAAACTCATTCCTCCAAGTAGTAATAAAACAAACTCTATAAATGTTAAAGCTGCATAAATTGCATATAAAATTGTTGCTGTAGAACGAAGACGAGGCACTAATTTACCAACACTTGGTCCTGGACTTTCTGCACGTAGAATATGCATATTATTCCCTCCAGCAAGAGGTAAGATACTAAGCATAAATACAAGCACTCCCATTCCACCTATCCAGTGTGTAAAACTTCTCCAAAATAATAAACATTTTGATAAACTTTCCACATCAGATAAAATTGTAGCACCAGTAGTTGTATATCCTGATATTGTTTCAAATAAAGCATTGAAAACATTAGGAATTTCACCACTTATTATAAATGGAAGTGCTCCAGATATACTAAATACTATCCAACCAAGAGCTACGGCAATAAATCCTTCTTTTGCATAAAAAGATCTATTTTTAGGTTTCTTTCGTGTGCATATCATACCTATGATAATACTAATTACGGAAGAAATTAAAAATGCAAATCCACTTCGCTCCCCATATGACATGGCCACTATGCAAGGTACTAATAAAAATGCACCCTGAAAATTAAGCAGCCAACCTATAATATATATAATAAATCCAAAATTCATATCCTAACTCCTTAATATATCACTTAAATCATGTAATCCCACATTTGTTGTGACAATTATTACATGGTCACCTTTTTTAATACAATCTTGACCCTTTGGAGTAATAACTTTTCCTTTTCTATTAATGCAACAAATTATTAAATTGTCTTTTAAATTAAGTTTTTCAAGGGGTATTCCTACAAGTTTTGAGCCCTCATTTACGCAAAACTCTAAAGCTTCTGCCTTGTCTTTTTTGATTTTATATAAAGTTTCCACATTACTTCCAATAGAGTTGTTCATAGCTCTTACATATTGAAGAATGTAATGTAGTGTAATATATTTTGGATAAATAATACTTCCTAAATTTAAATTATCTAAAACTTCATCAAAGGCTATTCTATTTACCTTTGTAATAATTTTTCCATTCATTTTGCTATCTGCATATAAAGATAATAAAACATTTTGTTCATCAATTCCTGTAAGTGAAGCAAAAGATTCAGCCTCTGTAATACCTTCTTCTATTAATAAGTCTTTATCTGTACCGTCTCCATTTATTATCATAGCTTCTGGTAATAATTCAGATAATTCTTCGCAACGTTTTAAATCTTTTTCTATCATTGTTATGCTAATTCCATATTTGCTTAAGTTGTCAGCTAAATAATAAGCTATATCAGCTCCACCAACTATCATGGAATTTTTAACTGGATTGTTCATCATACCAATTTTCACAAAAAACTCTGTGGCTTTTTTATGTGGTGCAATTATAGATATTTTGTCTCCTTCTGCTAAGACAAATTCACCATTTGGAATAATAACTTCTTCTCCACGCTCTACCATACATACTAATATGTCACATTTTAATTTACTTTCTATTTCTGGAAGCCTCATATTATGTAAAACAGAACCTTTGTTAATTTTAAAAGTTAATAACTCCACTTTACCTTTGTTAAATGTGTTGATATCAATAACCGATGGGAAACGAAGTATACGAGTTATCTCACGTGCTGCTTCGTATTCTGGGTTAATTGCCATTGAAAGTCCTAACTCTTCTTTTATAAATCCAATTTCCCTGTTGTAAATTGGGTTACGAACTTTTGCTATTGTTTTGCAATTACCTGCTTTTCTAGCAATTAAACAGCATAATAAGTTTAGTTCATCTGATCCAGTAACTGCAATCAATAAATGCGCTTTTTCTATACCTGCGGCCTTTTGTATTGTATAACTGGCACCATTTCCAGTTACCCCCATAACATCATAGCTATTGGAAAATTCCTCTACAACTTGGTCATTAATATCAATAATTGATATATCATGGCCTTCTTGAGAAAGTTGTCCTGCTAAAGTGGAACCAACTTTCCCACAACCAACAATAATTATATTCATAACATCCTCCGGATTTATATAAATTATTCTAAATATTTTATTTTATGAAAAAAGAAAATCAAGAAAATTTCACTAAATCCAAGGAAATTCTCTTGATTTTTTGCTTTGAATTATCTGCTATTAAAGAATACTCTTATATTTAGCAAATTTCTCATATATTATATTTATGCCTATATTGTAGTACACATTTTTGAAGTTATCAATAGACAAATCTCCTAAAAAATCCATAAATAACAAAATACACCACATAAAGTTCCACCTAAAAACAACTTCATGGCATTATTTTTATTTTCCCTCAAAGTTTTTATTCCCCACATAAATTCCATTATCATAAGTGCTAACAAAGCATAGGGAATAGTCCTTGGCAAAAATCCCCAAACTTGCAAAGATGTTAATATAAAAGCTACAACTCCTAGTACAAATGTTACTTTATTCAACATTTCAATTCCCCCTTAGTTTGTATCAATTAGTATAACTATTATCTTTTAATTTGTTTCTTCTGGTAGTTTCTTTATAAAACTAAATACAAATGGTGAACTTGTTAAAAATGTAAATACATCAGAGAGTGGAAATTAAAAACTAACCACCCTCAAAATATAAGGGTGGTCAATTTAATTTATCATAAGATATACTATTTATTTACTTTTGATAGGAACTTTTCCATATTATCTCTTAAAAAATCATCTATATCGTCTTTGTTGCTGTCAAATCCCCAGTGATCTTCTAAAACTCTTATTGTTCTATAAGTTAGTCCCACATCTTGTTTTAGTGCATAATCGCAAAGGTCGTATAGCCAACATTCTATAACATTTTCTTCCCAAAGATTATTTTTTTTGATATAGTTATCTAATTTAATTTTATAACTTAATAAAGTAAGTCTATCTATTGTTATATTTTTTAATCCCACATTAAATTTACTTCCTATTGTCATAAGTTCTCCCCCTTAAGATTTTTCCCAATTAAATTATAATACACCTACTTCTTATTTGTCAGTATAAACGATTTTTCCTTCAGAAATAGTGTATTTTACTTTTCCTGTCAATTCTTCATTTATAAAAGGAGAGTTACTTGATTTTGAATCAAAATCTTTTACTATCCATTTTTCATTTTCATCAAATATGACAATATCTGCTATTGCACCTTCTTCAATATAACCTCTGTTTAATTTATAAAGGGTGGCTGGGTTTATTGTCATCTTTTCTAAAACTTCCATCAAAGTGAAATTTTCATTCTTAACTAAGGAAGTTATACTAAGAGCTAAAGATGTCTCCAAACCTATGATACCACTAGGACTCAGTTCAAATACCTTATTTTTTTCTTCTATCGTATGGGGAGCATGGTCTGTGGCAATTATTTCTATGGTATTGTCTTTTAAACCTGCTATTATTTTTGCTTTGTCTTCTTCACTTCTAAGAGGTGGATTCATTTTTGCAAGAGTTTTATGATTTAGTACATCTTTTTCACTTAAAGTAAAATGATGTGGTGATGCTTCTGCATAAACTTTTGCTCCTAGAGATTTGGCAAATCTCACTGTATCAACAGCAACTCCTGAGCTTATATGTTGAATGCTTACTTTTGCTCCACTCTCCAGTGCCAGCATACAGTCTCTCGCCACCATAATATCTTCGGCGCAACTTTTTGCTCCACCTTCCAAGCCTAGCTGTTTTGCAATTTCACCATCATTAACTCCTGCTGTTTTTATAAAAGAAGGGTCTTCTTCATGTAAACTTAAAGGAACATCTAGTTTTTTTGCTTTTTCCATGGCTTCATATAAAACTTTCACATCCATAATAGGAAGTCCATCATCACTAAATCCTACTGCCCCATGGTCTAAAAGTTCTTCAAAATTTGTCAGCTCTTTTCCTTCAAATCCCTTAGTTATACTTCCCACTTGTAAAACATTGATTAGTGCTTTTTTTGATTTTTCCTTTATATAATTTAAAGTTTGCACATTATCTACTACTGGTTTTGTATTTGCCATACAGACAACTGTTGTAAAACCTCCCCTAGCAGCAGATTTAGCTCCACTTAGTATATCTTCTTTTTGTGTAAATCCTGGGTCCCTAAAATGAACATGAACATCTATAAGCCCTGGAGCTACTATCATATTTTTGGCCACTATTACTTTTTCAATGTTTTTTTCATCAATTTTTCCTATTTTTTTGATTTTATCTTCTTCAATAAGTATGTCTACTATTTCATCTCTTTTACTTTTGGGATCTATTAATCTACCATTTTTAATTAAAATCATAAACTTCTCCTTTTTAGTATATATTTTTCTATAAATTATAACTATTGTACCACTTTTTTAACTGCAAGAAAATTGTATATTATTTAGTTTATTAAATATGTTTTGTAATCATTTTCCTAAGTTTTCTTTTTCTTATTTTCACAACCGACGTTGTACAATTTTTTTTATATGTATTTTTTAAAAAATACAGTAAAAAAACAATTTCCCTGTACTAATTGCTATTACTTAATTTTAAGGTATAGGTTTTCATAAAATTACTTTTTTTGATGAAAAATGTCAAAAAACATATTTACAATTAACTTTTTTTGCCATATAATAAGTTTCATACAAAGGGAAAACTTTTTACCCGCTTAAGAAAACATTTACCTTAAGCAATTTTTAAACAAGACTAATAAACTTAAATAAAATTAAGTTATAGAAATTATAAAAAAATAAATATTTTTTAGGAGGAAATCGATATGATTCAAATCTTAACAGGTACTGCTTTATTATTAGTAGTATTAGCATTATTTACTTTATTTAGTTACAAAGCTCCGCACGGTATGAAAGCCATGGGTGCATTAGCAAACGCTGCTTGTGCAAGTTTCTTAGTTGAAGCATTCCATGATTCATTATTTGGACAACAAATGGGAATAGAATTTTTACAAAGTGTAGGTATGGCAAACGGTTCTTTAGGTGGAGTTGCTGCAGGGATACTTGTTCCTTTAGCACTTGGTGTATCTCCAGCTTACGCTGTATTAGTTGGTTTAACAGTTTCAGGATTCGGAATACTTCCAGGATTTATAGCTGGATATTTAATATCTTTCGTTGTTAAATTCTTAGAGAAAAAAGTTCCAGCTGGACTTGATTTAATAGTTATAATATTAGTTGCTGCTCCTTTAACAAGAGGTATAGCAATGGTAATGGATCCAGTAGTAAACTCTACTTTACTTCAAATAGGTACAGTTTTAATACAAGCTCAAGAAACTTCTCCAATAATAATGGGATTAATTCTTGGTGGTTTAATAACAGTTGTTGCTACTGCTCCACTTAGCTCAATGGCTTTAACTTCTATAATAGGTTTAACTGGTGTTCCAATGGGAATAGGTGCTCTTGCAGTATTCGGTTCTTCATTTATGAACTACGTATTCTTCTCAAAAATGAAATTTGGAGACAAAAAAGATACTATATCAGTTGCTATAGAACCTTTAACTCAATCAGATATAATATCTGCTAATCCAATTCCAGTTTATGTTACTAACTTTATAGGTGGTGCTATGTCTGGTATAATAGTTGCTCTACTTGGTGTTAAAGTTTCTACTCCAGGTCTTGCTACTCCAATAGCTGGATTTGCAGTATCAGTTGCAGAAAATGGAATGACTGGTTTAATGGCTGCCGGGGGATGTATGGTAGTTAGTATACTAGGTGGATTTATAGGATACGCAATATTCAAAAATACAAAAATAAAAACAGCTGCTGAAATACGTGGAACTAAAACTGTAGAAGAAGTTGTTGCTTAATATAAAACTCAAAGGTTTTTGCCTTTGAGTTTTTTTATGCGCTTTTTTAAATTTAAATTTTATAAGTGTTTTAATTTATTTTTATTTTTTTAAATTTTTGTCGAAAAATGTATTTACATTTATGTTTTTTTAACATATAATATTTTTTGTGCCAGCGAGGAAAACATTATTCACATATAAAATTTTAATTTAGTTTAATTCTCGCTTATAGGAAAACAATACCTTAAACTTAAGGTATGGGAATAATAATTTAATAATCAGGAGGAAATCGGTATGATTCAAATTTTAACAGGTACTGCTTTATTATTAGTAGTATTAGCATTATTTACTTTATTTAGTTACAAAGCTCCGCACGGTATGAAAGCCATGGGTGCATTAGCAAACGCTGCTTGTGCAAGTTTCTTAGTTGAAGCATTCCATGATTCATTATTTGGACAACAAATGGGAATAGAATTTTTACAAAGTGTAGGTATGGCAAACGGTTCTTTAGGTGGAGTTGCTGCAGGGATACTTGTTCCTTTAGCACTTGGTGTATCTCCAGCTTACGCTGTATTAGTTGGTTTAACAGTTTCAGGATTCGGAATACTTCCAGGATTTATAGCTGGATATTTAATATCTTTCGTTGTTAAATTCTTAGAGAAAAAAGTTCCAGCTGGACTTGATTTAATAGTTATAATATTAGTTGCTGCTCCTTTAACAAGAGGTATAGCAATGGTAATGGATCCAGTAGTAAACTCTACTTTACTTCAAATAGGTACAGTTTTAATACAAGCTCAAGAAACTTCTCCAATAATAATGGGATTAATTCTTGGTGGTTTAATAACAGTTGTTGCTACTGCTCCACTTAGTTCAATGGCTTTAACTTCTATAATAGGTTTAACTGGTGTTCCAATGGGGATAGGTGCTCTTGCAGTATTCGGTTCTGCTTTCATGAACTACGTATTCTTCGAAAAAATGAAATTAGGAACTAAAAAAGACAGTATAGCTGTTGCTATAGAGCCATTAACTCAAGCTGACTTAATATCTGCTAACCCAATACCAGTTTATGTTACTAACTTCATAGGTGGTGGATTATCTGGTATAATAGTTGCTATGATGGGAATAACAGTTTCTACTCCAGGTCTTGCTACTCAAATAGCTGGTTTCGCTGTTTCAGTTGCTGAAAATGGAATGAAAGGTTTAATAGCTGCTATAGCTTGTGCTGTAGTAAGTATAATAGCTGGATATATAGGATACTTCATGTTCAAAAACTACAAAATAACTACTGCTGCTGACGTAAGAGGAACTCAAGAAGAAGTTGCAGCTTAATATAAAAACTCAAAGGTTTTGCCTTTGAGTTTTTTTTAATTATAATTGTTCTCTTCTTATGGTTGATTTTATAAATAATTTTTGTAAGTTCTTTTCATCATTTTCTTCTATACATTTTTTTATTTTATCAAATTCTGCTTCGAAGTTATTCATAGCTTCAAGGAGATTTTTTTTATTACCTAAGAAAAGTAAGCTCCATAATTTTTCATTCATATTTGCAATTCTAGTTAAATCACGGTAGCTATCTCCTATAAATTCACCTGTATTTCTGTTTTCTATGTCGCTATTTGTAAGGGCTACGGCTAGGACATGGGGTAGTTGACTTGTGAAAGCTATCATTTCATCGTGAAAAGCAGGAGTTGTTCTTTTTATGTGTTTAAATCCCATTTCTTTTGCTAAATTTTCTATTTTTCTTATGTTTTCTTCTTTATTTTTCTTTGTTTCAACTATAAGGAAATTTGCACCTTGGAAAACTTTATTTGTGGCATAATCTATGCCCTTATTTTCTCTACCTGCCATGGGATGTGCAAAGACAAAATCTATATTTTGTGGCAAAATTTCAACTATATCATTTATAAATAATTGCTTTATGCCTGTCACATCAGTGATTAGGGCATTTTCTTTAAATTTATTTTTGTTTTTTACTATAAAATTTTTCACCAAGTTTGGATAAATTGCCAAAACTATTAAATCCATTTCACTTATTATTTCATCTTCTCTGGTAAATCCTTCTTTAATTATCTTCATCTCTTTTGCTTTTTTTAAAGTTTCTTCATTTGTATCTATTCCGTAAACTTCACTGTATCCTGCTTCTTTCAGTGCCATGGCATATCCTCCACCAATAACACCCAGTCCTACAATTAATATTTTCATAAAAGCACCTTATTTATACCCTTCCTTTTTCTTGTAACAACCTAGTAATTTAAAATATCTCGTTTCTTCTTTTATTAAATTTATGGCATTTTTTACTTTTTCATCATTTATGTTTCCTTCCAAATCCACATATAATACATATTCCCAAAGCTCACCATTACTTGGTCTTGATTCAATTTTTATCATATTAAGATTGTTTTTTACAAAGTGACCAAGTAAATTGTATAAAGATCCGGCCCTATTTTCCAAAGAAAAGCTGACAGTTATTTTATTGCTTTCTTTTGATGATTCTAAATTTTTGCTTATGATGACAAATTTGGTGTGGTTGTTATTGTTATCGTGGATGTTTTTTGCTAATATATCTAGATTATAAATCTTGGCAGCACGACTACTTGCTATGGCAGCCTTGCCTTTATCATTTAATTTAGACACATGTTTAGCACTTATAGCCGTGTTGTAAAAATAAATTAATTTAAAATCTTCATGATTTCTTAAAAACTTCTTACTTTGTTCAAAGCCTTGGGGATGAGAATAAACTTCTTTTATATCATCTACAGTAGCGTCCTTTACTCCCACTAAATTTTGATTTATTTTTATACATTCTTCACCAACAATGTAAAATCCATATTTGGAAATTAAATCATAAACAGAAGTTATGGCTCCTGTGCAGGAATTTTCAAAAGGTAATATACCATAATCTATTTCATCATTTTTTAGTGATATAAATACATCTTCAAATTTTTCATAATTTAAACTTTTATTATTTTCTCCAAAGAAACTTATCATGGCCTCTTCGCTAAAGGAGCCTTTTACACCTTGGTATCCTATTTTTAAATCATTTGGTTTATAGTGGGATATATCCACGAAATCACCCCTTTTAATTTTTTTCTTCACTCCAATCAATCGCTATGCCACCTATTTTTTCAAAGTCGTCAAAAAACTTTGGATAGGATTTTGATACACATTCAAAGTCTTTGATGATGATGGGGTCTTTGCAACAAGATGAGGCTATGGCCAAGGTCATGGCTATTCGGTGGTCTTTGTGGCTCCAAACTTCAACACCTCCAGCAAGTTCTCCTACGCCATCTACTATGATAGAGTCTTCTTTTTCTGTAACTTTTGCGCCCAGTTTATTTAGCTCTTTTGTTATGGCAGAAAGTCTGTCACATTCTTTTATTCTAAGTCTGCCCACATTTACAATTTCACTTCTTCCCTTTGACAACGCTGCCACCAAAGTTACAACTGGTATAATATCTGGACATTGAGAACCATCTATATAAGTTCCCTTTAATTTTTTTCTTCTTTTTATTTGCATGTTGTGTTTTTTATCAATGATTACTTCACCATTCATTTTTTTAAGTATATCTAGGACTTCTTTATCTCCCTGAAGGGAGTTGATATCAAGTCCACCACAGTGAATTTCATTTCCAAGGGCATCTCCACATAAGAAAAATGCCCCTTGAGAATAGTCGCTTTCCACTTTGTAATTTCTGCCTAGGTATTTTTGATTTCCTTTTATAATAAATTCTTGGTAATTGTGATTTTCTATTTCTATACCAAAGTCTTTCATAACTTTTAAAGTTAAATCCACATAAGACTTTGACTCCATTTTTGTGGTGATTATTATTTTTGAATCTTTTTTTAGTAAAGGCAAAGCAAACAAAAGTCCACTTATAAATTGGGAGCTCACATTGCCCTCTATTTCAAAAGTTCCTCCTTTTAAAAATCCATCCACCATTAAATCCAGCTTATCTCTATCAAAGGAGTAGTTGATTTTTTGTTTATCAAAAATTTCATAATAAGTTGTAAGAGGTCTTTTGCCTAGATTTCCTTTTCCTTGAAATTTAGTTTTTCCTCCAAATACTAAACAGATGGGAACTAAAAACCTTAAAGTAGAGCCTGACTCATTGCAATCTATTATTTTTTCATTGTGTGATGTATTTTGTATATTTTTAAAAATTCCCTCAACTTCCAGATAATTTTCCCCTTTTGTAATATTTGCTCCCAAAGTTTTCATTCCTTCAATAGTTGCTATAATATCATCAGAATAGTCTATGTTTTCAATTTTACATATTTTATCACTCAAAGATGCACATATAATTGCTCTGTGAGCTATGCTCTTTGATGGAGGAATTTTAACTCTTCCTCTTAATTTTGTTGGATATATTTTTAAATTAGCCATATTTTCACCCTCTATATTTCACGACCTACTGCCTTAGCTATTACTTTAAGTTCTTCCATTAATTTGGCAAATACTTCTGGTTTTATAGATTGGGCACCATCACATAAGGCATTTTTAGGATCATTGTGAACTTCTATTATAAGTCCATCTGCACCAACTGCTACGGCTGCCTTTGATAAAGATTCCACCATCCACCATTTTCCTGTGGCATGACTTGGATCCACTACAACTGGAAGGTGACTCATTTTTTTGATTGCTGGTACCATACTCAAATCAAGGGTATTTCTTGTGTAAGTTTCAAAAGTTCTAATTCCTCTTTCACAAAGAATTACATTTTCATTGCCCCCTGCCATAATATATTCCGCACTCATTAATAACTCTTCCATAGTTGCTGATAAACCTCTTTTTAATAAAATTGGTTTGTCTATTTTTCCTAGCTCTTTTAGTAAGTCGAAGTTTTGCATATTTCTTGCACCTACTTGAATTATATCTGCTTTTTCAATAAATTTAGGTATATCACAAGGAGACATGATTTCTGTAACTACGGGAAGTCCTGTTTCTTCTTTTGCTTTATGAAGTAAATCAAGTCCTTCATATTTTAATCCTTGGAAACTATAAGGAGAAGTTCTAGGTTTGAAAGCTCCACCTCTTAAAAATCCTCCACCGTATTTTGCCACTTCTTTGGCAACTAGCGTGATTTGTTCTTCACTTTCTACGGAACAAGGTCCTGCTATCATGGCAATTTTTTTGCCACCAATTTTTCTACCACAAACATCTATAACAGTATTTTCTGGATGGAATGCTCGATTTGCTTTTTTGAATGGTTCTTGTACTTTCATAACTTTTTGCACACAATCTTCTAATTCTATACGCCAAGGATCTATTTTGCTAGTATCCCCAACTAAGCCCAATATGGTACATCCAGTTCCTTGACTTTTGTCCACTGTTACATTTAAATTTTCCAATTCTTTTGTTAATCTTTCTATTTCATTTTCTTTAGTTCCTGATTTTAAAATAACTACCATAATAACTTCCCCCTTAATTCTTATTTATTTTTTCAAATAGTTAATCGACAATTTATAAATCTTTATATTAAAAAAGAGAACCCTAAATGAGTTCTCTTAGATAATCATAGTTTGTTAGTATATTAGGATAGATAATAACCCATTTGAAAAGAATTGTATTTATTTTTGCATCTTAAGTAACCAGCGCTAAAGTAAAAGCCCCAGAAAAACAAGTAATAAAAACTATAAAGTTTTGCACTTAAATTCTTTTCAATATTTTTCATTATTACCTTCTCCTTTCTTTTTAAATTTTTGAATATTTCTTATATTGATTAAATAGTATTCCTTTATTTTTTCTTTGTCAATATAATAAATGTTATTTTTAATTAAATTAATTTTTTTATACATAATTTATAAATATAATTTATAAATTTAATTTAAAATACACATTCTATAACATTAATATTTCTATAATCTATTGCCATTGGAACAAATCTAATTTGATTGTTTTGACAAGCTATTCTAAAGCCTTGAATACTTCTTCTGTCTGCACTATCTACTAGCATATAAAAAGTATTTGGATTAAATCCTCTTCTCATTTCTATTCTAACTAATGACACTTTTTTGCAGTTGTTTATAGTAAATTGACCTCCACCAGGTGATATAAATGATTCTGGAGTTTGGCCTGCTCCTGTTGAAATAAAAGGTATTGGAATTTGTAAAATTCCTTGTTGCATAGGATCTGCTGACTCAGGATTTGCTGATTGGTCGCTATCTGGTAATATAACAGGTCCTGGTCCTTGTATATCAGTTGGTTGTTGCATGTTGTTATCAGTATTATTTTGTTGTATAACAGGCCCTGGTCCTTGTTGCATATTGTTGTCTTGTTGTATAGCTGGTCCTATCCCTTGTTGCATATTATTTTCCACTCCTGGAATCATATAATATTCTGTAGACAATGCATTATTTATAGGCATATTTGTACCTTCAGGTGTCATTGGCGGTTCAAATAATCTGGAAACTTCCAAGTATTCTTTTTTCATATCCACATTATCATAGTTTTCTTGCAATCCCCCAAGATATACAGCCATAAATTTATAATAATTGTCCCAATATTCTTGCCAATAATTATTATCCATTGTTGATTCCCCCCTATTTTTTATATAAATTCAGTCTTTATATTCTATGTGAATATTTAAGAATTGTTCTTATTTATTGATGACAAAGGGTGTATTTTAAATTAAAAAAATCCAATGGCCATTAAACATCCATTGGATTTTTTATATTAGTTATAATAAATATAAGTTATTTAAAGTATTGCTATATTTTATTTTTTTTATACATATAATATCTAAATAAATAGTAAACTGTTGTCAATGCAAATAAACAACCTATCATCTGAAAACAATTTAGAAATGTTGCCATTTTTAAAAGTTTGTCTGAGGCACTTAAAAATAAACCTCCAAACAGGGCCGTTTCTATCATTAATGTAAATACTTTAGATCCCCTAGATATTAAATTATAAAATTTTTCTCCAATTGATATGTCCTCAATATCATCAAGGTCATCAATTTCACCAAAAACTACTAGACTTATAAAAGATTTAAACTCCATAAAACATCTTTTAAAAATTTTTAATATGATTAAAAGCATTGAAAAGACCATTATGTCCATTCTTATCAGAGTATAAGTCGCCATAATCTTTATATCTTCATTTTTAAAATAAAATAGACATATTATATCTAATAAAATAAAAAATACGTAATTTTCTATGATAGACTTCCCCTTAAAAGGTTTAGTTCTTTTGATTTTTGTACTTCCTTCCATTTTCTCCCCCTCGTTTTATTTTACACTTATTAATTTTACAATATTTGTATAAAACAAAACAAGCCTTTTACTCAACTATATAAACAGAAAAAGTAAATTCATCAATTTCATTAAAATCTACCATTAATTCATATTGACCGTCTTTTTTCACTGCATCTACTAAAATAGCTCCATCAACTGGTTTTGAAGTTTTATTAAATAAATACTCTTCATTTGAATTGTCTTTTAACATTACTGTAATAGGATAATCAGTTTTTGTTTTAATTTTTAATGATTGCCCCTTTTTTAAGTTGATATTAACTGCTTTTTGTGACAGGTTGTCTTTTGCTCCCATTGTTACATCGCCCATAAAAGTAGTATTATTTTTTGATTGGTCTTTTTCATTATATGTCCACTCTACTACTTTTACATCTTCATCTTTTGCTTGAACATAGCTATTTGAAATAGTTTCACTTTTTATTTGCTTGTTATTAGCACATCCGCTCACTCCAAATACTACTACCATTGATGATAATATTGATATTAATTTTTTGTTCATATACTCCCCCTACATTGGTAAAATTTGTTATGGAGTTATTTTATCACAATATAAATTATAAAAAAAGCTGTAATTGAATAATCAATTACAGCCCTTTTTATATTTTATCTTATCCGAAGTATCTTTCTAATAATCCTAAGAATGCTTTTCCGTGTCTAGCTTCGTCTTTACACATTTCATGAACAGTGTCATGTATAGCATCTAATCCTAATTCTTTAG